>JFJP01037847.1_pt1 | contig 50439 bp, 23 predicted proteins | sample 431651 | NCBI WGS metagenome assembly JFJP01 (sample SAMN02602958, study PRJNA72255) | Microbial mat metagenome, whole genome shotgun sequencing project. | biome: fresh water; feature: sink hole; material: water; isolation source: purple microbial (photo- and chemosynthetic) mats found in... | reverse complement strand
ATGGATCTTCGTGCTAATTTCTCTAATGGGTTAGCTGAAGATTTAATGGTTGGATGTGCATGGGATGATGTAAGAAAAGTATTGTTAGTATTCTCTGGAGGTAGATGTTTAGTTCCAACTGGTATATATACTAGTTTTCCTCCTGGATATGAGATTCAGATTAGAAGTAGAAGTGGTTTAGCACTTAAACAAGGTGTATTTTGTCTTAACTCACCAGGAACTTGTGACAGTTCATACAGGGGGGAGATTGGGGTAATTTTGATGAATTTATCCGATGAAGTATTTGAAATAGCACAAGGTGATAGAATTGCACAAGCAGTTTTAGCAAAAGTATCCTTAATTGAATGGAATACTGTAGAACATCTAGATGAAACAAGTAGAGGAAAAGGTGGGTTTGGAAGTTCAAATATAAAATAAAAAAAATGAATAAATATATAACAGGTGAAGTAGAAGTACTTATAGAAAGATTAGAAAATATATACTTAGGGTCTAAAATTGATTTAAGTATACATTATGTTAAAGAATATAAAAATTTATGTATATCATTAATAACTAATAAACCTAAAAACTTTGAGTATTTATTAAAAGTTAAATTTAGTGCAGAATTGACTCCGCCTGAAATTACTAAATTAATAATTAAGAATTTAAAATTTTTAATTGATCCACCAACAATAAATAGTTATTGGGATTTTATTGATTATAAAGAAAGTATTTTTACAACAGAAATATTTAAGCTTACTTTAAATTTATATCAAAATAATATAGATTCAGTAGAAGATAGTACAATTCTTTACAATGAGACAATATCTAAATTACTTGTATAATGGCAGTAGGAGTATTTGAAAATTATTTAGTGGCGAGGAATGTCAGAGGGAAAGTACAAGTTGTTAGAATGGTGTGTGAGAAAGATGGTAAAGTTTATTCAATTCAACGATATACAGGACAATTAGGAGGTAAGATGTCTGAGCAACCAGTTATTGAAATAACTGAAGGAAAAGCAAAAAGAACCCCAATACAACAAGCAGAATTAGAGTATAACTCTAAACTGAAAAAATATTTAGATAAAGGGTATGTTAAAATAGATGATTTAACAGATACTTTATTTACTGATTTAAATGAATTAGATATTAACCAATTAGTAGAAGATGATAAATCTGATCAATCTGGAATACCAAAGCCAATGCTTGCTGTATCATCTGATAAAGTATCTACAAATGTATTTGAAAAAGAATGGTATTGTAGTAGAAAATTAGATGGAGTAAGAAATACATTCTATTATAAAGATGGAGTAATTCTATCAGCAAGTAGAGGTGGTGGAGAATATAATATTCCCACATTAAAACTTAGAAATAATGATAAGTTATTACAATGGTTTGAATTAAACCCAACTTTAATGTTAGATGGTGAATTATACGCACATGGAGTACCATTACAAAGATTATCTGGAGTCGCTCGTTTAAAAGAATGGGAAGATAGATGTGATGTACTAGAATACTGGATTTATGATATTTATAGTCAAGAAGACTTTAAAGATAGATATGAAAAATTAATGGAATTACAATTTATTTTACAAAATGAAGATAAATTTAAAGTAATTGATCATTACTTAGCTTCTGGATATATGAAAATAAAATCTTTACATGATCAATTTGTAAAAGAAGGCTATGAAGGATTAGTAATGAGAAATCCAAATAAACCATATGGTATTGGTAAACGTTCTAGTATCTTGATGATTAAGCTTAAAGCATATCAAGATGATGAGTTTAAAATTACAGGTTGGGAGCCAGGACTACGTCCAGTAGAAGATATGTGTTTTACTCTTGAAACAAAAGAAGGCAAAGCTTTTAAAGCTAAGCCAATGGGTACAAGAGAAACTCGGCAAGATTATGTGGATAATATAGATTCTTTAGTAGGACTAATGGCAACAGTTAAATTCTTTGGATATTCTGAAGATAAAATACCTGTTCAAACAATATTTAAATCAGTAAGATATGCAGGGGAATAACCCTAATTAAAATATAAGTTTTTTGTTTATAAACTTGATAGCCCAACTACGTCGTGATGACGTGGTTGGGCTTATTTTTTTTTAATATATATCGGGCTTTTATTTTAAATTTTATTCGTATATTTGCAAGAAATAATATGCAAATTAATAAAATAAAATATGGACTACCAACAAACAAATGATTTAAATGATTACTTACAGTATTTACAAACATATTCTCCTAATCATTCTTCTGAATTATTAAATTTAGTAAATCCTACATTAAGTTCTACACAAATATCTACAGAAGGAAATAAATTTACTCCAGGATATAAAGATATACCTTCGGTATTAAATTTTGACTCACCTATTATTAGTAATAAACCAATAGAAGCTCCATTTACTAGTACATATGATACCCCTACTACTACTCAAACTCCTAAAGTAACTAATAGTGGAGAAAGAATAAATATATCTAAAGGAGAAACTGGCACTGCTAAAAGAGCAGTTGATTATTTGGTTAAATCTGGTTTGAGTAAAAAAATAGCTCTAGCAATAACCGCTAATGGGCTTGTAGAATCAGGTTTAAATACTGCAGTTATTGGAGATACTAAATTAGGGAAAGGACAAGAAGCTGTTGGTATCGCTCAATGGAGATTAAATAGAAAAAATAATATGCTTAATTTCTTAAAAAATAAAGGACTACCAGCTTCATCATTTGAAGGGCAGTTATCATTTTTAGTACATGAATTACAAACCGGTCAAGATGGTAGTAATGGTGAAGCATGGAGACAAATGCAATCTTCTAATGATGTAGGAGAATTAGCTAAATTATTTGACAAGCATTATGAAAGATCTGATGGACGTGCTAGAGAAAAAAGAGCTGCATTAGCTAGACAATTAGAAAAGACAATTTAAAATACAAATACCCCACAGACCTTAATTGGTTTGTGGGGTATTTTTTTTGATTAGAAATTAGAAGTAGCCCCTCCACCTCCAGAAGACCCACCATTACTTTTATTGCCATCCTCTAAATATTGTTTCAATTCAGGAATATCTTTAAGAGCTGAAATATTACCAATCATGTAGTTAGAAATACTTCTATCTCCTGTAAGTACATCTAAACCCTTACTTTGAATATTTAACATAGTTTTGTAAAAACTAGGCTCTCAACTTAATCCAAAAATAGAAGTAAGAGGATTAAACTCTTTAACAGATTTACTTAAAATATTATAAGGAAGTCTTGCATCCATAGGAATATCTTTTTTAACATTGCCTGTTCCCCCTGTGAATAATAAATCTAATAAATAAAGTACTAAACTACCCATTAATATATCATTGAGGGCTAATATACAATTTCCATTACGTCTTTTATCTTTAAATACATTTTTAAAATCTAATTTAAAAATATCCCTAAATGTATATGCTAAAGAGTAATATAATCCCTCTTGTCAATCTCCTTCTCATACAAGAGCTGGTTCTAAAGTACTTCCTTCATTATCTATTGTGAAAATAGTATTAATATAATTTCCACTAGCATCATAAACTTCTTTTCTATATAAAGGTTTGCCTGTTCCATCCTCTACTGCTTCTTTAAATCTCCCTTGGTCAGTCTGATTAGTTCTAGTTTGAGTCCATAACTTTAATTTAGCTGTTCAAAAAGTAGAAAATTGTTTATAAACAAGTCCTTGAAACATATGATCTACCTTTGTTTTAGATTCATGGTCATAGAATCCATAAGTAGTATCAGCAAACATTTTAATACTTTTCTTTTGTCTAGTAGTATAAGCTTTTGGTAAGTCGTCTCCAAAAGTTAACGGCTCCCCATTTTCTTTAGTTATCCCATCCACAATAAATTCTTCTAACATAACACGATATTTAGCTCGTTGTTTAAGGAACTCTGCAGAAGTATAATTAGAATTATTTTTATTCTTAGTATACTCTAAGAATCTTTCATCCTTATTAAAATCATAAACTAAATTACCAACTTTATCTAATGTATGTGCATCAAAACATTTGTCTTGAATCATCTGAGCTATAAATAGTGCCATTCTATTAGTAAAATCTGGAGCTGTGTTTCAAATATACATCATTTTACTTAATCCCCCATTAATACCTGTTCTATCCACTTTAGTATTATCTACTAACATGTTTATATCATTATTAGCAACACCGTAAAAATTATTTAAAGCATTTATTAAAGTTACATCTGCTAAATCACCACTTCCTTTAAACACATCTCCATATTTATGAATCCCAGATATAGTTATAATTTCATAAGCTTTCTCTAATGATTTTATATCAAAAGAATCTTCTCCGTAAACTTTGGTTCATGCTCTTATAGTATTTTGAATTAATCCTACTGTTAATTCTTTTGCTCACAATATAGGTCTACCAGCAATTACTAATTTAGAAGATACACTTCTAGCAACACTAATAACCTTTGCAACATCTTTAAGCTCTTCTTGTATAATAGGGGCATTAAAAATAGTAATTTTCGTACGATCTAAAATGTCATTAAGAAGATTAGATATATCTTCTCCTGATTCTTTAGCTTTATACTTTATTTCTATAGTAGCTGACTTAATTATAGGAAGTACATCATTCATTATATTTTGTCTTATTGCAGAATATGATACATCTAATGCTAATATATCTAAATTAGTTTCAAAAAATTCAATTTTTTGTTTTTCTATAAATTCCTTTCTTTTATGTGTAGACATCCCATAAGTATTATACATTTCTGTATAATTATTTGACTGTGTATTAGCTACATCTAATTCTACATCACTAAAATTTCTTGTATCATAGAAATCTTTAAATTCACTAAATCTCTGCACAAATTGATTCTTTACAGATTCTACTGTTAATTTATTAAAAAATTCTTTTCCTCGTTTAAAATCTCCAGCTCTTTTTAAAGGCACTTGAAAATAAACACTGTCAGAATCATTTATAAGTTCTGCAATTTTTTCATTTTTAAGAATATCTTTATAAGATAGTTTTCTTTCTTCTTCACTTAGACTATGTATTAAAAATTTATTAATTTGTCATAAGGAAAATTTCAAATAATCTGATTGTTCTGGAGATAGTATAGTGTCGGAATCATAAGGATTTTTAAATAGCATTCTAGGGTCTACAGAAATCCCATCCCCCATTTTTCTTATTAGGTTATCATGTATATCATAATTATTACCTATAATAGCCCTATTAAATTGTGTTTTTCCAGAGGAATCATATAATTTTTTAGTTCTTTCTATCATCTCATTTGCTTCTTTTAAATATTCTTCTCTTAATTTTAAAAAAGAAGCATCAACAAATCCAAATAATTTTCTAATAATAGGAGATTGAACGGCACCTGCTGCTGTTAAATTTAAACCTTGTAATAGCCCAACTGTTTTAATACCTTGAGAGTTTCTAGTTGTGCTATTATAAGCAAATGGGGCGCTTAATAATTTATATAAATCTTGTAAAGTTGCACCTCATTCTGGAGAATTAGTATCACTGGTTATGTCAATACCTTTATAATAATTTATAGCTTTAGCTATTAAAAAATATAGTTGTTCTTGTGGTGTTATAAAAGCTATTCCATCAGTAAGACCTTTTTTAAGTTGAGATGGAAATTGATCTTCTAAATTAGTTAATAATTTGGAAAGATTGCTAATTTTCATATCTACTAAATCTACTCTTTCTATTCCTTTTCCATCTAATAATTTTTTATTTTCAGTATTCATTATAATACTGTTCATTTCTGATACTATAAATTGAATTGGATCTGTAATTTTTATAGTTCCATTTAAAAAATTATTATCTATCTTTGCTTCATTAGTAAGCATATTAAAATTAGATACAAGAGTTTGTAAATTACTAAAATCTTGTTGACCATGCCCATAATTTATAACTTTAATCATTCCTAAAGTTTTATTTTCAAATATTTCAGGCATAGTATTAATTACTGTTATTACCTTTAACATTTCTAAATTAGCATTAGTAGCAGATAGTACTGGGTTTTGGTATTTTTCTATCTCATAATCTGTCCTAAATTGACCTAAAATTGATTTTCCAATAGCTAATTTGTTTTCTTGAGTTAAATCTTTTACTGTAATACTTACAAATTCAATTACACCTGATTGAATATTTTCAAAAGCTAAAATCCCAGTTTTTGTGAAAGCATCTAATTCTATTAATTTTCACCCCCCTTTAGTATATTTTTCAAAATTAGTAGTAAGTATATCATTAATTTTTATCTTATTACTATCACCTTTTGTATTTAATATATTATCTGGGGAAACTTTGTCATTTATAACTTGCTTTAGATATTGTTGTAAATTTTGTAATACTGAGTATTTATTTTCTTCTTGAGATTGTATAGAATTTTTAATAAGTTCTCTTAATTCTTCTTCAGTTTTTGCATATTTTATTTCATTAGTGTCATTATTTGTAAAAAAATATCTACCACTAGCATCTTTCTTTTTAGAATATTTATTGAAAATAGCTTCTATATCATTATATACTGTTTTAGAACTAATTTCATAGCCTCCAATTAATTTATTTAAGTCAGAGGTAATCTGTTCTTCTTTATCAGAATTTAAAGTTTCTGCAGTAATATAAGATGGGATTAAAACTTTAAGTTTTTCTGCTATTTCTCCGCCTAAGTAGTTTAAAGGGGAGTTAGCTGCCCCTGCTGTTCTAATTTCAGGAGTTGTAGGTGCTTTTAAAGAAGAAATATTACCAAATTGCATATATAAAGGTAATATTTTTAAAGGAGAAAATTGAGTTTTAAAGCCATTAGCAGCTAGTATTTGTCTATATACAGCTAATTGATAGTCTGTATGAAATTTTTTAGCAGTACTTCATTGGTCATAAGGCTTAGTAGATAATTTTAAATCATATATATGTGCCAACCCATCTGCATCAATTGCAATAATATCTATACGTCCTCCAACACCATTTTTCCCTAATAATTTAGGTTGATCATAAAAAACTGACATTTCTGATAATACCTTACCTCCTTGTGAAATATAAGAATTATAAAAATGGTTATACAAGTCAAGAATTGTAGTATTGACTATTTTTTCTATATTAACCTCTGAAGTAGTATTAAATAATAACATTTCTTTAAATTCTTCATCTTTTAATCTTTCAATTTCAGCCCTATATTTAGGAGATTTTAAACCCAGTTTATCAGTAAGTACTATATTTAATAATCTATGAATACTATTTCCAAATAGAGGGAGTATTTTTTCATGTTCAATAGTATTCTTTACTTCTTGTGTAGCTTTTTCTAAAAGAGTTACTCCGTTTGAAATATCCTCTTTATTTAAAACTACCATACCAGCTTTAATATTTAGTACAGGCTCATGTTTTAAACGCTCTTCTTCTATATACTCTGGTACTAACCTCTTATTAGAATTTATATCGAGTGGAGTAGTGATTAACTCTTCTACTGATATAAGACTACCTTTAGGTTGATTTCTTGCTGAAGAAGCAAGAGCTTTAAAAGCTAAAGCAGTGTTATCAGCAGATTTATTAGTGTCCAGACTAAATACAACTGAATTCTTTAATGCTTTTATTGATTCTTTATCTTTTCTCTTTAAATAAGTATTTAAATTTTCATCAGTAAAATCATTTTGAAAAGTTTTTCGTAAATATATGTCAAGAGCTATCTCTGACATATATTTACCTGTTTCTGTGTTAAATTTATATTTACATTTAGGCATTACATTCTTCTATTAAGGTTCCTTCTTCTAATAATTCTCTTTTTAAACTTGCTAATTTTATAGCTTCTTCTGAATATTTTTTATTATAGTATAATTTTGGATAATTAAAAAGATTACTTCCAAATTCCATTATAATCTTATTTCCAGTCATTTTTAATAACTCACTGCTTGTTGTAGACTTTGTTGGGGCTTTAAGACTAAACATATTATTTATGACATCTTTAATAGCATTTTCTAGATCTACAGAATCAAATAATTTATTTTTTAAACCTAATTCAATATCTTTAGTAAATATCTGTATAAATGCTTCTTCATACTTATCCATTTCCGCTAAATTTTCATATCCCGACATTTTTGCAAATTCAGCATAGTCTTTATGAGTTGTTATATTTGAGACTAATTTAGAGAATAAATCTCTTTTACTTCTTTTTATAGTCCCCATTATTAGGTGCATAATTTCATGTAAAGGTTCAAATATACTAGCAGAATCTTTATTTACATAAATTTCCCCATTTAATAAAAATGCTTTAGCATCATTAGTTCCAATTCTATTTGCAAATTCATTATCCAATTCCCCTTGACTTATAATGTTTATTTTAACTCCAAATTTAAAAGATAAAAATTCACTCATTCCTGCTAATGTTGGTATATTATTCCCTTCTGTTAAAGTTAAAGTATGAATTTTAGATTTTAATGTAGTAGGTTTTAATTCTGGTATAAATCTATTAGCCACATTAAAAGTAAAAGGAATAAATAAGCTAAATAAATTGACTTTACCTCCTTTCGTAATATCTTCTTTTGAGACAAATTTTACATAATTTATTTTATTATTATTATGGTCTATTGAACTATAAGATAAATATAATCCTTTATCAGTTACTTCCTCTATTCTATAAGTTTTAAAATCATTTTGAGTAGATAATCTTACAAACATACCAACAGTAACATTTTGCATAAATTTGTTTATATCCATATTAGATAATATATCTTTAGATACAGCATTAGTTCCAGATATATTATTTAAATTATAATCTTTACCACCTTTTGTTTGTACCGTTACTGTAAAAATTTTATTCACTTTTCCATATAACTCTTTACTATATCCATTTGTTACATCCTTAGCAGTCTTTAAATTTCCAGATGCTGTTCAATTATCTCTTATTTTTTTATTTGATTCTGATGGATTTGCATAAGCTTTATCTAAATCTTCCTTAGAAATAACCTCTACCCATCTTCCTCCAGCACTAACTGATTTTGCAGTTATTTTTTCCCCATTCAATCCTGTAGTCGTAGAAGAGTGGAAATCTTTAACATATCTTACCTCTTTGACAATAGCCTGCCCATTAAAGTGAGAAGCTAATCTATCTGCTTCTGCTTTTGTTTTAGCAAAAATTGTATTCATTTGTACAGTATTATCTGTAAAAGGGGATAAGTCAATAGAATCTTTTATAATATGTGTAAATTTTGGATCAGATAATGAAATAAATAAAATTTCTTTATTTAGATCGTATATTTTAACATCTGATGCATTTATATCTATTATTAAAAATGGTTTATCGTCATATATAATATAATCATTTTTCTTTAATTTCTTTTTTAATTCATTAGAATAATTAGTAGAAATAGATAAATCTAATATGCTTCTATTTTTCTTAGTTCTATCTGAGGAGTAACTTGTTACATAAGTATTATTCTTAAAATCAGAGTATGCTCCTTCTAAAGATTTTAAATCTTCTTTAATAGTAACTAATTTACCTTTATTTTTAGTAAGATTATATATAATATTATTAATATCCCCTCTTTTTAAAGTAACTGATTTTCCTGAAGAAGTTAAGACATATATATTAGTTTTTGTAGTATCAAATCCCAAAACATACTGATGTCCATGTTGAGTAAGGACTAAATCCCCTACAGATAAACCTTTAAATAATGTATCTATACCATCTGGAGATTTTTTATCTAAGAAGTTAAATACATATCCTGACTCTGCTTGATAATATCCTTTGCTATCTTCTTTAATATTTTTATTATTAAAAGATTCTAGTATATGTGAATGGTTATCTTTATTATAACCAATCCCCTCTATCATATTATCATTAAAGGAGATTAATTTAGTAGTTTTACCCCTTCTTACATATATTCCATTTGGTAAGGTATCTATAACTTCATATAAAAACTTCATTTTTCCAGATCTATAAAATACCACATCACCCCCTTTTAGAGTTTGTAATAATGTTTTATCTAGTTTTAAAAATTTATCAGTTTTTTCCCCAGGAATATTATTATTTATAAGGATAAAATCTTTTTTTAAGTCAAAATTAGATTCATTTGTTTCTTCATTAGGGTCTATGGAAATTTCTGTATCAGTTAAGTTTTTAGCATACTTATAAACTAAAGAATCCCCATCTTTAAATTTTAATTGATCATCTGTAACATACATAACACTTTCTCCATTAGAGGACATTACTGCGTGATTTATAATGCCATTTTTTTCAAATGATGCTAAATAAATATATTTTATACCAAATGGAAGTTTTTTTGAATCAATATTTACTAGGAGAAGATCTCCTGGGCTTAATACAGGGAATGTTCTTATATCTGGATTAATATTTTCCTTTATTGTGGCTGTATAATACAAATCAGAATTACTTACAAGTGCTCCATACTTATTATAAATTTTATGTGCAAAATCTATAACAGTGCCATCTACATTTTTATCAAATATTGCTTCTAAAAATTTTAAATCTTCTTGTAAATCAACCTTATTACTTAGTGCATACATATTATGTAAAGACCCAGGATTAACTCCAAATACTTCTTCAATATTACTTATTAAGTTTTCTTGCTTTTTATCGCCAGGATTATAAATATTTGGTAAATTTTTCATATAATCTATAAAATCTTTTTTATTAGTAAAACCTAAAGATTGTATAAATTCTATATTACTGCTTACTGTATTAATAGCTATATCAGTAACTCCTTTTAGTATGTTTACATAGTCATTTCCTTCTATATTAGATGTATCTACTAATAGAAGATTTCCTTTATTATAATATTGGGAATTAAAGGAATCTTCACTTCCTTTTACAAAATTAGAAGCAATTACATTATTCTCTTCTATGTTTACACCAGTCTTTAATAAAAACTCTTTTAGTTTTATAAGTGTTTTAATAAAATCATTTTTAAAAGAATCTTCGTCATCAGATAAGAGACTAACACTTTCTATTAAATCATTAATAGATGTTGTACCTACAATATTAGATACTGCTAAATTAGATGTTTTTAAGAATAATTCTAATTCTTCTACTGAAATACTTCTTTTATTAGAGTCTTCTACTACTTTAATTATATTTTCTAAATAACTTCCTTGTATTTTATACATTTTAGAAATAATTTCATCTATATCTAAAGACTTATTTAAATCTTTTTTAGTAGACTTTATTTCTGAAGTTGTTATGTCATCTTCATTAATATTATATTCCGTTATAAAATCAAATAACATATTGTTTAAAGGCATGTTATCAACTTCTTTAGTACTATCTTCACCAGAAATGTCTGTAGTAGTTATACTAAATTTAGGGTAATTTTCAATTAAATCAGAGATTTCAGATACTAATACTTCTGTTTTTCCACTTTCTTTTAATTTTTCAAGTTTATCTAATAATTCATTTTTAATAGGTAATTTAATAAATTCCTCGAATGTATCAAGAGTTGTATCTTGTATATCAAGAGTGGTGTCAAGAGTTACCTTGACACCATCTCTTAAAGTTATAATATATTTACATGCCATTGTTTAATCACATTTAATATTTAGTAAAAATCCATTATTTTTTAAATAATCCATAATTTTATTTATTTTTTGTTCTGTAGATATAGAGTAATTTGCTTTTTCTACTTTATTTATATCAATTTTAAAAGTATAATTTTTATCTGTTAAAGATAAAATATTTTTTCCCTTATCTAAACTTAAAATTCCATTTTCACTATAAAGATTAAAAAGAAGATCATCAACAGAGATATTATTAAGAGATTCATCTATATTTTTATCATATAGCCCACTATCATATCTACTGTAATATTGACTTAATTTATACGGCATTGAATTTTCATTCATTGCATATGTTTCAAAAATTTTAGTCATCTTGTCAGATCCAAACCTATCTTTATTAATAACTAAGTTATACATATATAAAATATCTCCCCATTTAATATCTTTTCCAGATACATTTTTTAAAGTAGTGTTTTTATTAGCCAAATCATTAAAAGCTCCTAATACATTATAATATAAAGCTGTTTGGGTTGGATCTGTTAAATTACGCATATCAAATCCTAGTTTTCAAGATGTACCTCTATTTGTTAAGTTATTTTTATTTACTTTTTCTTGAATAGAATGTAAATATTTAACAAACATATTATCTTTATAATCGCCATTTTTAAGAAGTTCTGGTAATAAATAATGTTCCATGATATATTTAAAACTAGCTACTCCATCATTTGTAGATAAATCTAATAATTTATTATTACTAGTTTTACTTATAGTACCTCTTTTATAATAATTTATCTTTATATCTCCAAGTATAGATGAAACATCTGCTAAGTTTATATTAAATCATTTTGCATCTTCAGATTTTAATCAATTTGCTATAATAAAATCATCTACAACATTAATACTTTTTTTCATATCATTACTACTATATGTAGGTACTCTTCCTTTTAAACTAAAGTTTTCTCTTGTATCACTATTTAATCTATGTTTATTTTCAGCAATTACTTTAGGGGCAATTCTTGTAATATAATTATATTTAGCAGAAATAGCTGCTAATTCATTATCAACAGTTTTAAGTGATGCTAACATCATAAAGAAGTTAGGAGATTTATTAATAACATCAAAATAATTAAAAGTATTTTTCATTAAGTTATAATAATCAGCTACATTAGTTCTGTATGTAATCCCTTTATCACTATCTTCAAAGTATAATTCAAAATTTAAATTATTTAAAATTATTTTATCTTTTGAAGCTCTATTTAAAACATCTGCAATATGCGCTTTTATATTAGGGTCTGTGTTCAAATAGGGTTTATTTTCTAAAACTCTATCTGTAACAGAGTTTATAAACTTATCATCTAAAATAAAATTCTCATCATTAGTAACTTTATATGAAATTTTTCTTAAGAAAGATTTTTCAGAACTATAAAAAGCTTTTTTCATTCCTTCTAACATAGTATGAACTTCATAAATATCGGCTTTAACTCCTCCATTTACCTTTAATAAACTAGTTAAAGCTTTTAATTCTTTAGCTCCTTTAAATATATCAATAAATTGTTCTTTATCAAAGTTATCTATTTTAGCTTGTTTTAGCTTAGGAAGGTAGCCACCAGTAATAATTTCTAAATCTGAATTAAATTTATTGACTAATTCATTTTTTCTTGTTGTATAAATTTCTTTATTCTCTTCTGATAAAGCAGAGTATTTTGTCTTATTTATAATACTTATAGAGATGATTTCCTCATCGTCCTCAAACTCTTTAGTAATTTCATGTGTACTTACTAATTTAAATTCTCTATTTAAATTATTTATTGAATTTGCATGTTTAGATTGTAAGTCTTTTAATTCTTTTTTAAAATCATTTTCTGCTACTTTAGTCCCTTGTTCTAAGGCATACATTACACTATCCAAAGTAGTTTTTTTATCATCAGTAAAAATATTGCCTTTAGATTGCTCTAATAAACTTTTAACAAGTGGTGTTGTCATATACTTAGCACTAATATCTGGAGTAATTCCTAATGTAGTTAAGTAAACATACATACTAGCTAATTCTAATCCCGCATTTAATTTAGCAAGGGCAAGTTCTTTTGCATTATCCGTTGCTAAAGATACAAGAGCGGAAAGTAATAGAGATACATCATCATTATTTGCATACACTTCTTCTGAATTCTCATCTAGTACAATGTTTTCTCCTCCATTTAATATCTGCGTTAATATTTGGATTTGAGATTTCTTAATTCTCGTATCTCCAATCATACTAACAATATTATGGGATTTACCATCAAACATTAAACTTTTAGTAAAGAAAGCATTATCAGTAACTTTTGGAGTTTCATTATCTAAATAGTAATTATTTAAATAAGAAGTTAAAGAGAAAAATGATTTAATACCATTAGCCATAACACCTACAACACTTTTTCCAACATAGTTTTCATATTGTATTTCAAAAATTGATAACCCATCATATAAAGACTTAACCGTAGAAGTAGTAACTGCTTTAGCTTGATCTTGCCATTCTTTCATATCCACTGGAGAATATGCAGAAACTTGATTTCTCAAATCATTGATAATTCCTCTAATATTACCAAGAACTCTGTTTTTAGAACCTTCCTTAGATATTTTAGATTTATTATGATTATTTATTCTATTTATTAAATTATTTTCATCTGGGACAGAACTATAAATTTTATTAATATCTTTACCATTAAGTATATTTAATAAATCTATAGTATTCTCTAAATTATAACTAGTATTATTTTTTGATATATAGTGTGTAATATCAATAGCCCCTTCTTGGGTTGCAGATAACTTTATAATCTTTCCGGTAGGCATTGGTATTTTTTCTGAAAGGTTTAATTTTTTTAAACTCCCATAATCAAATAAAGGGCTTCAACTATTAAATAATCCATTGTCATTCATAGAATACATCATTGTATAAGCTTTATCAATGTCTAAATCCGATCCTTGTAATCAAAGTTGCCAATGACTCACGAAAATATCATTAGAAGTGCCTTCTGAATATGCTATATTTTGCATCCCCATAAAAGATTGAAATGCTTGTGATGGAATACGTGCAGAAACTACTTGTTGTGATTTTTGTCATGAACTATATTGAGCTTGCGCAATATCAGTTATATATTTACTTTTATTATTAAATTCTGTAAATAAATAATCCTTACTATCTTTTAAATCATTTGTATCTATATCTCTTAATAACTTAGCATATAAAGAACGATAGGCATTAATACTATTATTATTTCTAGCAATAGTTACTAAAGTCTTTAAATCTTCTGTATTTTTTATGTTATTACCTAAAACTACTACACTAGAGAAACTATTTTTAATACTTTTTGTAAAGGATTCTACAGAGGAAATGTCTTCTAAATACATAATTTCATTATCCCCATATTTATAAATTTGAGCTCCATTAGGCATTTCATATAATCTATTTCCTTTAGAATCAATTCTATAATTTATTCCAGAATCTTCATCTATTTTAGTCAAAGGATTAACTTTTACTCCTTGTGTTATAATTCCCTTTTTATTAGTAAGGTCATAATTATCAAATTTTCCAATTCTAATCCCTATATTTTTATCCTTTAATCTATAGAAAATATCTATATCTTTAGAGTAATATGAATAATTAGTTTCTAATTTATCTTTAAAGTATTTAACCCCTTGTTCCTTTATTTCAGCTAAATTATAATGTTTTAAATCAAAAATACTTTTATATACTTTAGGAAGTATACACTCTGCTTCTTTAAAATTAAAATTTTTAATTAATATAAAATTATCATGTGTTCTAAGTTGTTCTAATTGTCCAGATAATTTATCTCCATTAAAATAACTATTAAAATCTACTCCTACTTGAATTCCAAAATTATCAAAAATAAAGTAATTTTTAAGGGGTTTATAATTCCATCCAGAATGCAAAGCTTCCATAGTTCTTTGAACCCATCTTTTAGTTAATTTTTCAACTTTATCTTTACCTTTGCCTTTTAAAAAATCATTGTATGATTTGTAGAAAATCTAACAGCATCTGTTAATCAGATGTTGGTTTGTTTAGATTTTATAGTTGATTTAACAAACTCTTTAAACCCCTCTATATCTTGACTATTCCCTAATATATGAGTTTGATCTGGGTTAAACACAACAGTTGTGTCTCCAATTAAATCATTGTCATCTTTAAAACTATCTATTACATTCTCTATAATTAAAGGAGAAGCGTATATACTACTCCCATGTTTTTTATTTTCATCAAAATGATCATCAATAATTTCTTTAAATTCTTTAAAGTTATCTCTTACACTTTTACCCTCAAAATCGTGGTTATTAGTCCAATCATTACTTTCTTTTGAAAAATTTACTAATACTGGATATATCCTATTATTTTCTGAAAATTCAGCTACTTTTAAATTATTTGTTAAAAAAATTCCATGATTTATCCCAGAATTTGAACTTTTACCTGCATAATCAACGCTTAATTTTTTAATTATTGGGTTATCCTTATAACTATCATCATTTTCTAATACTTCTTTATATTCCTTTTCAGTTATTGTATTATCTCTTAACTGTTGGAAAAGGTTTAATCTATTATTTGCTGTAGTATTTGAAATCTCAGGTTGACCATGATATAGTATTGTAGGAGTATTAAGAGTATTGAATATTGTATCTAAATATTTAGAATATTGTTGTTGACTTCCAATATTTTTTAACTCTGGATTTTGTTCAAATACATAATCAACTCCTTGTTTTACTTCATTATTATCAGTTTCTAAACTTTCCTCACTTCAACTTATTTCAACTGGTTTAAGATCTCTTGGTTTAGATATTACTTTTTCAATTTTAGAAACTCCATCATAGGTATCAACAAAGTTTTGTAAATCTGTTGGAGTAAGTAAAGTTTGTTCGATCCCATTAATTAAAACAGTGTCAAATAATTGTACTTTATCAATAGTAATTGGTTTATTAGCAAAATGATAAGAGAGATAAGTTTGAATAAGTATTTTATTTATATTTCTTTCTAAATTTTTATCTCCTTTTAGAGATTGTAATTTAATTAAATATTTTTGATATTCTCCTGAAAATTTTGCAGGATTTAATTTAAACTCTTTCCTAGCATTGTTAAAGATATCTGTAGAATTATATTGTAATTTATTTCCATATTTATCTTCCTTTTCAAAAAATTGTAATATCTTAGCTGATGGATTTAAAACACCTCCAATACCTGTATACTTACGTTTTAAGGCACTTCTATTTAAATCTGATAGAATTGTAGTTGTAAATAATCCGAAGAAGTTAGGATTTGACAAAGGTATTTTACCACCTAATGCTTCTTTTAAACTAGCTTCTACTTGATCTACTATACTATGAGCTAAACTTATTTTATCAGTTCTTCTTAAAGCATCTATTACAATCTTTGCAACATATTCAGATAAGCCATTAATATTTTTATTTGCTAAAAATGTATTAGTTTTCTTTAATCCATCTTTTACAATTCTAGCTATTTCATTATAAGCATCTAAAGCTTCTTTAGCTGTATGTCCATTAGCAGAAAGAGCAGATATAACTTGAGACATCTCAGTTAATTCTGAATAATCAGCATGATGATTTGCATCTAATTGTATTCCAAAATTTACAGTGCTTATTTCAGAGTATATTAAATTTCCTTCATTATCTCTATCTAATAATTTAGAAGGATTTACATTAGTAGCTCCATTTTTTACAGCAGATTTATTAGCTAATAAAGAAATAACTGAGTTTTTAAGTGGTTGATTTATAGTATTTTGGTTATAAACCTTATCCCTAACTTTAGTATTATTATCTACTCCTACATTATTCATGTATTGAGCTACTGTTTCAATAGAACTATCAGAGTAAACTAATAATCCATCTTTTTTAGACATTGAGTACTCCCCACCATATAACTTCCATAAATTATAAACTGTATTTATAGTGTGAAATTCTACAATATTTTGACCATTATTAACCTTACCTGTTTCATCTACCTCTACTAATAATACTCTATATAAAGAATCATTTTTTTGCTGGTCATTTAAAGGGCTTTTAGAAAGTTGTTCTACTTTATAATACTTATCTCCACGTATAAAGAAAGGATTTTCTGTAGCATGTTTTGGTTTAAAATCTCCTCCTATAAAATTTTTAGTAATATCTAATTTAAGAGTATTTGTATTCCAATTAATATTATTCATTTTTTTCATAATATTATCCATAGAATACTCTGAATTATTAGAATTTCTAACCAATTCATTAGTAATAGGAAATTGTGCATATTTAAGTAACATAGCATACCCATCTCCTGCATGATGTCCAATAGGTTTTTTAGTTCCTTTTATTCCTTTAGCTGGAAGTGAATATTGTTCTAAAATAGACATAAAAGGATTAACCCAAGCAGATCCATCATGTATTTCTTGATCCTTATCTTCTAATTCACCTGTTTTTTTATTAATAGATTTTTGACTTCCATTGTAATTAAATACGGGAAGAGAAGAATCATCTACTACTGCAATCTTATATGTTTTAGGGATACCATTAATTAAATTTTGCTGATAATTTTCTAAAGTTGCTGGCAAAATTACCATACGTTTAGCCATAGCCGTTACTCTGGCTGTATTTTCTTCTTCCATAGTAGCTGAAAGAGATACTTTCCCAGGATGTAGATATTGGTGTTTAACAGTTAATCCTAAATATTGGTCTTTTACAAGATTTGTTAAACTTAAATATCTTTCTAATAATGGATTTAATTCAAAATCATCTCCATCTTCTATAATAGAAAAATCACCATATTCTATAGTATTTCCCTTTATTTTCTTTACTAAATGTATTGTAGAAATATCACCATCTTCAGATTCTGTAAATTCTTTAAATTTTGTATAGTCTGAGCCTAAAAGTCTTTGAAATATTGTAGTTAATTCTGATTCTCCATTTCTAAAGTTATCTAAATTAAATATTTTATAGTCATATTTTTTAACTTTATCTAAATGTATTCTTTGTTGTGATTTATTGAAGTTTTTAAATTTTTCTTCTGATGAAAAATTATCATTCATTCAGAATAAATTTCTATTTAATTTTAGAGTTTTATCATATACAGAAAAATGCAATTCATTTACAATATCAACTTTAACACCAGAATTATTTAATTCTAAAATTCTTGTATATATTGAATCTGTAGTTTGATTTTTTAAATATTTTTCAATTTCTTCCTTTTCTTTACCCTTAGTTAAAGATTTACCAATAACTATTTCCCAATCATCAATAACTTTATTAGTAATTCTATTATAATACTCTTTTTGTAAAGTTTGGTGTAATTTTAAAATTTCTTCTGTAGATAATTTGCCAAATTCTTTTTTAACTCCATCTATAAGAACCTCTCCTTTCATATTAATTATTTTCAACATGATTGAACTCTTATCAGAATATCCAGCAATTTGAGTAGCAAAAGTATCACTATCTAAATTAGAGTGTACAAAGTCACTAAAAAAAGATGCAAAAAATGATTCTTGTTCAGTAAATTCAGATGCTTTTTTATTGCTCTTTAAATCTTTGGCATAACCTTCTAATCTAATAGCAGTACTTAATCCGTATTTATTATTTTTATAATTTGATAATAAAGACCTATTGTTAGCAAATAAATTATCAGAAAATCCATATTCATTAATTGAAAATAAATCATTAGTCATCATATTACTTAATCTATATACTGGAATTAAATTTCCCTTAGAATCTTCAAAAGTAGTAAAAATAGTTTTAGGAATATTTTTTACAAATGCAGCAGCAAATGTAGTATAACTTCCATCTCCCATTAAATTAGTATCAAAGTAATTTTCATACTCGCCAGATTTTTCATCTTTTATTAGAGCTTTTACTTCTAAATCAGCGGCATGTTTTATATGTCTTACTAAATCTATAATAACTTTATAATAACTTCTATTTTTCTCGCCAATTAGATTTTTATTTATAGCATCTTTTAAATCTTTATTTAAAGTCAATCCAGATATTTTTCAGAAGTAATCTTTAAATTCATCTGAATCAATTTTATCTCCAGATAAATTACTAATATCTGAAAGATCTTCAATTTTCACAGATTCTCCACCTATAGTAATATATTTAATTGTATAGGGATTATCGGATATACTTAAATCTAAATTATTTCTAATACTACTACTTATCATACTCCTTACAATTCCTGTTACTTCATCTTGAGATGTTAGGTTTACAGAACTACTCTCCCCTATTTTAGAATTTCTATACTCTACTGGAGAGTTTTTAGCTATTTCAAAAGCAAAAAGACTAATTAAATCCAACTCATTTGTTAAATTGCCAGAGTTTTCAAAACGTTTATCCCCATTTACCATGTAAATAGTACTGTTTTGAATTGTTTCTAATGATATATCTTGTTTTCCGGATAATGAATCATCGTTATATAAATACTTATATAAACTTCTAGCAATTAAATCATTACTTCTTAATCCTTGATAATTATGTCTATTCTTAAGATAAAATTTTAATCTTCCAACAGGATCTGACATAAAAGGGGTGAAACCTTTGTTATCAACAAATGCTTCCATTTCTGCATTTTTAATTAATGCACAAATTTTGTATAGCTTTTTAGGGCCTAAAAATTCCCCTTCAATTACTTTGCCGCCTTCATCTATCATTGGAATAGTCTCAGAAAGCATTTGTGTTATTTTAGAAGTATATTTTGAAGCATCATGTGCCTCATCAGTGTCATTTTTTCAAAATGCAGTTTGAATACTAGCTATATCTAAGCTATATTTATTTTGATCAAATCCATTTTCTAAAACTCCTTCAAAGTTTTGATCAATTGCTATAATTTGTTTAAAACTACTTTCAATTAAATAATCAAAATTATTAAGGATTATCATAGCATTATATGGGTCTAGAATATAAGTCCTTTCATCAAAACTAGTTGGGTCTACAGTTAAATTAGATTTTTTTAATCGCCCTTCTTTTTCTATACTTCCCATTAATTCATTATATGCTTCAATATTTGGAGTAAAATCATCATTATATAAGTTAGGGAGATCTTCCCTGTTCATATATTTTTTTAATGTATTAAAAAGTTCATTTTTATATACTAATATATAATTATTTAAATCACTTTGATTTAATACATAAGTTCCTTTCTCTTTATTAACGAATGCCATTTTAATTACATTTCTTTTAAGAGAGTTTTGAAAATAATCAAATCCAGATTGTGCTTTTTGAAAAAGAAATCCTAAATTATCATTTTTAATAATGAAACTAGGGGCTACTCCTATATTATTTTTATCTCCTAATCTAGCTACTTCTTCTACTATATTAGATGTAGAAATAGAGGGGAACCTATTATCCCCCTCTACCTCTTTTTCATTTAAAAATTCATTCACTATCTGTTGAAATTCCTCATCTGGAAACTTATCGTAAAATTTACGTATTGTTTCTTTTTGTGAATTAACATAGTCTAAAAAATTTTCAGATAATCCATCAAATCTATCAAATTTCTTTTTTAAACTTTCTTGAATTTTGTTATTTATTATTACACAACTTGCCATTGTTTATTTATAATTTAATTGCATTTTTTTATTGTATCTATTATATCAAAGTTTGTACTATTGTCTCCTAGTAAATGTACATGACTACCATCAATTGGGTCAAACAATGCATCTATAGTTTCTTCTAATGTGTATTCTCCTTGTGAATCATAACTTTCAAATATTACAGAGGCATTTTCTGATTCTTTACTAACTTCAAAATTTTCTAAAGCACTTGTTAATAATGATTTTAATTCTTCCTTATTTTCATCACTAATATCTTCTAAACTATCTACTATTTCAGAAATTCTATCTTGTTTTAAGTCCTCTTTTATATTTTCAATTGGGATTTCTTCAATTACTTCTGCTTCTTCAGTATTTATTTGACTGCCTATAGTTTTTTCTAGAGTTATTAGTGCTCTAGGCATCTCTATAGCAGCTTTTACACCATATTGATTAAATAAAAGGCTATTTAAAGTAAAATTTTTTACATTTTCACCTTCTGCTCCAATTGGTTCAGGGCTATAGTAAAATTTACCTCTAAATAAGTTATTTTCATCGTTTAAAATAGTTGTAATTCTTTCATTAAAAAATACTTCTTTTTCATCCTTAGTGTATTTAATATTATTTATTTTATAATCATTACTTTTAAGATGTCCTAAAAGTATAAGACCTAAATTAAAGAATTTATTATCTTTTAAAGAGTTATTTTTATCAGTCAGGAAAACTTCTCAGGAATCTTTTCCATGTTTCTTAATAAAATCTTGAAATTGTTCAAAGAATTCGCCTTTATCAAATAGATAATAAGTGGCAGAACTTTTACCTTTCATTTCGGCTGCTGCTTTTCTATCTATTATTAAATCTTTTAAAAATTCATCAAAAGAGAATTTTCCAGAAGTTCCAGATTTTTCCCAATCTCTATGTAAAGTAAATAACATTTTTATCCCATCGAATTTACTAATTAAAGATTTTCTATAAACTTTTGAATCAGTTTTTTTAGAATCTATCTTATTAAATTCTTCTAAAACAGTTGTAAAATTACGTTGATTAGGGGTTAAAACTATTACTTTTTGATTAGTTGTATCATCAATATTACTAAAATTTACTATAGTATATGGATGTCCTTTAAAGTTACTTAATTTTCTAAGTAACTTTAAGTTATCACTGTCTCCAGCTTCTGGCTCATTATTTATTTTATCAGCTTCACTCATATCTGGGAGAACTCTATTTAAACCATAACTATAGATAGTTTTAACTATTTCTTCTAAGTTACTATTAAATATTTTAACCTCTCCGTGATTTAACCCATATTTGCTTAAATCATTTAAAGTTAAATTCCCCTCTATTAATGGATCTACTCTTAAACCTGTATAAAAAAATAATTTCTTTTCATCTTTATTAATTTCTATTTCTTTTATAGTATCTGAAGATTCAATTATTTTTTCTAATTCTGAATATTTTTTAGCTGTATTACTACTAGAATCAAATCCTCCTTTATAAGGATCTATAAGAGTAGAATACTTCGGCATTGCTCCTAAAGTTATATAAAATGCTCCTCCTTTAGAATTTATTTTAATAGCTAATCTTAAAAAAGCATCTCCTTCTTTCAAATGATTATTTTCATTATCATTTAATTTTCTTTGGGCCATATCTATATCAGAATTGTATTTACTTCCTAATAAAACTAAATTATTTTCATTTTGATTATTTCTAGTAAACCCTCATAATTCATCTGCGTATTGTGAATTTTTTAAGTTTCTTGCACTAAATTTAATTTTACTATTTTGAAGAAAATATATAACTTCTGGATTATTCTTAATACTTTCCTTGAATTTACTTTCATCATCTAAATACAAAGATAATATATTTTTTAGATTAATAAAAGCTTTTTCTAATCTTTCTGAAATAATATCATCTTCTTCAATATCTAATATTTGTAAATCTTCTGTTCCAGATAAAGCTCTTAAATTACCACTATCATCCTTTGCTACTCCAAACCTATTATAAAATAAATGCGTAATATAAGTAAATTCTGTTTTTTTATTATCTGGAATTGATTCTACCCCTCCTTTTTGATTATTTGTAGATTTAGTAATTTCTGCCTCCAAAGAGTTAAAAGTATTTATTACTTTCTCAGTAAATTTTTCAGCAGGGTCTTCAAAAGTTGCTTCTTTAGTTTCTTTAGTTTCTTCCTCTGTCTTTTTACTTTTTCCAGTTTTTTTATTATCTGGGAGTTCGTTATCAGGCATTTTAACACCTTCTGTAAGCCTTTCCAATACTTTCTTTCTATCTTCTTTTACAATATCTATATCTTTTAAAGGATAGTCATTAGTAGTATTCTCTCTTTTATTTACAAAACCTAAATTTTTAATATTATTAGCTCTGTCCTCTATTAAACTTCCAACTAAAGAACGTCCTGCATAAGTATATAAAGCTTTTATGTAATTTAAAGGTGGAACTCTATTGTCATAAGGTATGTCTCTAACAATAAAATATGTTTCTTCTACACCTTGAACTGTATTTTCAGCAAAATGTTTATATGTGTAAACATTAAACATATCTTCAGTTATACCAGAATCTGATAATAATTTTTTAAAATCTTCGTCTAATTCAGAATCTTCAGATACTATACCTATTTTTAAATTCTTTGTTGAATTATTTGGGTCTTTCCTGGCATTTTCAAGAGCTGTTTTTAATATTTGCAAATCTTCCTTAGTTATACTATCTACTACTTTATCACCATGAATTTCAGATGCATTTTGATAATAAGTAAATATAGGAGCATTATTTTTTAAATACTCTGCTTCTGGCTTAATCCTTTCATTTATATAGCTTTTTTTAGATTCCTCTGTTAATTTTTCTATAACAGTTTCAAATAGACTAGCATTATCTTTTTTATGTATATTACTTGGCCTAATAGATACTTTTAATCTCATAGGATTAATAGTAAACATTTGATCAATATTTGTAGGAATCATAAATTCCCCCCTTTTCATGGATGCGCCCAATTGATATTCATCTCCAAATGTAAATATTGTAATATCAAACTTATTTGCTATCATATTTAACAAACTTAGTTCTATTTTATTAAAGTGAGTTACTTCATCTATAAAAATAGCTTTAGGAATATCTGTTTTTTCTAAATTATTATACTCTATTAAATCCTCATTTAAAGTTAATATGGAGGTCTTTGGTTTAGTAAATATTATAGGATTTGTAACTTTGCCACCATTAGATTCTTGCATTATCTGTAAATAAGTTCCTTTTTTAAGAAATTTATCAAAAATAGATTCTTTCTCTAAGCTTTCTATATTAGTAGACTCTAACTCTTTATTTGTTAAAGTGCTTTTTAATGATTTATCAATCGTATCTATTTGTCTTTTTGCGGGAGCAGTAATTAAAATAGATGCGCTTAAATCCTTTTCTAGTAACATTCTAAGGATATATTGACCAGATGCTGATGTTTTACCACTTCCAGAAATTCCATTTAAAAAGAAAATATTAGAGCCATCATTATAATACTCTAAATTTTCATGTGTACTTTTACTAAATACAACATTTTTAAATGCTTTAAATAAAGCTTTATTAGAGTGTAATGAGTACCCTACTTTTGCTGCATACTCTTGTCCAAAAAATGGGGCAAATTTAAAATTCTCATTACTAATTGCATTTTTTAACTTTAAATTAAATACATTTGATGGAAATCCTAAATTAGTAAGGATATAAATAGAATAGTCATAATCAGAAATTTTATTAGTATTATGGTCTAATCCATAACTCTCTTTTTCAGAAATACTATTAAAATTTAATTTTGTAAATATTTTACTTATGAAGTCCTCATACTGATCTGGATTTAAATTTAATTTCTTAAAGTTATTGTACATTAACATTTCTAACTCTTGTAACTTGTCTTCATCTTCTATATCTAAAGTATGTATATTTGAAGCACCTTCTAAAATAGATTTATTATTAAAATCTAAAGTAGCTTCTTTTAATTTAGATAACATAGTAGTTACGAAAGTTTCTCTAGTTTTCTTATGTTCTTGACTTTTAGATATAGAATTACTTTCAGACAATGATTTAATAAATTCTAATTTTTGAATTAATAATTCTAAATCAGAAAGTAAATGTAAAGAATTAATCCCATCAATAGTTGCATATTTTTCTACATTTTTTCCTCCTTGATGTTTTTTTAAATAATTTGCAATAGATTGATTAAATCCTGTAGGATTAGCTAAATCTATAGGAGATTCTGTCATACCATTTACAACTCCTTGTAGCATTTTTAGTATATTTATCCCATTTACTATATCATCAAATTTAAATCCATCCACTATATAATTATTAATACTACTACTCCTTCTTAATAAATTAGAGGATTCTTGTAATATAGTAAAAATTGATTTAGGAGTACTTCCGTTTATAGTTATTTCAAACTTTCTTATCCAATCATATAAAGGGTTAGTTTTACGTTCTTTTTTTAATAACCCTTCAAATTTTAATAACCCTTCATTAGATACAGTAAAAATCTTATCAAGTGTTTTATTTATAAAGTTTATAACATCTTCTCCAACAATATCCCCCCTATCTTTAATGAGTTCTTTTACAAAAGACTTTGCTTCATCTAATGATTCTTGAAAATGCATACCATCATTAACATTGCTTAAAATTCTTTCTTTTAAAGCTTTAAAATTAACTTGATTATAAATATCTGGGAATTCCCTTAAATATTCATCTATATCAATTAAGTCATAGCCTTTTTCTTTTCCAGCAAATAAATAGTCTTTACTTTCTCCTCTATACTTAAATAAAGTATCAATATAATCTAATTCTTTAGAAAATTGAGGCATTAAAGATTCTCTAAGGTTAAGAAGCATTTCATTATCTAAAACTTTTTCCCCCTCTAAAAAATTAAATAATAACCGCATATTTAGGTCAATTACATCTTCTCTAGAATCAACATTTTTAAGTTCTTCATTATATTTTGAATCTATTTTACTATAAGTTTTTTCTAAATCTAAGTGTTCTTTATATTTAGCTTTAACACTATCTAAATCTTTATCTAATACTTTGACTTTTTTTCCAAGATCTTCGTTAATAGCTCTAATCATTAAATCCTGCTCTTCTGGTTCAAGATCCTCTGATAACTTAGACTTTTCTTTTTCAGCTTCTTCTGTTACTTCTTGCACAAGTTTTTGATGTTCAGAAATTGCAGCATCTATTTCTTTATGTGCAGATGATATATCTAATAAATTTTTGTCATAAGCATTTATTTTAGCATCATTATCTGATAATACTGTGCCATCATCTTGTACAGTACTAGAAATAGAGTGACTTAATTTTTCTGTTTGTCTATTAAGTTCTATCTCATCTATTTTTGCATCTTTTGAAGATTTATTTAGTTTTACATTAGCAGCTTTATATTTAACTTCTTCTCCTTCAACATTTTTTTCTTTATCTACAGCAGCATTTCTAGAAAAATTTACCTCATCTATTATTTTTTGTATTGTCGGAATATTTAATTCTTGTAAAGGAATTTTAGAGGCATATTCATCAATTAATTTTTTAGCATGTTCTTTTTCAGAGTTATTAGTTTCTTCATCAAAAGTAAATTCAGAAAAGTTTAATAACCCTTCTTTCTCTAAATAATCGCTTAATTCTATATTTAAAAGTCCATTTAAATTAATATTATCCAATCCGCCTTTAAATGCTGTACTAGTAACATCTTCAATAAATGTTTTAAAATCTTCATTTTTAATAGCTGTAGGAAGACCTGCTTGCCCAACAAGGTTTAGAACTTTTTCATATACTTGTTTACGAGCTTCTGAATAATTATTCTCTACATAATCTTTTCCAGCAGTTGAAAATTTTTCTTGTAAATCAGTATATGCAGATACAAGTGTTTTAAGATAAGGTCTTAAGTCTGTCTTGTCAACAAACTCTTTATATGCTTTCTCTACCTTTGCTTTTGTTAATCCTTCACCTTCAGTTTCTAAATCATTAAAAGATTTCCCATAAGTATGAATACTATAAGAATCAATATCTAAATTAGAGAATGACTCATGTACAGATTTTTTTAAGTAAAATAAACTTTCTTTTAAGTATTGTTCATAATTATCTCCATTTAAAAAACCTTGTACCTCATCCCTTTTTTCTTTTAATTGACCTTCTAATTTTTTTCTATTTTCATCTTTAGGGTCTAATTTATCCAATTCTCCTCTAAGTGTTACTACATCTGCACTTAAATTTGCAAAATCATCTATTACAAGTTTATGTATTCCAGATTCTTGTAATAAAGGAACTGTTACATTGTTAAGCATGGCTTTTTTAAACAAAGAATCATCATCTTGTTTTAAGTCCTCTTGATTAAGAATTCCATCTAAATATTTAAGATAATGAATAGTAGCATCTGCAACTATATCAGCTTGAGATTGTCCTTTTTCAGCTGCTAAGAATAATTCTTTTCCATCAATAGTTGTTATTGTAGGGGATAAATTACTATTACCAGCTTTTCTAGTTCGTTCAGTCATTTTAATTAAATCATCTAAATGACCATTAGCTACTAAATATGTTAAATCTTTATGTTCTTTTGGTTTAGCACTTTTCTCAATTACATTTTCATTAAATTTAAACATTGGGCCCCCAAGAGCACCACCAACTAAAGACATTACATATGTCTCAAATCCTTGTTTAGAAAATACATTATTTAAACCTCCAAATCCTACATCTGTTTCATTTTTCTTTTTGGTTATTCCTAACCAAGAAGCTGTATCAATTATACCTTTAGTAGCATCCATAACCATTTGTTCTGTTACTTCTTCTGCACCTTCAACCAATGCAGCTTTTCAGTATGCCTCACTTCCATCTAGTGCATTTTCAAATGTAGAAGTTATAGAGTTCTTTATACTTTTTATAGATCCTTTTAAAGCTTCTTTTCCAGCAACTTTATTTATATCCATAAGTTTTATAGCTTTGTCTAATCTTTCCATTTCTGGTTTAAGAGCATTTTTTAATAAACTTCTATTGGCATTTTCATTAAATCCAACAGTTTCATCTAGAAATCACTTACTCATAACATTATTAGTCATAATAGCTTGCTGACCTGCAGCAGCTAATAACCCTGCTACCCCAGCTGTTCTTCTATCATAACCTCCTTCTATAGCAGCTCCATAAATATCAGAAGTAGTTGATAAAGTCATATACCCCAAAGATAAGTCCCTTGCTAATTTAGATTGTTTCTCTCCAATCTTTTTCATAACAGGGTTCATCTCTATCATTTGTTTATAGAATGCTTTAGGATCTTTTATTAGACCCTTTTCAGAAGCTTCCATAAATTCTTGGGCATATTTTTGGGTAAATCTATTAACTTCGTCACTCTCTAATTTAGAAAGATTTTTACTTTTAAAAAGAGTAGACAATGAAGCCATTGCTCTTTGTTCATATATTTGAGTAAATACATCCCCAACTAATTGACCTGCTTGCTCTATATTAAACATACTTTCTGATGCATAGTCTGATTTACTTCCAGCATATCTAGCAAATGCACTTTCAATACTTGTAGCTCCTTTAAACAATGAACTAGTTTTATTTAAATCATCTTCTCCAGTTAGTATACTTTCAGCCATTTTATAAAAAGTTGGAAGAGCAGAAGCCAATCCTATAGCAGCGTTTACACCTCCCCATAATACTTTTCCTTTACCCCCTAAGATTAAATATGGGGCAATTGTAGCGGCTAATTTAAATACAGATCCAGTTATGGATTTTTCTCTATCATCAGAGTCAAAAAAATCTATTTTATTTAATCAAGTTCCTTCTTTAGTTAAGGTATCGCTAGATACTACTATCTCTTTCCCATATATCTCTCTTTTTCCAAGAGTTTCTGTATATAAATCTCCATCTGCATTTAGTTTATTTTCTCCTTTTTTGTGTTTTACCATTCTACCACTATCAGGATCTAAATGTGTACCATCCTCTTCATATTTAGCATACACTAATGGCTCAGAAAATAAACTTTTAAATAAACCTAAATTATCTGCGGATTCATTTCTAAATTTACCTGTTTCAGTGTCAAATATTTGAGATTTTTGGGCTAACTCTCTATTACTTAGAGAATTTTCTGATTTTTTATTTATTCCTTCCCAACCTATTTGTTCTTGAAAAGGATTTTTAATTTTTTCTAATGTTATAGATACATCTCGTTTTTTAGAATTTAAAGGAGCATATAAACTACCTGGATCATATTCTATCTCTTTTTTCATATTACTAACAGCATTAGCACTTGTCATATCATCATATGACTGTGCTGCTTTAGTATACACTGCTTTAAAAGTAGTATCGTCAAATTTACCTGTATCTTTATTAGTAAAGGTTTCTTGTACAAATTTAGATTTTTTATAATCATCCATTGATAAAAACCCAGTATTAGCAGAATTTGCACCCATTTGATGTAAATCTAAAAGAGATGCATTTGGGTTAGTAATTGTTGCTATAAATATGTCGTTTGGTTTTGTTATTTCCATTATTATTGGGTTAGTAAAGAAGAACTCATTGTATTTCCTTGTTGTGTTTGTGAAAGTATTCTATCACTTGTTGTTTGTGATTGTACTTTTGGACCATGCCCAGATAGACTTGATAAATCATTTTTAGATGATTTATTTAATTTTAAAAGTATTGGAGCTTTTACTACATTACTCATTCCATATCCTCACCACCCATCTGGGTAAGAAAGTCCATTTTCTTTTGATGTAAATATAGTTTCTAATACTTTTTTCTCATTGGATTGAAATTTACTACTAGGTTCATAACTATATATGTTATTATCCCCAACTCCTCCGTTTTTATTTGAAGTAGCTCCATTTAATACTAAAAATTCTTTGACTTCTGAATTTTCTGTAATTACTCCATTTTTATCTACAGCAATATCTAAACCATGATCAGAATATACTTTATTTTTACCATTTTGATCTTTAATTCCTTTAGATTTTATAAATTTCTCTGCTTCTGTAAATTGTGTTAGTTTAGTAAAATCAGGGTTTCCATTATTATCCACAGGTATTCAGGCTTTTGCCATTTTACCTCCTTCAGCTACAATTTGGTCTAAATTAAAATTTTTAATTTGTTTTCCCCCAAATCACATATGTTCCCTATCAATTAAAGCCCCAATTCCAGTTTGTTCTTTGTTATCAAGAATTTTTCTAAGTATATTAGGTTGCATTGGTTTATTATCCAAACCTGTCATCTGTCCTGTAGTAGAGCCCTTAAATGTCATAGTAAATTTAGGGTCTTCTGGATTAGTAAAAGTGAGATCTTCTCTATTTAAATTACCCTCTAAAAGTGTTTCTAAAACCCCCATATTATAACCTTTACCACTACCCTCAGAAGAACCATCTCCTGCTCCTGCTGCTGGTTTTTGAAAATCTATTTTAGAAGTATAACTAGTGTCTGACATTGTACTAAAAGCTAATTTAATTAATTCTTGTGGGCCAAAACCATAACCATTAACAGCAGATTGTGCCCTTAAAGCATCCACCTCTGATTTACTTAAAGTCGATAGAAGATATGCAGAAGCTTCTTGCACATGTGCTTTTTTAGATGTAGTACTTGTAGTAACATCAAATGTTCCATCTTGCCCCATTCTTTGATACATATTACTTAATTCTTTTAAGCCTGCTCTTTCTACTGATGTAGGTTTTTTACCTCCAAGAGCAGACTTCCCTGTATTATAAGCACTTTCATAATCTCCTCTTGTTTGATAAGCATTACTTGTTTGTGTATCTTCTCCAACTTGCTTTATAAAATCTGTAAGTTTTTTTGATATTTCTCCAATTCCACGAGCATTTTGAATAGTAGTCATAACTTCATTATTAAAGGCAAATCTATTATCAAATCTTCTTGCTTTAGATAATTCATTTACAGTTAATGCAGCATATTTATCACGTTTTTTACTAAAATCTGATATACTCATTATAGATAATTCCCCTTTTTCATCCCTAACATACATATTTCCAGTAGTAGAAACAGCTACTGCATCTAGACCACCATTTGCATATGCTTTAGATGTAGCTTCTTTCATAAGATTGGCATTTTGTGTAATTTTAGAAGCCATTGACGCAAGTTCATACATTTTATTTCTATCATACCCTTTATTAAAAGGCCCACCACCTTCTGCTTGTTTAAGTTTAGAAATAAAACTATCTACTTCTCCTGGTAATCCTTCTTTCATAAGAGTATTAATAACCTCTTTAGAGAGGAGCTCAATACCACTTCCTTCTTTTTCTGAAGAAGCTCCTCCTACAGCAGAAGAAGTATTTTCTCCTGCTGTAGGATCACTTGTTCTAGATTGAGTAATTAGTGGCGTTACTAACGACACTAATTCTCCACCTTGTTGTAATTTACTTATATTTAATCTCATATTATTTTTTCTGTCCTAAAGCTGTTTTTAATAATAGTACTTTTTCTTGTTCAGAACTTTTATTTAATTTATTAGCTGATTTTTGTTTTTCATGATTATCTACAGCTTTTTGATATATTTTATCATCATTTGCAGATGCTTTGCTTTTAATTTTTAAAAGTTCTAATTTATATTTTTCTCTAGCTGTAAGTTTACCCCCATTTTTATAAACTGCTTGTCTTTTTTGAAAAATTTGAGGGATTTTAACATTAAAGCCACCAGTATAAGGCCTTGAATCTAGATTTCTATCAAATTGTTCATAATCTTCCCCAAATTTCTTATAAGCATCTGAATAAGTTTTATTTAAACCCTCCATTCTAGTTGTATAAATTTTATATAAAGGATTTTTATCAGAATTTCAATCATATTTTAATGCTGCATCAGAGCCAGCAGCTAATTGTCTTTGATTATAATCTTTTCATTCATTAGAATTTTTATAATTCTCTCCACTTGTACCATAATCAGCTTCAATTGCAGTTTGATAAGGTTTTAATTTAGCTTGACCAGCAGTTCAATAATCTTGTCTTTGTTTATTTAAATCATATTTTTGAGTAGCAATTGCTGCTTTCTCTCTATCATCTTTATAAGAAGACCTAAGTTTATTCCATGCTTCTGTATTTTGATTATCATTTTGATTTTCTAATTGAACTCCCTGTAATCTATTTGCTTGGATAGCTTGTAAATTTTGAAATGCCATTTGATTTCTAGATTGACTATTTATATTACCAGCATTAGTTGTAGCAGCATTATTTTCATCAATAACTCCAGCAGCATATAAATTACCTTTACTTTTCTCATCTAAACCTCCCATATATGCTTGCATTCTAGCAGCAACTCCAAGATTTGCGTCTGAAGTTCCTTTTGCTTCCATATTACCTTTTTGGTTTAAATTAGTAGCATTTTGATAATAAGCTCCTTTTGTAGTTGCTCAATTTTTTTGAGGGGCTACTACTTCTGGGGCTGTTCCTAATACAGGACGTAATGCTCCAAGTGCTTTTCTAGTTTGCCTATTATTAGAATTTACCCCAGCAATTGTATTTATTAAATTAGTTGGATCTGGTATATTTAATGATTTCCCAGTTGGTGTTGTCTTAGGAGTTGGACTTACAAAAGTAGAAGACCCAGCAGGAGATGTAACTACTTCTGGTTTTTTACCAGTAATTATCACTTCCGGTAAAGTATTAGGTTTATCTACTCCATAGGCTATATCATGTATTGGTCCTTCCATTTTATCAGAAAGTTTCAATCTTAAATCTTCTAACCCTTTTAATTTATAAGTACTACCAGCTTCTCTTAATCTTGTATTAATTGCTCCTTCATATTTATTATACCAATCTTGGTTTAATCCAGTTCTTCATGTTGTAAATTCAGGAGTATAATTACCTTTACTAGCAAATATTTTAGAGTTTAATACATTAGAAGAATAAGGAATATATCCTTTTTTAGCTTTTACATTATATTTATCTAAAGGAGTAGTGCCCCCATAAGTTATTGGTTGAGTTGGTACTTCAAATTTCATTATACCACCTTGTTCATTCTTTTTAATTTTTTTAGATTCTTTAAGAGTTGCTAAATATTTCTTAGCTGCTATTTTATTTTGCTTTTTAGTTACTTCACTAATAGGTTTAATTGGATTAGTTCGTTTACTAACATTTTGTTTAAACTCTTTTGGCTTTACATAAGTTTCAGATGTGGCTGCTACTTTAGTGGGATTTATAGCTGGTTTTGTCCTTGCATCTCATTTTTCTTGAATTCCCCCGCGTTTTCCTTCTGTTAAATTTCCTAATAATTTATTTAATTTTTCTTCTCTATCAGTAACTCCTTTAGTGATAGACTCTTTTCCTTTATATTTATCAATTTGTTTTTGTTGATAAGAGTCTGAGTGTCATGATCCTTTATCTGGTTCTGTTTTTAATTTCCATTCTTTACCTGCTGTAAGTTTTTTAACTTTTTCTTTTAATCCACCAAGTTTTTCTTTAGCTTGCTCTGCAACGTTAGAGGTAAATTTTAACTTAGCATTTTTCTCCCCCTCAATTAATAAAGCTAATTCCTTAGTTGCCTTTATAAATTCTGGGGATTCAGGTACTGCAGTTTTAAGTATAGTCTCTCTTTCTGCAATAGGTTTAGAAAAATGTTCTTTTATAGCAATATCTGAAGTTTTTAAATCAGTTATTTTTATTTCTTTCCCTACATTTAGACCTTCTAAAGTTTTATCATTAGATAAAGTTACTTTATGTGGTTCAACTGCTCTAGTTGGAGTCTCAATTGCAACTTTATTATGTGCTGCGCCTTTTTCAATTCTACCTTTAAGACCCTTAGCAGCCATTCCAGCATATAACACATTTCTTAAATCATTAATATTAACATCTTTAAGTTCTTTATCTTTCATAGATTGATAAGCATTGTATCCTGCATTAACTCCTAGCCCTACACCAGCAACTTGTGCTAAATGGCCAACTTTTTTACCTACACCACTTTCTAGTGCTGACCCTATAGCAGTTCCAACTTTATTTACAACTCTAGATCCTGGTAATACATCTAAACCTTTTTGTGCTAACCCCCCAACTTTTTCAGCTCCTCCGCCTAATTTTGAAGTGATTTTAGCAGCTGTCCCAGCTTCTGATTTTATTTTAGCTGTTTCTTTTAATACTTTCATGGCATTTAATTTTGCCAACCTCTCTGTAGCATTTAAAACTTTGCCAGATTCTTTTGCAACTTCTAACACTTTTATTGTTTCTGCAGCAATCTTTTCAGCCTTTACTGCTTTATTTACTAATTTAGCAGCTTTACTTGCTACTTTCAGTGATGCCATTCCAGGAATAAGAGCTAGTGCAGTAAAACCTAGATTCATACCTACATTTCCTAGAGTCTCTCCTACACCATGTCCTCTAAGGATATCAGACCCTAGTGTAGCTAATGTAGAAGTTAAACCTCCCCCAATAGCAAAACCAGTTCCACCAAAACTAGCTACATCTCCTGCTAGTGCAGTTGCATCTAGATAATCAGCGGCAGTCCATTCTCCATTAGGGCCAGTACCAACTCCTCCTATTGAAGCTCCCCCTGATTTACCAGCTTTAATTGCATTCAGTTTTGCTATTGCTGCATTCTTATCTCTTAAACGAAGTTGGTCTCTTAAAGTTAATCTTTTAGCATTATCAGCAAATAATTTTTTTTGTGACTCTTTCCATGCAACATATTTAGCATGTTGTGCAAGATTTGCTTGATGTAAATTTGCTGCTGCTTCATCACTTGCTATTTTTGCAATTTTTTCTTCTTCTGTTAAAGGCACTTCTGCAAGAAGTTCATCCACTTCAGCATTCATTCCTAATTTACTAGTAATATTTCTAAGACCTTGTAAATCAGCTCCTTCTATGTCTTGTAAATACTTATCCCCTTGAGCATCAAGTAAGGCTTTAACTCCTGGAGTTATCCCAATTACTTCTTTATTTCCAGCTGTTTTAAGATTAGTTATTTCACTTTTAATAGCATCTTTAACTTTTCTAAGCTTAGTTGCTTGGTCTAATTGTTTAGAGTTTCAAGCAGCATTAAACCCTTGCTCACTTCCGCCAAAATCACTATCTAAAAGATGTCCTTTTATAGAATGAAATGCATGAAATTTATCTGTAGATTCCGTTCCTGCAGGAATAGAAGTTTGCTTATTTAACTCTGCAGATTTATCCATGAAATTATAAAAAGCTTCACTTTCAAATTGTTGTGATTTAGAAGTATCACTTGGATTAAGAAATTTATTAAACCCCATTATTGGATTAATATCTGTAGGAGCAGTTGTAAAATTTGCATTTTCAGGTATTTCTTTTGAAGCATATAATGTATTTATCCGATTGTTTAAATGTTTATCAATATCTCCAAATTGATCTGCTTTGCTAAATCCAGCAACATTATTTTGTGCAGTAGTTTTTAGATAATTTTTATAATTATCTATAAGAGATTTCTTATCAAAAGTCACACCTTTGTAACTTAAAGTTTGTGGAGTTTCTACTTTTTGTATCCCTCCATTAGTAGTTCCTACTTGTAATTTTTTAATTTGTCCCATATATGTAATACTTTAGAGTAAAAAGTTTTTTCTGTTTTGTTTTATTTAATACAATATTTTGTATCGTTGTTTCTTTTAAGTTTAGTTTTATTGAAGCATCATGTTTTGATTCAAAAACTATTACTTCTCCATTTTCATAAGTACATTGTATGGGTTTTTTAACACCTATATTGCCATTTTTTTGAGAAAAAATATCATCTTCATCACTATATTTTCACTCAAATCCTTTGTGTGTATTCCTTCTTCCTATACATACATCTCTAATAGAAGACGGATTAAATCCTCCTTCTTTTTCAGCTGATTTAGAACTTTCTCAAAACTTAATCTGTTTTCCGTCCTTAAATTGTATTATTGGTTTGGACATTTTTAAAGTCATATCCATTTTTATTTTCATATTAATTGGTTCGCATTTAGAAAATAAAAAAAGGGATTTTTACTTCCCTTTCTTTATTTGTTTAATCTAGCGAATTCTGCGAACTATATTACCACCTCTTTTATATACAGGTGCTTCTTGTGGAGCAGCCTCTTGACCACCACCTTGTAACATTTCAGTTAGCATTTGTACTAACATAGTTGTAGCTTCTGGCCCTAATTGTTGTATAATTTGTTGTGCCATTTGAGCAATTTGCTCTTCTGGCGCAGCTCCTTGAGCCCCACCTTGTTCTGGTTGCCCTTGTTCTGCAGCTTGTTGTGAAGGATCCATTTGACCACCTTCCTGGAATTTTCTTTTCATTTTTAATGCCATCTTGTTGTTTCTTTAAAGATTATTAATTTTGTATACAATTGCAAAGATAATGAAATTTATTAATATAAAATAGTATTTCATTATTATTCTTTTTTATCAGGACTAGATACGTACTGAGGGGTATTTTTATCTTGTTGTTCTAGGAATTTAAAAACTTTATTACCTAAAGCTTTATAATCAGATTCTTTTTTAGAGTTATAAGCTTTATTAGCCATCTTAATTAATGTTTTAGTGTTGGGTCTTGAAAATATTCTTTCCCCACCATCTAATTCCATTTGTGTTTCCCCATGCTCATTAAGAACCATCATTTTACTTTTAGATTCTTTATCATCTGGAAATTCTAATTCATCACCAATTTTTATACCTGAGTCTTCATTAAGTTCTAATACAAATTTAACAGATTGACCTGTCATAGGTGTTTCTGTATTTGGCTCACCTTTATGTACAGAAGTAACTTCATAATCTTCATTTATAAATATTACATCTAAAGGAAGAGGTGTATCCTGCATTCAAAAAGAAATCTCTTCTTCTTCGTCATCATATACAAAGAGCATCCCCTCATTATCTGGTAAGTAGTGAACTCCTTGGAGCCCACTTTCTTTTTCTTCCTCAGTTTCCATAACCTTTACATCAAAGGTTTTTTCTCCTATTTTAATTTTCATTATCAGTCAATTTTTCTATTAATCCTGTATTATCTTCAGTATTTTCCATTATTTCTTTAGCAAGGAGTTCTCCAGCTTTAATCATAGCTTCTTTACTACCATCTTTTCTAAATTCTTCAATTTTTTGAGTAAGAGTTAAAGTTAAAATTATCTCCTCTTTTTCAATCTCAGCATGTTGAATTATCTCTCCGCCTTTTGCCTTCTCTTCAGTTTCTTCATCTAAGATATCTCCTTCTTTTGCTGTTGTAATAACTGGAATTCCTTTTTTAGTCATTTCACCACCTTCATCTAATAGGTTGTGTTTATGTGCATGTAAAGCTCCACTAGGTATAACATTCTTTTCTTGAATTTCCATACCTTCTTTTCCAATAGTACTTTAAAACCACCACTATCAAAATCTCTAGCATTATTTGCAGTTAAAGAACCTTGAGGATCATTTAACTCTTCTTTGCCTTTAATTACAGGAATACCTTTTACTTTTTTATTAGATTTAAATTCTTTTAATTTCTCTAGTTTACTCCCTTGTTTAGAAAGTAATATATTATCAGGTCTAAAATTTTGAAGTGTTTTTTGATTAGTCCACCCTGTATTTTGTGGGTTAACTGCACTTAACCTTTGATTTTGCTTTCTTATAACTTCACTTTTATTTCAATTTTCAATGTTAGTGTCTCTTACAGCATTTTCCCTATTTTTAATCATACTATTATCATGTGCTTTACCTCATGCCCCTGCGATATTACCACCTCTAAATACATCTCCAGCAAAATTAGCTAAATTCTTAAATTCAGATGTTACTGCCCCAACTTTAGTTTTGCCTATATCTAAAGAGTCCCCATAAGAAGAGTTTTTAGCCTTACTAGCCAATTCTTTAGAAGAACCTTTAACTTTTGTGCCAAGCAATGAGTTAGCTAATCCAATAGGGGTAATCCCTAGTATGTCTGAACTTAATATTGCATCCATATTATTACTAGCATTGTCGATTGTAGTAGCTCCACCAGTTGCATATGCTAATCCTCGATTGACTACTTTAGCCCCTTTCATAACTGCCGCAACTGTCATAGCTTCTGGACTCCCAGTTTTCATTAAAGTATCTGATATAATATCTTGCCCTTTATTTATTTTCTGGGATAATTGGTTATTATTAGCTTCCGGAATAATATTTGCAACTGCATCTATACCTTGACCAATTAAAGCTGTTGGACTACCTCCTGTTGCACCAGCACCTCCTCCAGAAATACTTTTAAACATATTTCCAAAATCCATACCCCCACTTTTACTAGCAGTACCTCCTCCTATAGAACTCATTAATCCTCCACTTGTATCTCCAACTTTCATAGAAGGTATATTTTTATCTAAAGCTAGGCCAGTAGTTGGGTCTAATGATTTTAAAGGAGCTGTAGATGCTTTTGACATTTTTATTTCTGGTAATTTATTAATCCCTTGTCCTTGTGTACTTGTAGATGTAGGTAATGTTGAAGTTTGAGGAGATCCACTTCCCATTAAGGAACTAAAATCCATACCACTTGCTCCTCCAGCGCTTCCACCCATCAAAGAGCTAGTAAACCCTGTAATTTGGTCTTTAGCTCTCCCAAAAATATCTAAATTACTTGTTAAGTACTTAGGGTTTTTATTAATACTTAACCCACTATTATTAACAAGGGAGTCTAAAGTATATTCATACTCCCCTGTTATACTATTTCTTTTATATCCCATATACTCTAACTATAACTTTGTGTAAATGATGTTCTTATTGCTTGTATAATAGCTAAATCCTTTCCAGAATAATTAACTCTTATTTTTACATATTTATCTCTAATTCTTGCTTCTTTCCCATTATCTGTAAGTTTCAAAACACCACCACTTAAATAAGCATATTTAAAATTAATTGGCTTAATTTCTATATCCCAACAATCGTATGTACTTTATCTTCACTTAAAAGATTATCTGTTACTAAACTTGTATTAGAAGTATTTAATTCATAATTATCTTTTCCAATTGAATATGCTACATCTGTAGGATTTACATATCTTTTTCTAGGAATGTAAGGAAGTTTTGGTATTTTATAATCATCTGGTTTATTAAATAACGCTGGAAAACTAGTTGTAGTTGTTAATGCTTTTAAGTCTCCTTGTGTTTTACCTAAAACATATTTATAAGCTTTTCTTAAAGGGTCTGTTTCTCCATTACTGCCTGCTAAAACTCCCAATGGTACTTTATTAGTATCTATCCAAACAATTATATCTTTATAATCAAACCACTCATAACCTTCTCCAACTACCTCAAATTCAAATGAACTTGGTTCAGCTTTATTAGAAATTAGCTTTAAATTATTATAAATCTTTTGTATAGAAGGATTCTCTGTAACTACAAATTCAAAGGAAAAAGGCTCTTGATTTCCATATCAATTAGTTGGGAAGATTTTCCCTTGATTATCATATATTCCTGATTGTCCGTGTTTTCATAGTTTCACTGGATCATAAGAAGTAGCAATTTCCCCTTCTTCTACTTTATATCAATTTAAATGTACAGAGCCTGAAGTATTCTCTGGTATACTTGGATAATAATGAGCATTTAAATAACCTATTCCTGTAATTGGAGATGTAAAAGTAAGAGATTTTGTAGAGTTATCAGTAGTAGTTAAAGATTCAGATATATACTGATCTCCTATGTATATTTGGCATAGTAAATTTCTATTAGCTGTTGCATTTAATATGTTGCCGTTAAAACTAAATGTATATTTTTTGCCAGCTATTAGTTGTTTTGTGCTTCTATTTCCAAATCCATAAAGATTACTACTTTCATTTACAGTTGCGTTAATAACTAAATTATCATAAATATTTTTACTAACTTTTTTATCTAAACTAAAAAATACATTATTAATATTAGCAGAATGCGAAGGAGTTCAAGAATAATATGTAATAAACTTTTCTAAATTTTCATTGTAACATAGATTCCATTCCTTTGTTTTACTATAAAAAAGTTTATCAGATTCTTTTAAATCTATATTTTCATTTAAAAATCTTTGGACTTTTAAATCAGATATACATTCTAGAGACATACTACCTCCTTCATTTGGTGCTGCTTTTCAAATCTTTTTAGCAACTGTATCAATTCCATAAATTCCTGTCTTAGTTTTAATTACAGACTCTTGTCAAGTACTTCCAAATAAATCAGATATAACTTTAGAATTTTCAGGAAGCACATTACTTGTATTAATATAAACATTACCTCCTTGACCTTCTCCTGCAATAGCTCTTTCATTAACTGGAATAAGTAAACAACCATGTTCCATAGTTACAAATAAATTTCCATACCACTCTTTCATATCAACAATACTTCCGTAAGTTTTAGTATAATCTCTATAATGTCCTGCTGAAAATACTCTATATCCATTTTTAAAAGCATCTGTTGTAGCTATGTCAGAATATAAAATTCTATTACCAAAATAGTTTTTAATAAATGGAACATCTGGGACTATAAAATTATGGCGTTTAGATAAAGTTACATTTGCTCCTCCATTAATAATATTACTTTCTGATAAACTATCATTAGGATCCATAGCTTGCAAAGGATAAAACCCCCTTTTCTTCCCATGAATAGCTTCTTCTGCAGGATTATTAAAATCTATATCTCTCATTGAAAGATTTATATTTGACATAACTTTAAATGTAACCCAATGCCCAAGAGGAACTGCATTTACATCAGCTCTATTTATTTTGTCTAATCCTCTTACCTGTATTATATCTGTATTATCAGCAAAAAAGTCATTTATCCCAGTTGTGATAGATTTAAATAATGTACCTAAACTTTCTCTTGGTGGTTCATCGGCAGCTAAATTTGTATTATCTATAGTAGGTAAAGCCCCAAAGGATTCTCCCTTTTTTAAAGCAAATGAACTTATTACTCTATTTATTCCCACATTTCCTTCTTGAGTATTAGCTGTTTGATCAGCTCATACTACATAATTTTTAGCCCATGTTTTTTTATCTATTATTTTAGTATTTGTTGGAAGATTTGGGTCAATAAAATTTCTATGCATTCTATGTGAGAAATTCCCAATAAAACAATCTCCTCTATATGTATTTATATATGTACTAAAACTTTCCCAAGATATTCTATCACTTGCAGCCATGTAAGGTTCGGAAGAGTCCATACGAGTTTTAAACATTGTAAGGATGTAGTTTTTTTCTTCAGAATAGTCATTTGGACGTATATTAAATATAGTGCCAAAAGGTAATTCTTTATCCATTCCCACATAAGTTCCAAATAATCCTCTAACTAAATTAGTACTTTCTGTTAATGCAGTATTTACTTTATTTTCTGTTCCTATAGTTGTTCATAAAGAAGAAACATTTATATTTTGCCAAGCTTCTTCTGCCTCTCCTGCTCTTGCTGAGAAGTAATCATCTCCATTAGTTGTCAATACTACTCCATCATTTATCATAGTTAATTTATGTGTTAGTAAATCTTTAGAGTTATTTGTAGCAATTGAATCTTTTAAATAAAAATTATTTCCACTTTGCTCTAGTATTATAGATACACTTGGAGTTGTTACATAACTTATTTTATACTCAGATGATGTAAATAATTGATTAAATAATGGGGCTCTTATCTCTGCTTCAGGAACAATAGCTGCTTTTTTATCTAATTTAGAAGGAGTTATATTAATAAATTCCTCTCCTAAATTTCTATCTGACTTTAAAAAACTCTGTGTAAAATACCCAGTATTTTTAGTAACTACTGGTATATTTCCATAATCATTTTTAGTTTTAGCTATAGATAACCCTTGTGCATAAATAGTTGGGGTACGTTCTTGTCTTACTATAAAGAATCCTTTTGTATACTCTTTTAATTTTGTTATATTTGAGTTTGTAAATTGAATTCCCCAAGGTTTTACCCCATTAGGGGTTATAATAGAGGTTCATATTGGAGTTCCTGTAGTTCCTAAATTTATTAATTTAGGAATTTTTACTATACCTTTTGCATTTTCAAATACAAGCTTCCCTTGTTCTATAAAACCGTCTTCATTTATTTGGGGATTTATTAAAGTTGGTGTTGGTATATGAGGTATCTCTGTATAAGCTGTAGTTTCAGATAAATCTAATCCTCTAGTATTAAATACAGGAGATAGGGTATAATCATTTAGAATATACACAATTCCAAATCTATAGTATTCTTCTGGTCAATATCCTAAATTATAATATAAATTATATGGGTTGTAATATTCATAAGATTCTCTACCAGATATATCTAAATAATTATTATCTAAATTTCCTATACTATTGCTTTGTACAATAGAAGGTAAAAAATTAAGACTTTCTTTTTCTAAAATATTATAAGGAATTGTAACTTTATTTACATTTCCAAAAAACATCATTCCTTGAACTTGTGCTTGAGATTTAACTGTATTTACTAATTCATATAGAATATTTATTTCAGATAAAGCTATATCATTATGTATTTCAGTACCTGTTATAGATAAATTAAAAGACTCTCCATTTATAGGGAATTTACTATCTATATAGTGTGCTGTAATTACATCTTGTTGTGAATTATCAGAAGTAGTTCTTGTATAATAAACTTTAATAAAGTCATAAGAGCTATCTAAATTAGATAATGTAAAACTAATAGATTTTCCAGCATTCTCGTCAACCATCCCCATTCTTACTGAGCCTGGGTCTTTATAATTTCCTATATGACAAACTACTAAGCCTGATTCTGATATAAAATCTGTTTCATTTCCATCATTATCTGCTAATTTAAAATAAAAATGATAACTCCCACATTTCATTTTACCACTTTCTGACAACCCATTAAATGTAAGAGTAGGTATTTTATTTATAGTTTTATAAAGACGTGTGTCTAAGTTTAATTGTAAATCTTCATACAAATTAGAATCTCTATTACCTTTATGGTCAGGAATTGAAAATGTATTACCTTCTTCTACAGAGAATCTTGAATTTATAAGTTTTGGTTGTTCTTTATCATTATTTAGAATTAAATTAACACTGCCATCAAAGGAATCTTGTATTTCTATATTAATAGGTGTATTTATATCTATTTGTAATTTAGATGTTTTAAAATCATTAATAACTCCTAAATCATCCACTAAATTTTTAAAAGGAACATAATTATTAATTAAACTCCCTTTTTCTGCATTTTTTTGTATATATGCAGTTGTAGTTATACTAAGTGTTGGTAGTCCGTTCATTATTTTCTAATTGTGTATAATGTTCCATTTATTGTTTGTGTATTTATTACTCCAGGAGATGTATCTAAATCATAAAATCCTGTAAAATTGCAATTTGGATATGGTAGATATATACCTTCATTTTTAGTAATTACAGTTCCTCCTACCTTTGATACTACAATATCTATATTTTCTGAATAACATTGTACATCTTGATAATACTCTGGAGTAGTTGAGTCTTGTATTAATTTTTCTCTAATTGATACATTTCTTATATAAGCATCCCCAATTAAGCTTTCAAAAGATAATGTACTCACTGTAGTTGTAGTTTTTAAGAAATAATAATTATTTAAAACTCAGTTACTAGAGGATTTGGTTATAGGATAATCCCCATCTAAAGTTACACTAATACTTCCAAGACTATAAAAAGATAAAACATAGTAAATATTTTTAACTAGTGAATTTATCTCCTTTGAAAGTGTATCATCCCCAGAACTATGTCCTATTATATTAAAACCATTTTTAGTAGTATTAAAAGATGTCATACCAATATTTCCTGCAGCATCACCAGTTCATACAGTTGTTGGTCAAAGTTCATCATTCAAATTTAAATGGGCTTTAGTTAAAGACCCACCAAATGTGGACATTGGGGTAGTAACTCCTTTTATTAATTGATATTTACCTATAACTGGAGATATATTGTATCCAGTTGAGTTAGAAACTTGTACTGAAACTTCTTTCATACGTGCTAGCATAACTAGAAAGGATGTACTTGTATCAGAGTAAGTTCTTGCACTTGCAAAAAGACGTACATAAAAAGGAGTTGTACTTGTATATAAATACGGAGTAATCGTATTTATTAAATTAGATGTATCATCAGAGATTCTTTCTGTATCTGAAATAGTGCTTCCAAATGTAAGGATATTTGCTCCTACCCACTGGGTAGTATCCCCAACATTTCTTTCGTGTTGGGTTATTATATTTAGTTGGGTATTAGTTAAGGCATTTTCTATTGTATGGAGACTTGTTTCAAAGGTACTTCCATCAGAATCTCTATCTAATTCATTTCTTATAAATATATCAGAATTTATATATATCTCTGTAGATTTAGGTTTAACTCAATTAATATTTTGTATTTTATTAGATGAATTTAAGTCTACAGTAAAAATCCCAATTGGTGGATCGTCATTATAAACAACACTACTTTGTGTTTGAGTTGTATTTAACTTAAAAAAATAATCAATTTGATCACTATTACCATTAATTTTCTGTGGATAATTATATTTTTGAACAATAGCATACTGAGGAAGGCTCTCCCATTCATTTGGGTCTTTACTTAAATCAATTTTAGCAAAAATAATATGATTGTCAAATTCTCTTTCATATCTTGTATCAAATGCTGTGATAGTATATTCTATTGTAAAATTCTTACTAGTTGTAAAATTTAAAGTCGGAGTTAAATTGGGGGTTATTGTTGTTATTTTTGTTATTGAGTCTACTGGAGATTTTGTTAAGTTTGCATCTAACATATCAAATAAATTAGTTTTTGTATATCCAATTATAGTTGTTTCAGTTGGGTCTAAGTTATTATATATTTTATAAGTTATTTCTATTCTATTTACTTTAAATTCACTTAGTTCTACTACCTCAAACTTTGGAAAAGTTAATGTATAAGCTGGAGAAGAGCCTGCACTTTGAGCAGTTAATACTGGAAAATATGTATTATTGGTATTTGTAAGTTTAAAACTATCAATATCTTCTAAATCAAAACGTATCCCTAATCTCCCCCTTTTTAAGTTGAATGGATATACTTTAGCTTTATTAACAGCTATATAAGAAGCTAATAAATTACTTCCTAAATCTGTTGGTAAAAATCAATACGGATTGGTACTATTTAGATATTCTTGTCTAGTAAATTTACTTGTAATATCTCTATTATTACTATCTATATTAATTAAACGTGGGGAATAAAATTTTCTTGTATCATAATCTGAAACACTATCTGTATTTCCACCAGCCATTGTCAAAGGTACCTGCATTACAAAATAATCCCCAGGTTTAATCTCTGAAGTAGTTAGTTGGTATACTTTTCCAATATTTAAAGTATTAGTTGTATTTTCAATCGCTAGAGAAGTTGCCTCATTTGGTGTTTCTTCAATTGGAGTTCCATTTATAAACTTAGGCCCAGGAAAACTCCCTATTTCTGTTTCTTTTGAGGAAGGATTATGTGAAACTATATAAATAATACCACCATGATCTTTTACTCCTACAGGTATAAATCCTTCTGATAATTGTACCTTATTTCCATCTATAAGATTATTAGGATTTAATATAGGATTATTTAAATCAGTATTGCCCATATCATTCTGTAATACTAACTCATTTCCATTAAATGTTAAGAGAGTCCCATTCTCTGCATATGTTAAAACTGATGGAGGAGTTGTTATGGCATTTAAGTCAGAAATAAGTCCTCCTGTAAAACTCGATATAGCTATTCCTTTACTCATCTCTTTTAAAATTATCGTTAATATATCTTCATACTAATCTTTCCCCATGGACTCTACCTGTAAAATTTTTTATTCCATCACAACATCTTTGTATAGTCTCTGGGCATTTAATATTATGCTTTTTTGCTGCACTTTTCAAATTTATAAATTTATCTAGTAAATTTCCTAGTTCATCATATACTTTTATTTTATAATCGAGACTATAAGGATCATTACTATATCTCCAAGTTAATTTTATTTCCCCAATTTTTCCTAAAAAATTCTTAGTTTTTTTACAAACTTTACATATTCCACTTCTATCAATATTATAAAATAAAGCTCCTTCTGCTAAAGAGTCAAATTGATTTATCAACTCGCCTGTTTCATAGTTATAGCATATAATACCTTTTATTCTGCTTTCTATAGATTTTTGTTTAGCTATGGCAATATTTATATAAGTATTTGGATTTTCTTTTTTTATCGTGCTTTGTAATTCTCTAGTCTTAGTACTTACTTCTAAAGGGTGTCTTCCCCCAGTATTACTATTATATCCATTATTAAAACTATCATACTTTAAAATATATTCTTCTTCTAATTTTAGAATTAATTCTTTTACTTTTTTTCTATCAATATGTGATACTTCTTGTAACTCCTCTATAGAAAAACTATCAATTCCATATTTCCTAATTGCTCTATAGAAATGAAAACTTTGGTGACTATTATTAGCAAAAGCATCTACACAATGGTCTTTAAATCTTTTTTTAATACCTCTTATAGTTTCTCCTATATATACTTTTCCATTTACATTATTAGTAATTTTATATACATGTCCAATATATATTTGCATTATATCGTTATTAACTGCTTCTCCTTTACTCATATATATTTATTATTTGTTGTCGTTTCATACTTTTATTTCATTTTCCCCTACATATTCAAATGGAGTAAGGAATAGGTTTACTTTATATTTTGTCATGTAAAATTTATAACCACATTGCATTGGGTATTTTATTTTATATATATGCTTAACAGAATGATCATGTGTTATTTCTTTATATAATTTATAAAAAAATGCATGGGTTAATTCTATATTTTTTCTTGTTTTATTTGCAATCTGTTTTTGAACTTCTAAATGTTCGTCTTCTCTTAATCCTAAGTAGTAATAACCATCTCAACGTTCTTTTCTTAATCTATACAACATTCTCTCTTTCATCCTTCATTTAAATAATCCTCTAGTATAATGTTTTAATGCATCATATCCTAATTCTCCAGTGAACATTGTATATTTAAGAGTTACATCATCTTTTATAAGCATATCACATCCAAGTTTGTTTATGTAATGATACATTCTAAAACCAAATGTAAGGATTTTTTTAATTTCTTTTTCAGATAATTGTGGAAATCTCTCACAAGTTATCTGTACATAATCATCAATTGTTTTTACCATTAACTATAATTTTTACCATTATTAGTATGTTCAGTAATTTTATTCTTTAAAACTTTACTAACTTTTATTGGCTTAGTTTTTCATCTTTCTTTTAATCTATATCTATAATGTAATTGATTTCCTTTAAAATTAGAACTAGCTAAATTTATATCTTCAAATGCCCCATTTTGTCTAGCTTTTTTAAAGTCCTCTCCTTTAACAGTATTCATTTCTATATATGCTTCTGTATTTACAGGAAGTTTAAAGATTACATTATTATCTATTATATCATTAAGGATTTGAAACATGGTAAAAATAAATACTGTAGCACATACTTTTGGTTTACTTCTATCCCATAATTGAGCAAGTGGTGTAGTTATATTTTCTCTTTTAAAGGTTATATATAAATCTTTTGGGGTTATTCCATATCCTGTTGCATAATTCATAATTTACTGGATAGGTTTATAAGATTTCCCGTATGATTTTCTTGCCCAAGACGTCTGCGCATCCAGTACTTTATTCATATCATTTTGTGATACATTTTGTGGTATCCTGGCCGCACTACAAGCTTTATCCCATTGTTGTTTATCAAATGTAGCCATTTGCATAGTACCTTGATCATGTGTTGCCCTAGCTTTTTTAAATCCAATAGTAGTAACACAATATAAAGCTATTGCATCTACTTCTTTTATATTTAAATATGGAAGGCCATCTTCGTCAGCATATACACCTTTATATAATATATTTACTACATTATAAGGTTCTGTAAAATATAATGAATCTCCGGTTTGTCTGTATTTAATGAATTTTCCAGACATATATAAATCATTTGTCCCATACTTTTCAAATTCAATGTGATTCTCTGTAGGCATACTTATCATTCCAGGATAGTTTTGTGTAGAGCTAGTCTTTTGATAATCCTCATAATTTGCAGTAACTGCTTCTATTTCATCTACATTACAAGGAAGACACACAGTTCACCCACTGTATTGATCTGCTTCTGGAATAAGTTGTACTTGATATATTCTTGATTGTTTATTTCCAATTTTATTTCAAGCAATCATCCCTAAAGTCTCAAACATATCCTCATTTATTTCTAATCCATAAACATCATAAAGATGTGAGTATGCTGTATAAAATTTTAAATTATTATTCATTTCTATTTAGGAATTTGATTATTTGGAGTAGGTTGAGCTAACATTTGTCTATAATATCTAATTTTAAGTTCTGTTAATCTTTTTTTAACTTCCATATTAATAAAAGTCATGTTATCAGAATCTTCTGAACAACATGCATATTCTTCCACTTGTCTAGGATCTTTAAATATCCCTATTACAGTAAGTTGTTTTAATAATGGTGCATTAAATATCCATGCATCATACATGTTATTTATATTAGGAGTTGTTTCAATATAAACATAGGGGCGATTACTACCTCTAAACTTATCTTTGTGATATTTAAACATCTTACTTGTATAAGCTTTAAAATGTACCATTTTATCTGTACTACCTATAAATTCAATTGCTTCATCACCAAAATCATTTAAGAGTTGTGGGAGTTCAAAGTGAGCTATGGGTTTACTATGAATTCTAGTAGATATACAACACTTGTCTAAACTTAAACAATCTACTTGTATACAATTTATAGAATCCATTAAATCTTTTCTAGGAAGTAAATTCTTTATAGAATACTCCTTTATTATTTGTAGACGGCAATCTACACAATCATCCTCTAGTTGAGATAGAGATATAGCTGGAGTAGATGTAATCCCACCAAGCCCACCTAATATATCATTCATGATGGCAGAAGCCAGTTTTGTTACTATCATACTTATTAGTATTATGTTAAATAAAAAATGGCGAACGAATTTGAACGTCCGCCATTTTTATTGGGTTAATTAGAAAGAAATTTATGACTATGCAATTGTAACTACAAAAGTAGCAGTTTTACCTGTTCCTGCATCAGATGCAGTAATAGTAGTAGTACCAGTCGTAGCAGCACTTGTTACACTTAAAATACCAGTAGTATTTGCAGTTGTAACCCCATCTAATGTGGTATTAGTCCAAGAAACTACTCCTGTAGCCCCAGTAACTGTATATTGTGTAGTAGAAGTACCAGTTGCAGGTTTAGTAATCGTTGCATCTCCTGAAATTACTAATCCTATAGAACCAGAGATTGTAATTAAATCAGTTAATCCTGCATCCGTCATAGCAGTTTCAAATTCAGTAACTACATTTGCAGTATTGCCATTAAATGTAGTAGCATTTCCGTCTAATACATAGAATACATGAGTTGTAACTGATGTTAATGATTGACCTACTGCACCCATACCAGAAAATCCACGAGCTGTAGATGTAGTGATAGTATATTGGTTATAAGTACCACCTGCTTGAGGTAATTCATCTTGTCCAATTGCAGTATAATTAGTACGATCAATAGTTGGAAGGCGTAAGTTTTTAGTCAACCATGTAGTTGTGCCAAATCCTTGAGCTCCTTTTACTCCCCCAATATTAGTTAATACTAGTTTAGTATAATTATTATAGCCAGTTAAAATAGCACCAGTTATTGGGTCAGCTACACCATCAAGTAATAATTGAACTTCTACAGATTTAAAACGAATATACTCATTACTAGCAGTCAAAGTAAAAGCACCTGCTGTATTATTAGTAATAGTAAAATGAGTAAACCCTGACATATTCATTTCTTTATCAATAACTACTTTAAAAGCAGCTACTAAGTCATTAGGAGTAGTAGCAGTAGCTATAACTTCATAATTAAAGGTTTTAGAACGATGAACAAACTCATTTGCCCACTCAGAATTAGCAGATCCAGAAAGTTTAGCATCTATTACAAGACGATAAACTTTGCCAATAGCTACTATAGGAATTGTTGCAATATAAGTTTCTGTAACTGCAGCAGATGCTGGGTGTTTGTAAAGACTAATTACTTCTGATTTCTTAAAATTTCCAGCTCTTAATACTGAAAAAGTACTATTTGCACCACTGAATTTTGCTTTTCCTGATGAATCTACATTCGAGTTAACGATGGTTTCTGTTGTAAATTGAAACATATTTTTTTATTTTATTTTAATGTTATTAGAGGAAAGACTTTTCTTCCATCTTGAATCTTTTTAAATCCCTAGAAGGGATAATCTCTATTTTCTTGGTTGTTGCTCTTGTTGTGGAGAAGCTATACTTTGACTAACAGGGATATTAGTTTGTAATCTAGGATCACTACCATTTTCCATTAATAATTTAGTAAGTTCATTTACAATCTCTTGACAAACATAATCTGGGAATTCTATTAATTGTGACTTATCTTCTACTTCATCTACTTCTGATTGTGTTAATCTTATAAATTGAGGTGCTTTTAAATAATCTACATATACTCTTTGTAATTCAAATA
>JFJP01001156.1_pt1 | contig 50456 bp, 35 predicted proteins | sample 431651 | NCBI WGS metagenome assembly JFJP01 (sample SAMN02602958, study PRJNA72255) | Microbial mat metagenome, whole genome shotgun sequencing project. | biome: fresh water; feature: sink hole; material: water; isolation source: purple microbial (photo- and chemosynthetic) mats found in... | reverse complement strand
GGAGGAACATTTTCAGGGAGCTCAAAAACACTTTTGACGGCCACAACTTCCTTTCCGTCAAATGCGAGATGACCTAAATAGTTACAATTAATGTTCAAATGAATATGTACTTGTTCTTCATCACATTGAATTAAAACACATAGGCACATAGTTTGAAATCACATGGTTACATAGAAAAAAACTATGTGCCTATGTGTTTAAAAGCGCCAAAACGACAATGAAAATAACTTTAGACACTTACTTACCAAGTTGCTTTCAAGGGTGACAAGTACAAATCGTCAGCATCCTGCGAAATTTGGAAGATTCCGGGCGAATCCCGAAGGGATGGAACTGTTGTGGCCAGCCTAGCGTGCGCCGGAGGGGACCTTCGAAGGGGTGGCACTATCTGGCTCTTCCTCCCGATCAGGACAATTTCACCGCTTCGGGGTTCTCTTCTTTGGCCTGGATCCGCTTACTACAATCATTACACCCCTTCGGGGTTGGGCGAGTCTTCAAGGACATCCATCACCTTTGAACGCACCTTGGTATAAGGTTGTATATCCATCACTTGTTAGAGTTTCTACTAAGGTTATCCTTTGAGAACGGGTGAAAAGATCTTATTTTTGGGTAAAACCTTAATAGAAAATCAATTGGCTGAGTCAGAATAACCTTATTACCTTATTTTGACCCATGAATTTGTAACACAAAATGGATGAAAATTAAGTTTTGACGAAGATTAGCCGATTCAGCAAAATCGATTTATCCGCCAAATCCGTATCCTCAACGTCCACCTCGATCTAAATTTCGCCCGACGCTGACGATTGGTATATTATACCAAGTTGCCATCCACCGTGATGGAATGCCTTGAAACGTTTTTGTTTTGGCATTGAACCCCTACGGGGTTCTGGTTCGCGGTGGTTCTCTGCTCCCCCGGATATCATCCGGGGCTATCCACATCCAATCCCTTTGGGATTGGCAAAGCAGCCTGCTTTTGTCGGAAACTGATGGTTCAGACATTTCGCCACAGAACGCAACTTGGTATTACCCGTAATGCCAAGTTGCGTTCTGTGGTGAAATATTCGAAGGCAACTTGGCATGAAACATCATGTCTTGCAATTCCTCGGCACGGACCAATCGCCCTTGGCATTGATGAATAATTCGTATAAAATCCATCTTTGCTATGGCCAAAATGGCTATCTTTCGGACGAGCGTTCGGTGGCCCAAGGGCAAAAACTGGTTTTTTTTGTATCTTGCCGCAAAGCTCGAAAAGGCAAAGCCCAGCATGAACTACGACGAGAAATACAGCGAATTGCGCGAAAAGGCCCTCCGGCGGCTGAAAATGCAGCGCCAGCGCATCCAGGAAGGCCAGGCGGAGGACGTGGACAAGCTCCTTGAGGAGCTGAACGTCCGCCAGGTGGAGCTGGAGATGCAATTCGCTGAGCTCCAGCAGACCCAGGACCTGCTGGCCATGGAGCGGCAGCGCTACAAGGAGCTTTACGACCGCGCGCCCATCGCCTACTTCACCCTGACCCCGGTGGGCAACATCGTGGAGTTGAACTTCGCCGCCGCGCGCCTCCTGGGCCGAGAGCCTGGCCAATTCAAGGCGGCCTCAATTTTCAACTTTTTGCACCAGGACTCGAAAATCGCTTTCACGAAATTCCTCAAGCGGTTTTTTTCTTCCCAAAAGATAGAGTTTGGCGACATCGAGCTCGTGGATTCTAGCGGAAAGCGGCTGCATGCCCGCCTGACGGCATCGGCCCACGAAGATCCCCTGAACCAGCAGCGCAACTGCCGCTGCGCCCTCTCGGACATGACCCGCGAGAACGAGCTCAAGCGCATGCTCATGGAAAGCGAACGCAAGTACAAGACCGTCGCCAACTTCACCCACGGTTGGGAGTACTGGACCGCGCCCAATGGTGACTTTCTGTATGTTTCCCCCTCGGTTCTGCGCATCACGGGTTACTCGGATGAGGAGTTCTACCAGAACAAGACCCTGCTGCTTTCCATCATCCACCCCGAGGACCGCCCGATGTTCTTGGAGCATTTGAATGGCCGCGAACAAAACTTGGCCGAAGAGTCGCAGCTAGAGTTCCGGATACGAACCAAGGAGGGGCGGCTCGAGTGGCTGGGGCACGTCTGCCAGAAGGTCATCGACGAGCTGGGCCGCAACCTGGGCATCCGTGGTAGCAACCGCCTGATTACCAAACGCATAATGCAGGAGGCCAAAGTCATGGAGACCAAAGCGCAGATCCAGGCCCTGGTCGAAGACAACCACGCCTTGCGCCGGGAGGTCGAGGACCTGGGCCTGAAGCTGGGCGAGCTGGCCGTGGTCTTGGGCAAGAGCGACGCGCGGCTGTTCAGGATTCTCGACCTCTTGGGCCACGGCGTGGCCCTGCTCGATGGCGACGGCCGCGTCATCTTCCTGAACCTGGCCTGGTCTGCCCAGCTTGATGGGCTTGGGGGGGACATGGCTGGCCTCAGGTTCAGCGACCTGGTGCTTGAAAAGGACGCTCCCCGGCTGCGGGCGGCATTTGAGCAGCTTCGCTCAGGGAGGCCGTCTGTCGGCCTGGATAAGCTGGCTTTCAGCCATATGGACAGTGTTGCATATTTCGACCTGCGCATCGACTCCCTCGATAGCCTTGCCGGCCCCCAAGGGCATTTCATGGTCTGCCTCCTGGGCCATGAAGGTTCGCCCATTGTCGAGCCAATCGCGGCGACCGCCAACTGAGCCCGGCCCAGGCCTTTTTGCCCAAAATATTCCCGGGTGGTCGGCTATGCCTTGCGCGAACCGTCTTTTTGCTATCTTTGGTGGCAAGCATCATCCCTACCAAAAACCAAAAGCCATCGCGCCATGCTCGGAATAAAACACATCAAATTCGACGCCTCGACCTACGTGTTGCACTACAAGAACGGCCGGGTGGTCAAGGAAGGCAAGGGGCTTTCGTTCTACTTCAACTCCCGGAGCTCCTCCATCGTGGCCGTGCCCATGGGCACCGACGACGTGCCCTTCATCTTCAACCAGACCACGGCCGACTCGCAGAACGTGACGGTGCAGGGCCAGCTCACCTACAAGGTCGAGGCGCCCAAGCAGCTTGGCGAGATGCTCGATTTCAGCGTGGACGCCAACGGCAAGTACATCAAGAACGACAAGGAGAAGCTGCACCAGCGCCTGGTCAACGAGTCGCAGACGGCCAGCGCCAGCTTCATGCAGAGCCTGAGCGTCAAGGACGCCGTGCGCTCGGCCAAGCAGGTGGAGCAGGAGATCGCCCGGGGCCTCAAGGACTCGCCGGCCATCGCCATGCTCGGCATCACGCCCCTGACGGTCAACATCCTGGCCATCAAGCCTGAACCCAACACGGCAAAGGCCCTCGAGGCCCACACCCGCGAGGCCCTGCTCAAGGAGGCTGACAGCGCCATCTACGAGCGCCGCAACTTCGCCGTGGAGCAAGAGCGCCGCATCAAGGAGAGCGAGCTCAGCACCGAGATCGCCATCGAGGAGAAGAAGAAGCAGATTTCGCAGAAGCAGATGGAGGCCCAGGTCGAAAAGGCGCAGAACGACCGCAAGCTCCGCGAGATGAAGATCGACGCCGACAACGCCGTGGCCACCAAGGAGATGGAGGCCGCCGCCATCCGCGAGAAGAACGACCGCGCCCTCCGAGAGATGCGCATGGCCGCCAACATCGAGCTTGAGGAGCAGCGCCGCCAGCTCGTGGCCACCAAGGTCGAGAACGAGAAGGCCGAGGCCGAGGCCCAGGCCTACGCCCAAGACCTCATGCTGACTCCCTACAAGGAGATGGACTGGCGCCGCATCATGGCCCTGACGGGCAAGGGCCTCGACGCCAAGACCCATATCGCCATGGCTTTCAACGACTTGGCCCAGAACGCCCAGCGCATCGGCAACCTCAACATCAGCCCGGACCTGCTGCAGAACCTCATCACGGAGCAGCAGCAGCGCTAAGCCGAACCGAGCATGAAGCGACTCGAAACCCTGCTGGTGGTCAAGGACAAGACCCGCCTGGAGATGCTCAAGGAGCGGTTCAGCACCGTCTCGCAGACCAAGTTCTACCTCAAGTCGCAGGGCAGCTCGTTCGACCAGTACCAGCAGGAGCACGACCGCTTCCAGCAGGCCCTCGACGAAGTGGTGCGGCAGGGCGAGTCGCTGGCCAAGGTCAAGGTCGTGGAAAGGGATTTCCTGCCCAACTTCATCTTCGCCCCCGAGAACACCATCTTGGTGCTGGGCCGCGACGGGCTTGTGGCCAACACGGCAAAATACGCGCAAGGCATCCCAATCCTGGGCGTGAATCCCGATCCGCAGCGCTACGACGGCGTGCTGCTGCCTTTCCGCATCGAGCAGTTGCGCGAGACCCTGGCCCGGGTGGCCGCCCGCGAGGCCTTCGCCGCCACGGCCGTCACCATGGCCCAGGTCAAGCTCAACGATGGGCAAAGGCTGCTGGCTTTCAACGACTTGTTCATCGGGCCCGCCACCCACACCTCGGCCCGCTACTCCATCACGCACAAGGGCCGCGTCGAGGAGCAGTCGTCCAGCGGCATCATCGTCTCCACCGGGGCCGGCTCGACGGGCTGGCTCAGCTCGCTGTTCAACATGGCCAACGGCATGGCCGGCACCTTCGGCGAGCGCGAGGGGCCCGAGCCGCTCCGCAGCCTCTCGAAGCTCTCGGCCTCCGTTTCGGCGGCCCCCGCGCCGCGCATCCCCCGCCAGGCCTGGCCCTGGGACGCCCCGCGGCTGGTCTTCGTGGTGCGCGAGCCTTTCGTGAGCAAGTACTCGCGGGCCGACATCGCCGCCGGCGTGCTCGAGGGCGAGGAGCGCCTGGTGCTCGAGTCCTTCATGCCCGAGCGCGGCGTCATCTTCAGCGACGGCATCGAGAACGACTACCTGAACTTCAACTCGGGCTCGGTGGCCACCATCGGCATCGCGCCCGAGAAGGCCCTGCTGGTCAGGCCCCACGACAACGTCCCACCCCGCATGAAGGAGCCCATGCCGTCCAAGGGCAGGAAGAAGGGGTAGCGGCCGGGGCCGCTTGGGAGCTTTCAAATCTTTTTATCTTTGCGTTGATGCCCAGCGGATTCGACGCTGGACGCAAGACAGGTAGGTCAAGAATCGCATCCACCACTCATCTCATGAAAGCTACCGGGAACTGTTGTTCAGCTTGGCCGAGAAGTTCCAGATCCAGATTTTCGCCACCTCGCACAGCCAAGAAATGATCAGGGCATTCAACCGCGTGGGCAATCGCGAGCGGAACGAGGGCATGGCCATGTACTTCGAAATGGCCCGGCATTTCAAGACGGGAGCCATCATCCTCAACCCGATGGACGCGGAGATGCTGCACCACGAGCTGGTTTCCGACAACCCTTTCAGAGGCGAATGACCCATGCCCAAGAGAATCCTGATTGTAGAGCACGACAACGACCGCCACACGCTGGAGGCGATCCTCCGGCACATGGCCTCGATGGACAAGTTCAAGGTAGCCAGCCTCCCCGCCGAGGAAGTCGAGTGGCATTCTTCGACTGCGGATCCCAACCCCGCGAAGCCCACGACACTGATCAAGACGCTCAAAAGCCTGGTCAACGACTTCAAGAAAGGAAGCTACGACCGGCTCGGTATCGTGATGGATTTCGACGACAGGACCACGGAGGAGCGGCTGCAAATGATCAACGCAGCCATTGAGCAGGCTTACGAGGATTGCATTTTCGAGCGCGTCAGCGGGGTGAACCCATTCGGCAAAGTCGTATTTCAAAAAGGGAGACCGGAGGAATTTGAAATTCGCATCGCCTGCCACTTCACAGGATTGAGCGGCAAGGGCGAAATGGAAGACCTTCTCAAAGCGATAAAGGCAAAGCCCTCTCCGCTGGCGGATTGTGTTGAAGCCAAACTCGCGGACTGCCTTCGGGAGTCAGGAGCCAACGAGCTTATACCAAGTTGCTTTCAAGGGTGACAAATACAAATCATCAGCATCATGCGAAATTTGGAAGATTCCGGGGGAATCCCGAAGGGGTGGCATTGTCTGGCCCATCCTCCCGATGAGGATAATTTCACCCCTCGGGGTTGGGCGGAGCCTTCAAGGCAATCCGTCACGTTTGAAAGCAACTTGGTATAAAACTGAGACGAAGCCATGACCAGACAGCAAGCCGAGCAGAAACTAGAATCCACCTTTGGTTTTCGCCAATTTCACGACAACCAATGGACCGTGATCGACAAACTATTGCAAGGGAAACGTGTCCTTCTGATCGAAAAGACGGGGTTCGGAAAGTCATTGTGCTATCAGTTTCCCGCGACCCAGTTCGAAGGAGTAACGATTGTCTTCTCCCCATTGATCGCCCTGATGCGCGACCAGGTGCAAAAGATGCAAGAGTTAGGCGTCCCGGCCAATTTTATTTCATCGCAGCATACCGAACAAGAAAACGACCAGACCATCCATGACGCGCTAAACGGAAAACTAAAAATTCTGTATATCCATCCTGCGAGGATGGAGAATGTGAAATGGCTGGAAACGGTCCGAGACAGGGACTTCAAAATCGCGATGGTCGTTGTAGATGAAGCCCACTGCATTTCAACTTGGGGACATGATTTTATTCCCTCTTATCGAAAAATCATCACCCTGGTCAACCTCCTTCCGCTTAACTTTCCTGTTCTAGCCACAACAGCAACCGCGACCCAACGAGTAGAAGACGACATCGCGACCCAAATTGGAAAAAACATCGTCTCCATCCGTGGCAATCTGTTAAGAGCCAACCTCAATTTGTTTGTGATCACAGTGCAATCCGAAGACGAAAAGATGGTCTGGCTGGCTCAGAACCTGGAGAAAATACAAGGGGCAGGAGTGATTTATACAGGCACAAGAGTAAATACCGAGATTTATGCCAAATGGTTCGAGTACCTGAAAATCAGAGCAGTACACTACAATGCAAGCATTGATACCGAAACAAAAAAAGAAATTGAGCAAGGATTGATGAAAAATGAGTACAAATGTGTCGTCAGCACCAATGCTCTGGGCATGGGCATCGACAAGCCCGACATTCGTTTTGTTGTCCATACGCAAATCCCGGTTTCACCCATCCACTATTACCAAGAAATTGGCCGGGCAGGGCGCGATGGCAAACCTTCGTTCATCATCCTGTTCTACAATCCCAATCAAGACAAAACCCTGCCCTTGTCTTTCATAGAAGGCGGAAGGCCTGAAACAAAAAAGTACCAAAAAGTAATCGATACCGTAAAATCAGAAAGATTGGGCTTGCATGGCATTGTAAAAGCAACGAATCTGAAAAAGAACCAAGTCAATGTAATCTTGGCTGATCTGATAGCGCAAGGCATTGTCGTTGAGACAATTGAGGGCAATCGGAAAAAATATGAATTCAAATTCGGCGCGCCAGAATTGGACACGCAAAGTTTTGAAACGTTAAGAAAGGCGAAACTGAACGAGTTCGATGAAATGCTGAACTACTGGGAGACCAGGGATTGCCGAATGAAATTTTTGTGTGACTTTTTGGGCGATGTCTTGCCCAGCAATTGCGGCTTGTGCGACAATTGCAGAAAAAGAAAAGTGCAAGTTGAGGCTACGAAAGAATGCAATGACAAACTGGCTGATTTCCTGGAAAACTATTTTCCCATTTTGGAAGTTGAAAAGAAAAACACAAATCTGGCCGATGGTGTCGCGGCGTCTTATTATGGCGTTTCTAATGTTGGAAAAGCACTGCACCGGAGCAAATATGAAAAAGGGGGAGATTTTCCGGACTGGCTCCTGCGAATGACACTCAAAGCATTCCACAGCCATTTTGGCAAAGAAAAATTTGATGTCGTGTTGTATGTCCCACCCACAGAAAGCGGTGACCTGGTCAAGAACTTCGCGGAAAAGATTGCCAAAGCCCTGGATTTCAAGCTGTCGCACAATCTCAAGAAAAGCAGGACAACGAGTTCTCAGAAAATCATTCAATCTGGCATTCTGAAAAAAGACAACCTGAAAGATGCTTTTGCCCTTGAAGACCCAAACGAGATCGATGGAAAAAGCGTCTTGCTGATCGACGATATTTTTGACAGCGGAGCAACCGTCAAGGAAATTGGAAAATATTTGTCTAAATTGGGTGCCACAAAAATAGCACCTTTGATCATCGCAAAAACCGTTGGAGGAGATTTATGACACAGCTATCGGAAGTACCTTACTGGATCACCTTGGCCAATCTACCCAAGTGGGGAACCGAGAAAATCAACCGCCTGGTCGTGAAGATCGTCCACGACAACAGGATGGCCTTGGAAGCCTTTTTCCAGTCTGAAGATGAATGGAAAGACAAATTCAGCTTGTCTGACGCGGAAATTTCGGACCTGCAAAATGCCAAATCCGAATTGCCCAACCATGCCTTCCTGGCGGAAGATATGCTCTCACAAGGCTTCGAAGTCGTGCCCATCAATTCGCCGGAATACTCCAAAACCCTGAAAGCCAACCTGAAGCTAAAAGCCCCTACCCTTTTGTATGTCAAAGGCAACAAGCAGATCTTGCAGGAAAACAGCATCGCGATAGTGGGCAGTCGCGACGCGGATGAAATCTCTTTGCAGTTCGCGGACCATGTCGCCCAAAAGGCTTCCCAACAATACAAAGTCGTGGTGAGTGGCTTTGCCAAAGGGGTTGACAAGCAAGCCTTGGACAGTGCCATTCTCCACAAAGGACAAAGCATCATCGTGCTTCCGCAAGGCATCATGACCTTCGGCTCAGGCATCAAAAGATACTATAAGGAAATCACCCATGGTGATGTATTGGTCGTGAGCACCTTCCACCCAAAAGCCGCGTGGAGCGCAGGCTTGGCCATGGCCCGCAATCCGATCATCTATGCCTTGGCCAGCGAGATCTTCGTGGCACAATCTTCCGAAAGTGGGGGAACCTGGGCAGGCGTGATCGACGGCTTCCGGAAAGGAAGGACCATTTTCGTGCGAAAACCCAATCCCGACGAAAATAACGCCAACCTTCTGCTCATCGCGAAAGGCGCCAAAGCGGTCGATTTTGAAGGCAACATCATCGAAGACGCGAACGTCGCGGAAAACACAGAAAAACCCGTCGAAGCCGCGGAAAAAAATGGAATGGATGAAGTCCTCTCGCTGCTTGAAAAACAAATCCTCACCCCCAAACAAATCCTCGAAAAATTGAGCCTTGGCATGACCGACAAAGAGCTCGCGAAAAAACTCAAAGCCTTGCCCAACATCCAAACCATCAAAAAGTCAAACAAGATACATTATTTCATCAAGCAAGACAGCCCGACTTTGTTCGCCATGGAATAGGCATCGAACAAGTGGGTCCCGACCCGAAGGCTTGATTCGGCATTCTTCAATTCTTTGATAATCAACAAGTCCCAGAAAAGGGCTTCGAGAGTGGGTGGAGAGGGCCAGCGCAGGCCCGCAGGTTTCGATTCGCCGGCACCGAGGGCTGCTTCCGTGGGCGTGCTGGGCGGAAATCTTGGGGGACGCGCAAAAAGGCCCGGGCATCGGCCCGAAATCGGCAAAGCCTTCGTATCTTTCAGCCCGGTTGGCAAGCCCGCGCGAGGCAGGTGCCAGCCGCCAACACCCCAAAGCACAATGAACTACGACCATTTCACCCATATCGCCCAAGAGGCCCTGAAGGCGGCTTCCAAGCTGGCCAAGTTGATGCAGCACAAGGCCATAGAACCTCCGCACATTGCCAAGGGCATCCTGGAGGTGGACAAGAACGTGGCGCCCTACCTGCTCAAGAAGTGCGGCGTTGACCTGGACGCCCTGGGCAGGCTGATCGACCAGGAACTGCCCCGGCTGCCGGCCCTGGGCGCCGAGCGAATGGTCGTCTCCAAGAGCATCGAGACGACGCTCGACGTGGCCCAGGCGCAGGCCAAGGACATGAAGGATGTTTACATCTCGGTGGAACACCTGCTGCTGGGCCTGGCCTCGGCCACCGGCGATCCCTTTTGCGCCCAGCTCGCGCGGATGGGCCTGGCGGAGCAGCCCCTGCGCGAGGCCATCCGGCAACTGCGCAAGGGCGCCCAGATCAAAGGCCCCGAGCAGGACGGCATGGGCGCCTTGTCCAGATATGCCCAGAACCTCACCGAAATGGCCCGGCAGGGCAAGCTCGACCCCGTCGTGGGCCGCCTCGACGAAATCCGCCTCATGCTCGAAATCCTCTCGCGCCGCCGAAAGAGCAACCCGATCGTGGTCGGCGAGCCCGGCGTCGGCAAGACGGCCATCGTCGAGGGGCTGGCCCTGCGCATCGCCCGCGGAGACGTGCCCGAGAACCTCAAGAACTGCGAGATCCACTCGCTCGACCTAACGGCCATGCTCGCCGGAGCCTCGCAGCAAGGGCAGTTCGAACAGCGGCTCAAGCAGTTGCTCGAAGAGCTGCGCCTTTCTGGCGGCAAGTCCATCCTGTTCATCGACGAGATGCACATGCTCGTGGGCGCGGGCAAAGGCGCCGGGGCCATGGACGCCGCCAACATCCTCAAGCCGGCCCTGGCCCGCGGCGAGCTGGTGGCCATCGGCGCGACAACCGTGGCCGAATACCGCAAATTCATCGAGCCCGACAAGGCCCTCGACCGTCGTTTTCAGCGTGTTTGGGCCGAGGAGCCCTCCGAGCAGGAATGCCTTTCCATCCTCCGGGGGCTCAAGGAAAAATACGAGGCACACCACAAGGTGCGCATCCGCGACGAGGCTCTGGCCGCCGCCGTCGAGCTTTCGGCCCGCTACATCACCGAGAGCTTCCTGCCCGACAAGGCCCTCGACCTGATCGACCGCGCCGCTTCCAAATTGCGCATCGACATGGATTCGCTGCCGCTCGAAATCGACCAGCTTGAGCGCGAACTGCGCCAGCTCAGCGTGGAGCTGGAGGCCGTCAAGGCCGAGAACGACCCGCAGAGCGAGGCCCAGCTCCAGGAACGCATCGGCCAGCTCAGCGACAAGCGCAGCCAGGCACGGGCCATCTGGGAATCGGAGCGCGAGCTGGTGGGCGAGCTGGTCAAGGCCCAGCAGAAGGTGGAGCAGCTCAAGCAGGAGGCCGACACCGCCGAGCGCGAGGACGACTTCGAACTGGTGGCCAGCATCCGGCACGGAAAGCTCATCGAGGCCGAGAAGGAGCTGGACAGCCTCGGCAAGCAACTGCGCGACAAACAAGACCAAAGCACGCTGTTCAAAGACCAGGTCGATCGCGAGTCGGTCGCGCAGGTCGTCTCGCAAAGCACGGGCATCCCCCTGGCCAAAATGGCCCTGGGCGAGCGCGAAAGGATGCTCAAGCTCGAAGAGGAGCTCGGCCAACGCGTCATCGGCCAGCGACAGGCCATCCGCGCCGTGGCAGAGGCCATCCGCCGAAGCCGCGCCGGACTGGGCGACCCCAACCGCCCCATCGGCTCGTTCATCTTCCTGGGAACCACCGGAGTAGGCAAGACCGAGCTGGCCAAGGCCCTGGCCGAGCTGCTCTTCGACGACGAGCGCTCCATCGTCCGGCTCGACATGTCGGAGTACCAGGAAAAGAACTCCGTCAACCGCCTCATCGGCTCGCCGCCCGGCTACGTGGGCTACGACGAAGGCGGGCAGCTCACCGAGGCCGTCCGGCAGCGCCCCTACTCGCTCGTGCTGCTCGACGAGGTCGAAAAGGCCCACCGCGACGTGTTCAACGTCTTCCTGCAAGTGCTCGACGACGGGCGGCTGACCGACAGCAAAGGCCGCACCGTCAACTTCAAGAACACCCTGGTGGTCATGACCTCCAACGCCGGGGCCGCCCAGATCATGGAGGCCTACCGCGACCGCGGCCAGGATACGCCCGAGCAGGTGGCCGCCAAGGCCAAGAAGGCCGTCTCGGAGGAGCTGCGCAAGACCATGTCGCCCGAGTTCCTCAACCGGCTCGACGAAATCGTCATGTTCTCGCCCCTGAGCTACTTCGAGGTCCGGCAGATTACCGGCCTGCAAGTCAAGGGCTTGCAGAAGAAGCTCGCCGAGCAGCAAGTGCGCCTGCACATGACGCCCGCCGCGCAAAGCTGGCTGGCCAAGGTCTCGTACAACCCGCAGTTCGGCGCCCGGCCCATCAAGCGCACCCTCCAGCGCGAGATCATCAGCGAGCTTTCCAAGCGCATCCTCCAGGGCGACGTGGACAAGTCCAAGTTCATCAACATCGACTACCACGACAACGGGCTGGCCTACACCAACGTCACCCGCGAGGAGCTCGAGCAGATCCAGAAGCGGCTCGACGACCCCGTCCCGCCCCCCGAGGAGCGCTTCGACCTGCCCGAGAAGACCGTTCCGAAGGACCAGCCCGAACCGGTGCCCGCCCAACCCACCGAAGCCGCTCCCGCCGGCAACTGGTGGCAACGCCTGCGCGGCTTCTTCCGCGACCTGTTCGGCGGAAAGCCCGCGGCATGAGCCTTGCAAGCGCAAATCAATCCCATCACAAGGACAGCAAAACAGGATGTTGGCTGTTCTTGCGATGGGAATACCGCTAAAAATTGATTGCCCGAGAAATGTTCAAATGCGGATTTTCCGTTCGCTTACAGCGCAAGACTCGACCTTTTAATCTGAACTTATCGTATTTTGTTGAGAAACATCTTCTCTTCTGATCCGCCAAAACTCATCCTGGAACAATCCGCTCAAGGGCCCAAAAAGAGACCTGCTTGCTTTCTCCAAACTTCTTTTGTAGCTTTGCTATCGTCAATTGCAAACATCCGATGAACAGTCTTCCCATTAAAATCGCCAATGCAAAGGGCCAAGGCTTACGGGTGCGCGCCTCGGGCAACAGGTTGTGGATTGACGCAGACATACTGTCCCATAATCTCAAGGACTTCCAAAATCTGCCGATTCGAAAGTTGGGCGAACTGGCGGGCTTTCTTTAGGTCTGCGTTTGATTCCTATTTGCACCCTTGTGCTTTTGGGTACGAGTTGAAGATGCTGGAAGTAATGACGTTACCTGCAATTGCAAAAAATGACCTATAGAATAAAATTTGCACTTTTGTAAAACACTAAAAGTGGAAAAAATAAAGTATGGCTAAAAAGAATCAATCACAAAGATTAACAACTCAACACAAAAAATCACAGGGAGTTGTTGGGATATTCGGTGATGAAGCAAAATCGCATGATATATCAGTTGGGAAAATTTCACATTTTGTGGTTGAACAACTTGAAAAGGATTTTCCTCGGTTATCTTTTCAACATAGAACGAGTATAAAAAAAGAAGAAATAAACGAAGCATTAAGAAAAGTCGACCCTGGATTAGGTCAAACACTTTTTGTTTCAAATTCAAGTATTATACCTGATGGTGGAATAATCGAGGTTAAAGACGATAATGGTAATTGGAGAATAGTTTTAGTTTCGGAAGCAAAACATCAAGGGAAAGACATTGAAAACATTAAAGCAGGAAAACTTGTAGGTGCAAAAAATGACCAAGATTTGATGGCTGCCGGTAATGCAATAGAAAGGTCGCATAAAAATATTTCAGAAATTGCTAATTTAATGTTGTCGGAATCTCATTTCCCTGATGTATTATTTCTGGAAGGCTCAAATTTTTTAACAGAAACTATTTCAATTAAAAGACCTGATGGAAGGGTTGTTACGCTGGAATATAATTCAGGAATGCTAAATCGGTTAGATAGATTAACTTCTGCAAACTATGGAATGCCGATTAATACCAATTTGTGTAAAAACAAGTTTATCAAACATAAAGATAAAACAATTATGCTTCAAGCAACGTCTATATTTACACAAGGGAATGGAGAAAAGTGGGACGCAAAAAATATGTTTGATATTATGATTGAAATTTCTAAAACATCGCTTCAACTTTTAGGAAGTGATTTATTTAATCAAATAACTAAAATATAAACTTTGCAGATAAAAAAGATCAAAATGGCAAGAAATGCGACAAATGAATTATTACAAAAAGCTAAAAAATCAAAAAGTGATGAGTTTTATACACAACTTTCAGATATTGAAAGTGAATTACAACACTATAAAAGTAATTTTAGAAATAAGGTAGTTTATTGCAATTGCGATGACCCCCGAATTAGTAATTTTTATAATTATTTTGCTTTAAATTTTAAAGAATTAGGACTCAAAAAGCTAATATCGGCTTGTTACATCAATCAAGAAAGAGATTTGTTTAATAATGTAGAATTTGAACGTGGTTGTTTCTATGAATATACAGGTGCTGAAGGAGAAAAAATTAAGCCAAGTTCAAAAGATATTATCCATTTTAAAGGTGATGGTGATTTCCGAAGTGCAGAAAGTGTCAAACTTTTAATGAAGTCAGATATTGTGGTTACCAACCCGCCATTTTCATTATTTAGGGAGTTTGTAGCTCAATTGGTTAAATACGATAAGAAATTTTTAATAATTGGCAATGTTAATGCTATTACCTATAAAGAAATATTCAAACTAATCAAAGAAAACAAGGCGTGGTTGGGTATAAATTTAGGTCGGGGCATTTCAGGCTTTATCGTGCCAGAACACTATGAACTTTATGGAACAGAAGCTCGTATTGATAGCTCAGGAAATAGAATAGTTTCCCCAAACAATGCGTTGTGGTTAACTAACTTAGATACTTTGAAACGTCACGAAGATATTGAGCTCACAAAGAAATACTTTGGAAACGAAGTTGAATACCCAAAATATGACAACTACGATGGAATTAATGGCAGTATCCAATAAAGTGTGTAAGTTGAATTTCTTTCCTTTGCCCCATGGGGCAAAGGAAAGAAATTGGATTATTTTCAACCCCTAAACACACACAGTCATGACAAGAGAAGAATTTTTCGAGAGCGACTTCCTGAGCCAGTTCAAGGACTCCAAGGACTTCGGCGACTTCATGGTCGAGCTCTACAGGCGGGGCGTGGAGTCCATGCTTGAGGGCGAGCTTTCCGCCCACCTGGGCTACGGCAGGCACCAGCGGGGCAAGAACCCCGGCAACTCGAGGAACGGGCACGGGTCCAAGACAATCAAGACCGAGTTCGGCCAGGTCCAGATAAGGGTGCCCCGCGACAGGGACGCCAGCTTCGAGCCTTTGCTGGTCCCCAAGCGGGCCCGGATGAGCGAGGGCATCGAGTCGGCCATCCTCTCGCTCTACGCCAGGGGCATGAGCAACTCGGACATCGAGGCCCAGGTGCGCGACCTCTACGGCGTCGAGGTCTCCACCTCCACCATCTCCATGGTCACGGACAAGGTGGCCGGCGACATCCTGGCCTGGCAGAACCGCCCCCTGGAGAGCCTCTACATGGTGGTCTGGATGGACGCCATCGTCTTCAAGGTCCGCGAGGAGTCCCGGGTCGTCAGCAAGGCCGTGCACCTGGCCGTCGGGCTCAGGAAGGACGGGTTCAGGGAGGTGCTCGGCATGTGGCTGGCCAGGAACGAGAGCGCCGCCTTCTGGCTGTCGGTCCTCAACGACCTCAAGGCCAGGGGCGTCCGCGACGCGCTCATCAGCGTCTCCGACAACCTCAGCGGCTTCACCCAGGCCGTCAAGGCCGCCTTCCCCGAGGCCGCCACGCAGGTCTGCGTGGTCCACCAGGTCAGGAACTCGGCCAAGCACGTGGCCCAGAAGCACAAGAAGGACTTCGCGAAGGCCATGAGGGCGATCTACACCGCCCCCAACAGGGACGCCGCCAGGGCCGCCTTCGACGACTTCGACAGGGCCTGGTCGCAGAAGTACGCCTACGCCGTGGAATCCTGGAGGAGGAACTGGGACGACCTGACAACCTTCCTCGACCTGCCCCTGGAGATCAGGAAGACGGTCTACACCACCAACGTCATCGAGAACCTGAACGGGAAGCTCAGGATGTACACCCGGAACAAGCTCTCGTTCCCCACCGACGACGCGCTCGCCAAGTCCGTCTTCCTCGCGCTGCGAGACATAACCTCCAGGTGGAGCAGGCCTGTCCCAAACTGGGGTATCATTTTCAACCAGTTCATGATCCTCTTCAACGACCGCATAACCTCATCTTAGGCCGACGTGCCGAATTCAATTTACACACTTTTTAGGACAGTGTCGAATTAATGTCGATAAAACACAAGACATACCATTAGACTATGCAGGTTACATGGGAGTTCCAATAACTTTTCTACATAAGTTCAATCCAGACCAATTTGAAATTGTAAAATTCAGAAAAGGTGATGACGATAAAGATTTATCTATAAATGGGAAGTACCCATATTTTAGAATTATTATCAAAAATAAACGATTACGAACTGAAAATATCAAATAGACAGGAAAAAAAGAACGCAGGTAACTGAAATACTCCCAAAAAACTGGACAATGGAATAAGGAGCAAAACTGATGCCCCAAAAGAATGAAACAATCGGAAAGCGGTAGTCACAAAACGAGATAGCGGGCTTGCAACAAGGCCCAGTCATTGATGCGCCAGGCGGCCGTGCAGAACGGATACCCAACCCGAGGCGAGCCTTGACAAGGCGATGGATTGGCCCGCGACGCTCGAAAAACCCTCCGGGGCCTTGCGTTTCCGAGTGGCAACGCGTATCTTGCGGGAAAAGCCTCGCCATGCACGAATTTTCCCTGGCCCTCAACATCGTGGAACTGACCTGCGAGCAGGCCCAAAGGCACAAGGCCCGCGAAGTGGAACTCGTTGACATTGAAGTCGGGACGCTCTCGGGCGTGGTGGTCGAGGCCCTGCAAATGGCCTTGCAGTCGGCCGTCCGCGAAACCTTGCTCGAACGGGCTCGGCTGAACCTGCGGGTGGTGCAGGCCGTCGCGCTTTGCCGACAATGCCAGGCGCGCTTCCCCATCGAAAACTTCTACGACCCCTGCCCCGATTGTGGCGCCTTCCATGCCGAAATCATCGAGGGCAAAGAACTGAAAATCAAGAGCATGAGGTTCTGCTGACTCATCAGGTTTTTCTTGTCGCCGCAACCGAATACACCATGGGAATTTTGTCGCCCAGATGCTCGATCCTGAAATTCTTTGGCCCGACTTCGATTGTCCGATTGAAACAGTTGTAAGGCGAATAGTCAAACTCATCGAAGGAGTTGATTTCCAGTCCGTTTTTGATCAAGCTATTGAGCACTTCGCTGAGGCCGTGGTTCCACGAGACGTAGGATTGTGTTATATCGGCTTTTCTGTCGGCATAAGTTCCGGTTTCGGTTTCGACGATCGCCCCCGAGTTGAAGTACCTGTACCCGACCTTTTCAAAGTTGTTGTCGAACATCCACACGACAGGATGGAATTCGACCATGACGAATCGCCCGCCGGGTTTCAGGAATTGGGAGACAATTTTGGCCCATCGGTCCAGATCCGGCAGCCAGCCTATCGCCCCGTAGCTGGTGAAAACAATGTCAAATTTGCCATTCAGATGGTTGGGCAAGTCGTAAATGTCGCAACAAACAAACTTCGCGCTGGAATGCGTGTCTTTTGCGATTTGCCTCGCGCTGTCGATCGCTTTGTCCGACAAGTCAACGCCTGTTGCCTCAGCCCCAAGCCTGCCCAGCGAAATGGTGTCCTGCCCGAAATGGCATTGCAAATGCAAAAGAGTTTTCCCGTCCAGGTCTCCCAACAGGTTCAACTCAATGTCGTTCAAAGAGGAACTTCCATCCAGAAATCCTTGAAGGTCATAAAATTCGGACTTCAAATGCGCCTCGGTTTTGTTGTTCCAAGAATGTCGGTTGATGTCGAGGTAGTTTTGTTCGGGGTTCATCTTTTGGTAGTTTTCGGGAAAATGGATCCAGGCTTTTTCCGCGGTTGTTCTTGTTGCTGGTCGTTGCCGCGCTGTTGTGGATGAGCCTGACGAACTGGCCTTTAAAGCGGCGGGCGGCAGGGCCTACCGTCCCATGGATTTGCGCAGGGCGCGGATGGCTTCGAGATCGAGCAGGGTGATGGCGGCGATGGCCGGGTCGTCCATGCCAGCCTCGATCAACCGGGCGGCGGTATCGAGTTTTTCCTTCTGCCTTCCTTTTTCCTCGGCCCAGTCGATGGAATTCTTGATGTCGCGGTAGTTGTTGACGCTGTCCTCGTACTCGCGGTACTCCTGCGGGCTGAGCTTGGCGAGCTCGGCGAGGAAGTCGAGCAGCAGGTCCTTGCTGGGCTCTTGGCCGAAAAGGCGCTTAAAGCCGTAGTCGGTAAAGGGGTTGAGGTATTTCTCGGGCGTTGGTTCCATTTTCGGGGCGTCGCTTTGCGCGAAGATAAGCAGACTTGGGCCAATTTCCAAGGTGTTTGTTTCGAAATCAGGGCGCGGGTCGGGGCGGCTCAGAGGCTTCCGCCCAGCCCCTCGAGGGCGAGCTTGAGGCGGTCCACCTCGTCTTGCAGGCGCACCATGGTGGGTTCGGCCACGCGCTGGGCGCAGTCGGCGATGCGGCAGCGCTCGCAGGTCTGGTTGACGATGTGCAGCGGGGCCTGGTCGGCCTTGGCGAATCGGACCTTGCGTTTGAGCTCCTCGTCGAGCAGGAATCCGATGCCAACGCTGTAGTTCATGCCGGGGAGGTGGTCGGCCTGCTTGGCAATGGCGATGACGAAATACTCGTTGGGCGAGGCGAAGAAGCTGGAACGCTGCACGCGGGTGACGGGCCCCAGGGTCTTGTCGCGCTCGAGCTGGCGCAGGAGGTCGAGGATGACCCAGCGGCGGCAGTAGTGCTCTTCGAGCTCGTTGCCGTAGGGGGTGTGGAACTGCGAAAAATGCAGCTCTTTGGTGAGTTTGAAGTAGCCACTGCCCTCCTGGCTCTGAAAGCGCATGAAAAAGAGGTTGGTGAGGTTGAAATAGCGGGGCAGCAGGTTGGAGAGCCGCTGCATGAACATGTCGGGCGAGCGGGTGTATTTGGCGACGATCTGCAGGAAGGCCTGGCTGTCCCAGGTCTTGAGCTTGACGAACTCGCGGATGTCGTTCTTGAGTGGCTCGCGGGGGATGAGCAGGGCGGCGGCGAAGTAGGCGGCCCGGAAGTTGCCCAGGCCTTGCTCGAAGCTCTCGATCTTGAGGTGGGGCGAGCTGCTGGCCCATTCCTTGATTTTCAGGTACTTGACGGCCATGACGCGGGCCAGGATGAAGGCCCTCTGCCAGGGGTCGAGCTTGCCGTTGATGTGCAGCTTGCGGACGTCGCCCTGCTGGCTGTCGAAGAAGCGCATCTTGGCCAGCTCGGGGCGGCGGGCGATGTCGTCGTAGTCGATCTGGTAGCCGTACTTCTGGCGGATGATGGGCTCGAGCAGCGAGTCGGGGCGCTCGCTGGGGAAGGCCAGGCCGTGCTCGGCGGCGAAGGCCTCGGCGGCCAGCTCGAGCTCCTCGAAGTAGTTGTCGTGCGATTCCTGGTACGAGCGCAGGGCCGACATGTAGAAGTTCTCCTGGCTGAGGTTGTACTTCCGGGCGATCTGGATGAGCGTGCCGATGAAGGCGTTGACCTTGGCCGGGGCATTGGCGATGATCTCGATGAGCTTCTTGGGGTCGATGCCGAAAAGCTCCAGGGGCAGCTCCTCGAAGATGTTGGACTGGAGCAGCTCGCCCAAGGGAGCCAGCTTCTTGCTCAGTTTGAGCGACACAAGCTCGTCGTAGGGCAGTTTGAGGGCCGCGGCGATCTTGATGATCTTGTTGGACTTGGGGTATTTCTTTCCTTTCTCAATCTCGTTGAGGTAGGAGACCGATAGCCCGCATTGCTCGGAAAGCTGTGCCAACGACAATTTCTTTTCAGTGCGTACCTGCTTCATTTTCAGGCCGAAAATGATGCGGATGTTTTCTTCGCTGAGGCTCAAGGCAGGTAGATTTTTGGTGGATGGGGGGCGTTTGCTTTCGGCAAGATACACTTTTGGCGGCATTTCGAAAAATCGAGAAGGAAAGAATTTGCTGGGATTGAAAATTTAGCGAAAATTCGCTTGTGGAATAAATTCGTTTTCCTATCTTCGCGCCAAGTTCAACCCCAATAACCCTCGCCCCATCATGGACAAAACCTACGGAACCCCGCACGGGACGGTCAAAGTCAAGGCCTCGCTGGAAGCCGGCTGGGAAAAGATCCTCAGCCCGGAGGCCCTTGCCTTCGTAGCCAAGCTGCACCGACTTTTCAACCCGATGCGTCTGGAGCTGCTGGAACGCCGCGAAAAGCGCCAAGCCCTCATCGACCAAGGCCAACTGCCGGACTTCCTGCCCCAGACCCGCCACATCCGCGAAAGCGAGTGGACCGTCAACCCACTGCCCGCCGACCTCCAAGACCGCCGGGTCGAAATCACTGGGCCCGTCGAACGAAAGATGGTCATCAACGCCCTGAACTCGGGCGCCAAGGTCTTCATGGCCGACTTTGAGGACTCGAACTCGCCCACCTGGCACAACGCCATCCAAGGGCAGCTCAACCTCCGCGACGCCATCAACCGCAGCATTTCGTACACCAACCCCGCCAACGGAAAGCAGTACAGGCTCAACGAAACCATCGCCACCCTGATGGTGCGCCCCAGGGGCTGGCACCTCGACGAAAAACACGTCACCATCGACGGCGAGATAGCTTCTGGCTCAATCTTTGACTTTGGACTGTTTTTCTTCCACAACGCCAAACAGTTGCTCGCCAACGGCAGCGGCCCCTACTTCTACCTGCCCAAGCTCGAAAGCCACCTCGAAGCCCGCCTCTGGAACGATGTTTTCCTGGCCGCCCAGTACGAGCTCGGCGTGCCCCGCGGAACCATCAAGGCCACCGTCCTGATCGAGACCATCCTGGCTTCCTTCGAACTCAACGAAATCCTTTACGAGCTGCGTGAGCATTCGGCTGGCCTCAACTGCGGACGCTGGGACTACATTTTCAGCTACATCAAAAGGCTGCAAAAACACGATAGATTCCTGGTCCCCGACCGCGCACAAGTCGGCATGACCAAGCACTTCATGCGCTCCTACTCGCAGCTCGTCATCCAGACCTGCCACCGCCGCGAAGTCCACGCCATGGGCGGAATGGCCGCGCAGATCCCCATCAAGAACGACGAGGAAGCCAACCGCCTAGCCCTCGACAAAGTGCGCGAGGACAAGGAGCGCGAAGCCCGCGACGGACACGACGGAACCTGGGTGGCGCACCCCGGGCTGGTCCAACTGGCCATGGACGTCTTCGACCAGCACATGCCCACCCCCAACCAGATCCACCGCAAACGAGAGGATGTCAGCGTGACGGCCAGCGACTTGCTGCAAGTGCCCGAGGGCGAGATCACCCGCGAGGGAGTCGTCAAGAACATCGACATCGGCATCCAGTACCTGGCCTCATGGCTTGGCGGCAACGGCTGCGTGCCCATCTACAACCTCATGGAGGACGCCGCCACCGCCGAGATCTCGCGCACCCAGCTCTGGCAATGGCTGCACCACAGCCAGGCCAAGCTCAACGACGGCACGCCCGTGGACGAAAAGCTCTACGACGAGCTCGTGCCCGTGGCCCTGGAGCGCATCCGCAAGGCCGTGGGCGACACCGAGTTCGAGCATGGACACTATTCCGAAGCCGTGCACATGTTCGAAAAACTTTCCAAAGCCGACGAGCTCCAAGAGTTCCTCACCCTCGAGGCCTACCAGCACATCTGACAGCATTGGCCAATATCCCAAAAAGGCGAAGGGGCGATGCTCCTTCGCCTTTGCAAAAAAAACAAAACAAACTTCACCCAAATCCTTAATCCTTTGACAACCATGGACAAGAAATCTCGCATCGAGCAACTCAAGAAAGACTGGGCCGAGAATCCCCGCTGGGAAGGCATCGTCCGCCCCTACACCGCCGAGCAAGTCGTCGAACTGAGCAACTCGATCCAAATCGAGTACACGCTGGCCCGCATCGGCGCCGAAAAACTTTGGAACGGCCTCACAACGAAACACTTCGTTGCCGGACTGGGTGCCCTGACCGGAAACCAGGCCGTTCAGGAAGTCGATGCCGGCCTGGAAGCCATCTACGTGAGCGGCTGGCAAGTGGCAGGCGACTCGAACGTTGCGGGCGAAATGTACCCCGACCAGAGCCTCTACCCCGCCAACTCCGTGCCCGTGCTGGTGGAGCGCATCAACAACGCCTTCCTGCGGGCCGACCAGATCCAGAACGTCAACAAGGACGGCCAGAAGGACTACTTCGTGCCCATCGTGGCCGACGCCGAGGCCGGCTTCGGCGGCAACCTCAACGCCTTTGAGCTGATGAAGGGCATGATCCGCGCCGGAGCCGCTGGCGTCCACTTCGAAGACCAACTCTCATCGGCCAAGAAATGCGGCCACCTCGGTGGCAAAGTGCTGGTTCCCACGCAGGAAGCCATCCAGAAGCTCGTCGCCGCCCGCCTGGCCGCCGACGTCATGGGCGTGCCCACCCTGCTGATCGCCCGCACCGACGCCGACGCCGCCAACCTGATCACCTCCGACATCGACCCCCGAGACCAACGCTTCATCGCCAACGACAAGCGCACCAGCGAAGGATTCTACTACGTGGATTGCGGCCTCGAACAAGGTATCGACAGAGGCCTTGCCTACGCCCCCTACGCCGACCTGATCTGGATGGAGACCTCGACCCCCGACCTGGGCCAAGCCCGCGCCTTCGCCGAGGCCATCCACGCCAAATTCCCCGGCAAGATGCTGGCATACAACTGCTCGCCCTCGTTCAACTGGGCCGCCAAGCTCAGCCGCGAGGACATGCTCACCTTCCGCGAAAGCCTCGCCGACATGGGCTACAAATTCCAGTTCATCACCCTGGCCGGCTTCCATGCCCTGAACACGTCCATGTTCGAGGTGGCTTCCGCCTACCGCCAACGCGGCATGGCCGGATACTCCGAGCTGCAAGAGCGCGAGTTCGCCATGCAAAAAGAAGGCTTCCGCGCCGTGAAACACCAAAACTTCGTCGGTGTCTCCTACTTCGACGCCATTCAAAACACCGTCACGAGCGGTAGCGCTTCCACCGTGGCCATGCTCGGCTCAACAGAAATCGAACAGTTCCACGCCTAAGCCGCCTTCCGAAAAAAAGCGCAACGACTGCCATTTGCCGCCGCCCCCCGTCATTCCTCCCTCTGGATTGGCCCATTGGATTTGTGCCCCTATATTCCCTGGTTTTGTTTTGTGTTTGACAGCACGGGGGGCGGCGGTTTTTACTCTGGTTTGAATCCCGATTTCTTTAACCTCCTTAGCACCGACCTATGCTGACGGAAACGACTACCCAGAAAAACAACGACGCAACGATGCCTAATCCCAGTTTCGAGAGCTTCAACACCGGGAGCGCTTTCCTGAATTGGGAAGTTCCGGAGCTGATACTGAGCCATTTTCGGAAGTACATCCGCCGTTTCAGGACCATCACCAACCGGGCGCACAACCGATTCCGCAACCGACAGTGGCCCGAGCTGCGCGACGATTCGCTCAGCCGCTTCGACCTCTACCCCGAAAGCATGGCCGCATTGGTCGTCCAGGTCCGCGCCCTGATGGGCCCACAGTTGCACGACAAGGACATGTGGCGCGAAATCAAACGAAACTACAGCCGAGCCATCACCCTCTCGCTGGAGTTCGAACTGGCCGAAACCTTCTTCAACTCTCTGGGAAGAAGGGTTTTCGGCGATGTCGAAGACCGCGAGGAGCTCATGTTCATCTTCTCGGAGCACGAGCACATCCTCCGCCGATCGGGCGAACCGATCTACACCACCTATGCCGTCGATGGGCAAAAGCTCGAAGCCGCCCTCCGAAAGCTGCTGCTCGACTACCAGCCCAAGGGCGTCCCCTACGAAAACCTCGAACACGACGTCGAGAAACTGGCCTGCCGCATCCGTAAGGAAGTCCTGGCCGACTACGACCAACTCCCGGACGTCCGCATCGAGATGCTGAAGCCGCCATTTTACCGCAACCAAGCGGCCTACCTCATCGGCAGGATTTACATCTCTGGCATTGTTTTTCCCTTTATTTTGCCCATGTTGCATAGCGAAAAAGGCGTTTATATCGATGCCTTTATCGCCGACGCCGACCAGATGAGCATCATCTTCAGCTTCACCCGTAGCTATTTCATGGTCGATGTCGAAATTCCTAGCGAATTTATCCGCTTTTTGAAGGTTTTGCTTCCCCACAAATCCTCAAGCGAACTATACCAGTCCATCGGATTCGTCAAACACGCCAAGTCCGAACTGTACCGACACTTGCTCCGGCACCTGCAAAAGACCTCCGAGCGATTCGTCATCGCGCCGGGTATCAAAGGCATGGTCATGAGCGTATTCACCCTGCCTTCTTTTGACTTTGTTTTCAAGCTCATCAAAGACCAGTTCGCCCCGCAAAAAACCACGACACATGCCAAGGTAAAAGAGGCTTATCGGCTGGTTTCCAGGCACGACAGGGCCGGACGAATGGTCGATACGCACGAGTTCGAGCACTTCGCCTTCGAGAAGAGGCGCTTCGAACCGAACCTGCTCGAAGAACTGCTCGCCGTGGCACCCAGCATCGTGAAACTACAAGGCGAGACCGTCATCATCAAGCACCTTTTCACCGAGCGGCGCATGATTCCGCTCAACCTCTACCTGCTCGACGCGCCCGCGGAAGCCGCCCAGGAGGTCATGCTCGACTACGGACAATCCATCAAGGATCTAGCCAGCGTAAACATTTTTCCTGGGGACATGCTGCTCAAAAACTTTGGCGTGACAAGACACAATCGAGTGATTTTCTACGACTACGACGAAATATCCCTGTTGACCACTTGCCGCTTCCTCTACCTGCCCGAAGCCCGGCACGAAGACGAGGAGTTCTCGGATGAGCCGCATTTCGCGCCAGGAAAAGACGACATCTATCCCGAAGAATTTCGACGATTCCTCCTCGGAAACTGGCAAACCCGCCAAGCCTTCCTCGAAAAGCATGGCGACCTCTTCGACGTACACTACTGGAGGCGCACGCAAGAGAGCATAAAGGCCGGAGAATTCCTAACCTTCTCGCCCTATCGACCGCAATACCAACTGGGCAGAAAAACCGATTGAAAAAAAAGCAGCGATTGCTCGCTGCTTTTTTCTTATGTTGCAAATTGAACAATCGGGTCAGCTCACCAGCCCAAAACATAGGCAAAAACCAAGGGTGCAACGATGGTGGCATCCGATTCCACAACGTACTTCGGCGTGTCGATGCCAAGTTTTCCCCAGGTGATCTTTTCGTTGGGAACGGCGCCCGAATAGGAACCGTAGCTGGTCGTCGAATCGCTGATCTGGCAGAAGTAGCTCCAGAAAGGCGTATCCTCGCGTTCCATGTCCTGGCTGAGCATCGGCACCACGCAGATGGGGAAGTCCCCAGCGATTCCGCCACCGATTTGGAAGAAGCCAATGCCTTCTTTTCCAGCGTTATCGGTGTACCAGTCCGCCAAGAAAGTCATGTACTCGATGCCCGATTTCATGGTCGAGGGCTTGAGCTCACCCTTGAGGCAGTACGACGCGAAGATGTTGCCCATGGTCGAATCTTCCCAGCCCGGAACCACCATCGGCAAGTTGCGCTGGGCTGCCGCCAGCATCCAACTGTTCTTGGGATCGATTTCGTAGTATTGTTCCAACACACCAGAAAGAAGCAGCTTGAACATGAATTCATGCGGAAAAAAGCGCTCGCCTTTGTCTTCGGCATCTTTCCAAATTTGGAAAATGTGCTTTTGCAGGCGGCGGAAGGCCTCTTCCTCGGGGATGCAGGTATCGGTCACACGGTTCCAGCCTTTTTCGAGCAGTTCCCATTCTTGTTCGGGCGTCAGGTCGCGGTAGTTGGGCACGCGCTTGTAGTGCGAGTGCGCCACAAGGTTCATCAGGTCCTCTTCCAAGTTGGCACCCGTGCAGGAGATGATTTGGATTTTGTCCTGCCGAAGCATCTCGGCCAAGGAGATGCCCAGCTCGGCCGTGCTCATGGCCCCGGCGAGGCTGACAAGCATCTTCTTACCCTCTTCAAGGTGTTTTTTGTAACCCTTGGCAGCGTCAACAAGAGCCGCCGCGTTGAAGTGCCTGTAATGTGTTTCTATGAAGTTTGAAATAGCTCCGTTCATCGAAGTGTGGTTTTTGAAGCGGTTGTGAAAATTGGGGTGCGACCTTATCAAAGGCAAAACTTGTAGCTCAACATCTTGTAATAGAGTTTCGCGGCCAGGAATTGAGGAGCCTTGAAGCCTTCGATGGGTGCGAGCTCAACAATGTCAAAACCAACGACTTCCTTCTGCTCGAAAACCTTGCGCAGGTAGCGGATCATCGTGTTCCAGTCCATGCCTCCAGGCTCAGGTGTACCGGTGGCGGGCATGATGGAGCCGTCGAACGCATCGAGGTCGATGGTGATATAGACCTTGTCGGTCAGCTTGTCGATCGAAGCCTGCATCCAGTCGGTGTTGCCATACATCTGCTCGGCAAAGAAGCACTTGCCGCGGTCCAGGTGCTCTTCTTCGCTCACGTCCATGCTCCGGATGCCCACCTGTATCAAGTTGGTGTTCTTGGAGGCGTCATAGACGGCGCAGGCATGGTTGTAGGGCGTGCCGTGGTACTCGGGCCGAAGGTCGGCATGGGCGTCGATTTGCAGGACGCTCAGGTTCTCGAACTTTTCGTAATGTGCCTTGATAAGGCCGATGCTGACAGAGTGCTCGCCGCCGAAAAAGGTCAGGAACTTGTCATGTTTGAGCAGCTCTTTGGTTGAAGCGTAAACAGCGTCAAACATGGCCTCGGCTGAAGCGCCCTCGGTGATGGCAGGCAAGATGAAAACGCCTTTTTTATAGACCTCGGACCGGGTTTCAATGTCATAAAGCTCCATGTTTTCGGAAGCGTCCAGAAAGGCTTCGAAGCCCTTGTCCGCTCCCTTTCCCCAGGTGCTCGTCCCATCGAAAGGAATGTTTTGCAGCCATATAGCCGCTTTTTGCTTGTCCGCGTACTGCGGATCGATGCCTGCGTAAGTGCTCATGTGGTATAACCTAAGATGTTGAACATGTCGTGTACCGTTTGTTCGTGTCGGTACAAGTAGTCGGTGAAATTCCCGCGGTCATCCCTGTCGATGATGATGTGTTTGGGTGCGGGAATCAGACAGTGTTTGATACCCCCGTAGCCGCTAATCGAATCCTGGTAGGCGCCCGTGTGGAAGAAGCCCAGGTAAAGCGGCTCCTGCTCATCGTCCGAAAAGCGAGGCAAGAGGACTTCCTGGTTCAAGTCTTCGGAGTTGTAGTAGTCGGAATGGTCGCAACTGATGCCGCCGATGTTGACGCGGGTGTATTCGTTTTGCCACTTGTTGACGGGCAACAGGATGAACTTCTCGTGGATGGACCAGGCGTCGGGGATGGTGTTCATCAAACTGTTGTTGATGATGTACCACAACTCGGTATCATTTTGCTGCTTCTGCTCCAAAACCTCAAAGATGATGGCGCCACTTTCGCCGATGGTGTAGCGCCCAAACTCGGTGTAAATGTCAGGCTCGGGCACACTGTCTTTGACGCAGAACTCCTTGATGCTCGTGACAATCTCGTTGATCATGTACTCGTAGTTGTACTCGAAACCCAAATGGTTGCGGATGGGAAATCCACCTCCAAGGTCGAAAGAATCCAGCGTGTCGCATTGCTTCTTGAGGTCGATGTACAACTTCAAGGCGCGCTTGAACTCGCCCCAATAGTAAATGGTGTCCTTGATGCCAGAATCCACGAAAAAATGGAAGAGTTTCAACTCTACTTTTTCGTTGTCTTGGATGTGTGCCTTGAAAAAATTGATGATTTCGGAAGCGGGAATACCCAGCCGCGAGGTGTAGTAGGCCGACTGCGCCTCCTCGTTGATGGACATTCGCACGCCGATTTTCACCTTGCGGTCTCCTTTGACGTGACGAAGCAACCGGTTCAGTTCCTTGACCCCATCCAGTATGGTGATGGAATTTTCAAAGCCATACTCTTGCAGCTCAATGATTTTCTCGATGTATTCATCGGTCTTGTAACCATTGTGCAGGATGACGATGTCCTTTTTAATTTTCCCTGTGTTATACAAATTGAGAATCAAGTCAATATCAAAAGCCGAAGAAGTCTCAAGGTCTGTTTCATACTTGGCCACCTCGTTGAGCACGTGGTTGAAGTGGTTGCACTTGGTGCAATAGCAGAACTTGTAGCGTCCGCCATAGTTCAAGTTTTTTATGGCCCGGTTGAACAAGTTCCGAGACTTTTTGATCTGGTCGCCTATCTTGGGCAGATAGATCAAGTTAAAGGGGGTTCCGTACTTCTCAATCAGGTATTTCAACGAAATGCCATGAAAGGTCAAGTAGTTTTCGCGAAGGTCGAAACCATCTTGGGGGAAGTAGTAACTTTGTTCAACGAGATCAAAAAAAGTGTTCTTCATTCTTCAATTTGGAGTTTCAGGGTCGATTGTCTAATTAGAATCAAAACATGAAAAAAATGTCGAAACAAATCGGTCTTGACGACCTTTTCCGGACCTGAACCGGCTTGGCTTGACCACCGCTGTGGAAAGGCCGCCCCTTTTGGCTCGCGTAAAATTAGGAAATTAACCCAAACGGAAGGACCCATGACGCATTTTTTGCCCCTCGGTTCATGAAGTTGACCTCCGCTACGCTTCCTTCATTCTGATTTTCAGAGAAAAGCAGGACACTGGACTGCACCCGACCGGCGAAGCGGCCGACGGTATTCGAGGTTGATGCCCAGCATCAACTCATGCGAGCCTTGGTTGAAGCGGTTGAGGCTGCTCAGAGTGTACTCATAGACGTAGCCCAGCTCGTATTCCAAAAACTGGAACCCGGCCATGACCTGCAACGCGTTGTTGATGCGGTAAGAGCCCCCGAGCCAAAACTTGTCATCAAAGCGAAATTTGGTGTTCACGTGCAACTCGATGGGGAAACCCTGCGTCCAAAGCATCATCACCGAAGGCTCCCAGACGATCGAATAGTTGACCTCGTTGCGAAGCCCGCCCGTCAGGAAAACCGACCGCGGAACGGCACTCTCGCTGGCACCGTCCGTGCGCAGCTTGATCTTCGACTGGAAAGCATTCGAAATGGATGCCCCGAAGTAGGCCTTGGCAGAATAGATCAAAAAACCAGCGCTCGCGTCGGGCAGGCCAAACACGCTTTCAGTGGCGCCTGTCAGCAGCGGATCGCTAGCGTCATTTCCATACAATCCACTGGTATTCAGGCTAAACTGCTGCGCAGAAAGCGCCAGGCCGAAGGCCATGTTGATCTTATTGCTAAGCGCTACCCGGTGACCAAAACTAGCCTGGAATCCAAAGCGGTTGATAGCGTTGTTCTTGTCGTTGTAAATCATGCCGCCAACACCGCTCTTTTTGTCGCGCCCCAGCCGCCAGTGCCCACTGCCCACCAGGGTGCGCGGGGCCTCTTCCCAGCCCACCCACAGCTGCCTTGCCACGACTTTCGCATTGGACGCGTTGGACGCCGTAACAGCGGGATTTAGCAAATAGCCGTTGAGCATGTACATGCGGTTCAATGGCAACTCCTGGGCCGTAGCAGCCAGCGAAAAAAAAGAGAGCAACAGCATCAAAGAAAAAATTTTCATCTTCATCTGGTTTTCTTGTTTGGTATATCGACATCTTATCGAACCAGCATCACGTTGCCTCGGATCGGGGCTTCGTCTTGGTAGTTCAAATCAAGGATGTAAAAGTAATTGTCCATCGGCAACGGTCTTCCATCGAAGATGCCATCCCAGCTATCGTTGGGCCCGCCTTCAAAGACTTGTATCCCAAAGCGATTGAAAATTAAAACTTTGGAATCAGGAAACAAGCTCAAGCCATCCATAAGCCAAAGATCGTTGAAGCCATCGCCGTTGGGGGTGAAGGCATTGGTCAAGCCCACGCAATCCTCGAAAAGATAGGGCACAAAAGCCTCAACCTGCAAAGGGCAATCTTTAGAATCGTAAACCATGACCGTATAAAAACCGGTTTCAAGGCTCACGCCCATATTCCCGTCGATGGAAAAATTCGACCAATTGTATCGGTAGGGCGGATTTCCGCCTTCGACTTCCAAAGAAAAGGATCCGTTACGAACAATGGCGCAACTGGCAGGCGTAACCGTAGAATCCGCAAGTCGAAGAGCCTCTGGTTCAACTATTTCAAGCTCGTCGAACTGGCTGCAATTGCTGGCATCCGTAACCCTGACACGATAAAGGCCAGGGCCCAAACCCGCGATGTCTTCGGTCATCATGTCGTTCGACCACAAGAAGCTGTACGGCGACTGGCCACCGGTTACTTCCAGTTCGATGGTTCCGTCGTTCGCGCCATGGCAGCCATAGCTCGACTCCATGACGAACTCCATCCCAAAAGGCTCGGTGACCTTTACTGTATCAAATGCCTGGCAATCATTGGCATCTGAAATCAAAACCGAATAAATGCCCGGCAAAAGATTAAACAAATTATTGGATGTTTGGCCATTGCTCCAGAGATAGGAATAAGCTGGCAAGCCGCCTTCAGCTTGGCTCAAAATGGCTCCATCGGTACCGCCATGACATTTCACATCAACAACCGAACGCACAAGGTCCAAGGGCTGAGGCTCGACGATGGTAAGGCTATCGCGCAAAAGGCAGCCCCGGGCGTCCACGAGGTTAAGGCGATACTGGCCAGCCTGAAGACCGAACAAATTTGCCCCAGCAGACATATTGCCGTTGGGATACAGCCAGTTGGCTACATAAGGGGCTGTCCCGCCAGCGAATGACGCCGAAATACTGCCCTGGCCTTGACCACTGCAAGCCAAGTCCTCATGTTGGATTTCAGCAGAAAGCGGCTCAAGCGGCTCTTCCACCGAAAAGGAATCGCGATGCGTACAGTTGCGGTTGTCCGTTATCACGACAATGTGTTCTCCAGCCGACAAACCCGAAATATCCTCAAAATTCTGGTTGTTGGACCACTGGTAACGATAGCCAGGCGTGCCGCCGCCAACAGTCAGGTTCAGGGCGCCGTCGCTGCCATTAAAACAGGATACATTTTGAACAGAGGCTGAACTTTGGAAGGGCAGTGGCTCTTGCACAAACGCGTCGACCTGGCGTTGGCAGCCGCGCGAATCCGTCACACGGACCCAGTAGTAGCCCCCAGAAATTCCTATCAAATCTTGCGAATCTTGACCATCATTCCAAAGATACTCGTAGGGTAAATCACCACCAAAAACCGACAGATCTAGGGCGCCATTCGCCGAGCCGGGGCAATTGACCGACACAGAATCAACCTGAAGGGACAGGGTCTGCGCCGGCTCCGTAAGGAAAACGCTGTCCATGTAAACGCAGCCCTTCGCGTCTTCGATACGAGCAGCGTGCCAGCCCCAGGCCAGGCCTCCGTGGCTCGCTCCCGATTCACCATCGCCCCAAACCACGGCGTAAGCCGGTGTGCCCCCCAATATTTCAAGTTCCACAGCTCCAGTGGCTTCACCTTTGCAACGCACTGGGCTGACCTGCCAGTTCGCACCGAGCGGAAGTGCCGGTTGCCCGACACTCGCCGAGGACTGGTAGGTGCAGCCTTTCGCGTCCGACAACAAAAGCTGGTAGGTGCCCGCTGCCAAGTTTTCGAGCAGGCTGTCCGTTTGGTTGACCGACCAAGTGTAGGAATAAGGCACAACCCCTCCCGAAGGTATGGCCGCCAAACGCCCGCTCCGCTGGCCATTGCAGGCAACGTCAAGAGCATCAAAATTTGCTTGCAGAGGAAGAGGTTGATTCAAGGCGAAGCTCCGGTTGAGCGTGCAATCGTGCGCATCTTTGACCACAACGGAATAGCTCCCCGCGACTAGACCCGAGCGGTTGGGCGAACTGCTGCCATCCGTCCAATCGTAGCGATAGCCCGGCGTGCCGCCGCTGGCCGCCAAGCCAATAGCCCCGGTTGGGTCGCCGTGGCACGCGATGGAATCGATGGTCTGCTCCAAACGCAACGCCTGCAAGGGCTCATCCAAGACGATGGTATCGCTCCAGGTGCAGCCTTTCGCATCGGTAACACGCACCCAGTAGCGCCCGCCCCGAAGATTGAACTGATTCTGTGTGTATGAGTTGTGCGACCATCGGTAGGAATAGTTGGGAGTACCGCCGCTGACTTGCAGGTTGATGCTGCCGGAAGCCTGTCCAAAACAGAGCACATCTGCATGGCTTGTGCTTCCCAACAAGGGCGCCGGCGGCTGCGACAGTGTCGCGAAGGTATCCGCCAAGCAGTTGCGGGCGTCGAGCACGCTTACCACATAATAGCCATCCGGAACGCCCGTAAGATTCTGATTCGTAGAGTTGTTCGACCAAACGAAGCGGTAGGGCTGCGTTCCACCGCTGGCAGACAATTCAATTTGGCCATCGCGCCCTTCATGGCAAGAAACATTCCGAGAAGCAATATCGAGACGAAGTGGAAAATTGGGCTGTGTCACAACAGCTTCCAACAACGTTTGGCAACCCTCGGCGTCTGTCACCAGCAGATTGTAAGTTCCTGGCAACAAGCCGCTCAAATCCTCACTTGCCTTGCCATGGTCCCATGCGAACTGGTAATTGGGCGTGCCCCCGACCACACTCACATTCACGCCCCCATCCGAACCTCCGAAACAGGATACGGGCTTTTCAACATAACTGACCACAAGCGACGTTTGTATCCTGACCTGCCCCTCGGCCAGACAGCCCTGCGCATCGGTGACAGCCACCGTATAAAGGCCTGGTGTCAGCAAATCAATGTCTTGCGAGGTTTCACCATTGGACCAAAGCGTTTGGTAGGGTGAAGTCCCGCCGTTGATGCTCAAATCAATAGCGCCATTGGTGGCGTCCTTGCAATCGGCATTCTGCCCCTGCAAATCAAGCAGAAGCGGCGCCGCCGGTTGGTCCAAGGCAAAGGTATCGACCAACAAACATTCTCTGGCGTCGCGGGCCAGCAGGATGTATGTTCCCGCACCGACATCCTGAAGGTCCTCGGTGGTTTCGTTGTTGGACCAGAGGAAATTGTAGGGCTGGGTTCCGCCCACAATTTCCAGTGAAATTCGACCGTCCGATGCGCCAAAACATTGAACGTCAACCAAACTCTCGTTGGCAATCGAAAACTTGAAGTCCGGCTGGCTGATGGGTGCCGTATAAACCGTCTGGCAGCCCTTAGAGTCTGTTATCGTGGCACTGTAAGTTCCCGCAGAAAGGTTCTGAATCGTGAAGGTGTTTGGACCATGATTCCATGCGATTCCGTAAGGTGTTGTTCCGCCCCTGGGGCTAAGTTCGATTCGTCCGGAATTTTCACCTTTGCATGCTACATTCTCGCTATTCGCTGTAAAGCCCAAGGGAGCAGCCGGCTCTGGGACAAATAGCTGGTTCGTCCAAACGCAATTGGTGGCATCGGTCACCGTAAGTTGCAGATTACCAGAAAGCAAACCTGTTCGCTCAAGGTCGGCGCTTCCGTCGGACCAAGCCACGACATAAGGCCCAGTCCCTCCCGTGATGCTCAACTCGACAGCCCCATTGGCCTGCCCCTTGCAGCGCACGGGCTCGATGTCCCAATTGACCGTTAGCGGTGATTCGGGTTGCAGGATTGCAAAACTCGTATCAATCACACAATTGTTTCGATCAGCAATCAAAACAGTGTAATTTCCGGCAGCCAACCCGACTTGGTCTTGCGTAGTTGTCCCGTTGCTCCAGGTGTAGCTGTAAGGTGGCGCGCCGCCAACAACACCCAGGTCAATTCCGCCCTGAGGAAAGCCATTGCAAGGAATATGCGTCAGCGCGGCACGGTTGACTTCAAAGGCGAAAAATGGCTCCAAAAGGATGACGCTTGTATCGCGCTGGCAGCCGTTGGCATCGGTTACTCTGACGCTGTAAAAACCAGCAGACAACTGCGTCAAGGTGGTGCTAGTATCGCCAGTGTTCCAAAGCGCTTGATAATCGGTGATTCCCCCGGCGATTCCCAAATCGATCCGTCCGGTTCTGGCGCCTTTGCAGGCGATATTCTGGGCCGCCAAGGAAAGCACGAGGGGATCAGACGGCTCGAAAATGGTGGCTGTGTCCGCCCATTCGCAGCCACTGGCATCTGTAATTTGTACAATGTATTGTCCACCAGCCATATGGGCCAGGTCTTCTGTCTGCAAGCTGTTCGACCACAAGAACTGGTAGGGCGCCGTTCCACCTTCAACCGTCAAATCCACACTTCCATCAGCAGCATCATAACAGGTTACATTATCAAAGGAAACTTGGCTTTCGATTGGCGCCAATGGTTCAAATATTTCTGCGAAAGTATCCACCTGGCATCCGTTCACGTCACGAACGATGACCTCGTAACTATCTCGTTCCAAATTGCTTATGATTGGTGTGCTTGCCCCATTCGACCATGAGAACGAGTAGGGTGCGCTTCCCCCAGAAACAGTCAGTTCAATGCTACCATCTTCGCCGTTGAAGCATCGGATGTCATTGGCCAAAACTTGCCCAATCCGCAAGGGAAACTGGGGCTGGTTGACAACAAAGGTATCCTGTTTGAAACACATCCTGACATCAGTTGTCTTCAAGACATACTCACCAGCGGCCAGGCCTGTTATCGAGGCCGTTGTAGGCCCATGCGCCCAAGTAAGACTAAGCAAGCCAGTACCACCCGTAACTTGAACGTTCAAAGCCCCAGTGGACTCCCCAAAACACAACACATCCTGGCGCGTGGCAGTCGCAACGATGGCCGGTGGCTGGTTGATCAAGACACTATCCCGCCTCTGGCAGCCGTTGGCGTCCGTCAAGACGAGACCATGCCAGCCAGCGGGCAGGTTCTGACGACTGGTGCCGATGTTACCACTGCTCCAAAGCACCTGGTAAGGCCCCACCCCACCCGATGGAGCGACAGTGGCCGAACCCACGCTGAGCCCAAAGCAAAGCGGATCAACAGTACTTGTGGAAAGACCCAATGCGGTGGGAGAAGTAAGTGTCAAATTTTGAAGAGTGATACATCCATTGGCATCCTGGACCCTGGCGGCGTAGCTTCCCGGGGAAAGATTGGGGAAAGTGTTCGCGAACACGTAAGGGCCGTTGTTCAGAGAGTACCTCAAGGGCGGCACGCCCTGCGATGCGAAAAGCGTGATGGCCCCATTGGCTTGCCCATTGCAGCCTCTAAACACGCGCGTGGAATCCATGATAGGGCTAGAAACCACCGTCAAGACAACTTCATCACTGTCCTGGCATCCCTTGCCGTCCACCACATTCACGCTGTATGTTCCCGATGCGTTCACGGTGATTATCCGAGTACTTTGCCCTGTTGACCAGGTGATGCTCGCGAGCCCCGTTGGCAAGCTGAGCTGGCTGCTTCCACAGGCAACCCGGTCCGCTCCCAGGTCGATGTTCAAGTCATAAATTTGTATGACATCTTCCAACACTTCTATCGCCGTCGGGTAGTAAACCGTTAGGCGGACGGTATAGTTGCCAACGGCATTGTAGTTGTGTATCGGGTTGAAAGTCCGATCGGTGTTGAAAACGCCCGAGGCCGGATCGCCAAAAGTCCAAAGCACCGAGTCCACATTGGCAACATCATTCAAGGAAAAAGTGGTTACTTCTCCCAAGCATTGACCTTCGTAGCTGAAATTTGGATCGTAGAAAAAGCTCTGAATAAAACAAGGCAAACCATAGTAGCAGATTCCAGTGCCTAGTCCAACACTGGTAACCTGAAAATCACAAGCCGTACCCACCTCGTTGGGTTGCTCAATTGAAGCCAGCGTGTTTAGACCGACTTTCCCGACATAGATTTTGCCGTCCGAAGCTACTTGCAAAGCTGAATAGGAAGTTGCTGTTGAGCTGGTGATTTGCGTCAAAGCATTCCCATTCCGCAGGTCGATTTGGACAATGCGAGAAGGCGCAACAAGATCCGTAACGTAGAGGAGATGCCCATCGGGGGAATACTCCATGCCGTAGGGGTCACCGAACCCGCCAATCGTTACAGGATTGGTTACCAGTCCGTTGGTGTTGTTGAAGTCGCAAATTTCAATGTTCTGGCTACGTCCTATGGCCAGCGAGATCGTCTTGCCATCGGGCGAGGCTTTCATGTAGCCCCTCGAACTGCCGAAGGTGCCGCACGCGTCGAAGGGGTCGTTGGTACCATTGTGGACACTGCCCACCGAACTGATTACAGGCGTGGCATTCACCCCATTTTCGTCGATCAAAAATGCGTAATAGTTGTTGTTTCCATAGCCGTGTGTCAACACCCAGAGCGCGGCGTTGTTGCCATGGCGCACAGCGGTTATCTTTTCCGCGACCATGTTCTGCAACAATGTGTTTTTAACAGTAACCCTTCCCAATCCGTTGTCAAGGCTCATGTCCACAACACTGTATCGAATGCCATTGGCAAGGCCGTTTTGGCAGGCATCGACAGTAAAAATGTAGAAAATGTTCCCATCTGTGGGATTCGGGATAATAACGCCCGACTGCGTGGAAGATGGGTCGCCCATGAGCCCTGTTCCGTTCGACATGAAGGCATGGTTGCGGTTGCGCACGACGGAACCATCGGTGTAAAACAGCAAGTTACCCGCCGCATCCGAAATGCTGGCACAGCCCTCCAGTGTCGAAATCTGGCCATCGTTCAGGCTCACGGGCGCACCCGCGCTGAACGACAAACCTGCATTCTCGCCAAAATACCAATAGTCGGCTTGCTTCTGCCCAAAAGCTGGCCAGCTCGTCCAAGCCAAGATCAAAACAAAACCCCAAAATATAGTTCTTTTCTTCATCTCGAATGTGATTTTATTCCAGAAAATGGGAAATCATTTCATCGTACCAATGTTACCGTTCCCCGCGAAGGCGCCTGGCCCTGGTGATTCGGGTAAAGCAGGTAGAAATAGGTATCCGTTGGCAATGGATTGCCCGAGAACGTCCCGTCCCAACTGTTGTTCGCAGCATCGAGCTCGGCCAGTTTGCGCCCGTAGCGGTCAAAAATCTCGATGCGCGCGTCTGGAAAGAGCGCCAGGCCGGGCACCTCCCAGCGCTCGTTGAAGCCGTCACCGTTGGGCGTGAAGGCGTTGCTCAGCTCGATGCACAAGTCGCCCTCCACCCGCAAATCGAAGCTCAAACTCTGGCTGCAGCCCATCTGGTCGCTGACGGTTACGACATAAGACCCTGCCAGCAAGGCAGATAACCTTGGACCATCGTAAGCGGAGTCCGTCCATTGGAACTGGTAGGGAGGCAAGCCGCCACTAGCGGCGACAGCGATTTCAGCATCGCGGATGAGCGTACACGACTGGTTTTTGTAAAAGAGCGTATCCAGGCGCAGCGCGTCGGCCTGGGCGACAGTCGCCTCCGCCTGGGCTTGGCAGCCTTGTTCATCCGTGATGAGCACCGAGTAGTCTCCGGCACCCAAGCCACTGGGGCTTTGCTCCTGGCTGCCGTTGCTCCAAAGGAAATCGTAGCCCGGCGTCCCGCCAAAAACCTCCAAGGTGATGCGCCCTTCCGAGGTTCCAAAACAACCAAAAGCCGAACTTGTTCTTGTGGTGATGGGCGACGGAGATTCGAGCAGGAATGTATCCATGGCCAAGCATCCGTTGGCATCGGTGGCCAAGATGTCGTGCCAGCCCTCCGACAAGCCCGATACTTCGGCAGTTGTCTGGCCTTCAGACCATTGCAAAGAGTATTCCGGTGTTCCTCCGCTCAACGACAAGCTGGCCCAGCCGTTGGCCACCCCGCTGCAAGTTGGGTTGCCGGCCGAAATAGCCAAGAGCAAAGGCGGCGGCTCCGAAAGCATCGCATTGGCCGCGAAGGCGCATCCGTTGGCATCGGTGGCCAGCACGCTCCAGGGGCCCGCGCCCAAGCTGACGGCCTTGTTGAGTCGAGAGCCATTGGACCACAGGAAGTTGTAAGGCGAGGTTCCCCCGAGCAGGTCCAGTTTCATCCAGCCATCGCGCTGGCCGTTGCAGAGCGGATCCTGAAGACTCAACTGGCCCGAAAGTGGCGATTCGGGCTGCTGTATCCAAAGCGTATCCGACAAAATGCAGCCGTTGCGGTCGGTCAACTTGATGGCATATTGCCCCGCGCCGAGGTTGACGTGCTCGAAACCCATGAAATCGTCCTGCCAAATGACCGTGTAGGGCATGGTGCCGCCGCTGGCTGTGGCCTTGATGCTGCCTGTACTTTCACCGTGGCAAAGCACGTCCTGGACCTCGAAATCTACCCCCAACGGGAAGGGCGCCGTAAGCGTGAATCCTTGGCGCGCAGCGCAACCGAGCGAATCCGTAACCAGGACCTCGTATCGGCCAGGGCCCAGATTTTCAGGGTCTTGTTCGGTGCTTCCATGATTCCAGGCATAGCTGTACGGGGCGCTTCCGCCGTAAACGGAAAGCTGGAGACTGCCATCGCTGGAGTCGGAACACTTGGGATTCGTGCCCGCGAGAATGGTGTAAAGGTTGGTGCTGGGGCCAGCGACATAGGCGCCGCCCATGCTGCCGCAGCCCATTCGATCCAGGACGCTCACCTGGTAGTAGCCTGGAGCGAGATTCTGCAAATCCTCCTGCACCTGTCCGTTGCTCCATTGGTAGCGATAGGGGCCTGTGCCGCCGGTGGGGCTAAGGTCAATGCTACCAGAAAGTTCTCCAAAACAGGCTACATTGGTCAAGTCGAACTCAAGCGTGAGGGGCGATTCTGGCCCAGGCACCCATACCGAGTCGACCAGCGCGCAGCCAGAAACGTCGGTCAGGCTTGCCGTTTGAAAGCCCGAGGGCAGGTTGCCCACCCATTCGCTTGTGTTTCCACTTTCCCACTGCCAGGAAAGAGGCGGAGTTCCTCCTTGCGCGAAAAGGCCAACTGCACCATCCGAGCCGCCGAAACAGCTTACCGGAAGGCTCGAAAAGCTCATGGCCAGCGGGAAAGGCTGGCGCAGCTCGCGTTGCCCCGACAACGTGCAGCCATGGGCATCGCTGAGCACGTAGCCATACGTTCCGGCGGGAAGGCTGTCACGCTCGAACTCGGTTGGCCCATCGTCCCAGGCGATGTTCCAAGGGGAGGTGCCGCCTTGGGGAGTGACGGCCAATTGGCCTGAAGAGTCCGCATGGCAGCGCAAGTCCTCAGCTTGCAAAACATTGCTTAACGGACTTTCAGGCTGGTTCAAAATCCTGACAAATTCCAACCGGCATCCCTTGGAATCGGTGAGCAGCAGTTCGTAGCTGCCTGCGGGCAGGAGCTCGCGCGTGGGCAGGTTGGAACCGTCGGCCCAAGCGTAGCGGTAAGGGGCAGTGCCGCCCGAAGCCGTTACGGCAAGCCGCCCCGTGGTCTGGCCGTGGCAAGCGATGTCGAGAGCTTCATGGCTGATTGCCAAAGGCATGGCAGGTTCGGCAAGTGTCACCGCAACCGAAGTCTCGCAGCCGTTGGCATCCGTGATGGTGGCCTGGTAGTCGCCGGCGGACAGTCCCAAGCGCAGCCGATCGCTGGCGCCATCGCCCCAAAGCACCTGGTAAGGAAGTGTCCCCCCCCCCAAGAGCAGCTCCAGGCGGCCTGTCGTGTCGCCGTGGCAGGCCACATCTTGGCCAACCAGATCCGCCGAAAGCGAGAAGGTAGGTTCGAATATTCTGACATCTCGAAAAGAAGAGCAAGCCAGTTGGTCGGTTACGGTCAGGCGGTAACTGCCAGGCGCGAGGTTTTGGCGGTCCCTCAGGGGCGAGCCATCGCTCCAAAGGTAGCTGTAAGGGCCGATGCCGCCTTGCACCTGCACCGCGACTTGGCCGTTGTCCAAACCTTTGCAACTAACGCTGGTGGCCTGGGCCTGAATGTCCAAGCCATTGTAAATCTGGACGCTATCCGTTCGGGAACATGCGTTGGCATCTGTTACCGTGACGCTGTAAAAACCTGGGCTCAGACCGTTGACATTTTGCAATTCTACGCCGTTCGACCAGAGGTAAGCGTAAGGAGGATAGCCGCCGGAGACGCTCAAGTCGATGGCCCCTTGCGCGGCGCCGTTGCAGGCCACGTGCGTGGGGCTCAAATCGAGCTCAAGCGCTGTTTCGGGGCCAGGGAGAAAGACCTGAAGTTCGGCCTGGCAGTCGCGGCTGTCGGTAACGAGCAAGCGGTGGCTTCCGGCCGTAGCAGACAGGTTGTCAGCGCTTTGTGTCCCATCGCTCCAGAGGAACTGGTAGGGTGGGCTTCCGCCGGTGAGGGTGGTCTGGATGCTGCCGTCGTCGCCGTCTTTGCAGCGGGGCATTGTCCATTCGTCTAGCCGCAGCAAAAGCGGCTTTTCGGGTTGGCGCACCTGGGCTTGGGCCTTCCACTGGCAGCCTTTGCTGTCAACGACCTGCAAGTCGTGGCGTCCCGCGGGCAGTCCCACCGCCAGCGAATCGGTCTGGCCATCGGCCCAGACGAACTGGTGTGGCGCTGTTCCACCACTGGGAATCAAGGTGATACGGCCATCGGAAAGGCCGTGGCACGAAACCGAATCGACGACGACCTGGGCCACGAGCGGAGCGCTCGGCTGGCGGATCTCGAGCGTGTCGCGTACGAAGCAACTGGCGGCGTCGCGCACCTCCAGGACGTACTGGCCGGGGGCCAGACCTTCCCGCGCCGCAGGTCCGGGCTGGCCATCCCAGAGGTAGCGAAACGGTGCCGTACCGCCCGAAAGCTGGGCGGCGACGCTTCCATCGTTGGCGCCATGACATCGCACATCCTGGACCAGCGGAAGATTCCGCAGCGTGTCGGGTTGCGTCAGCTCCACTTCGAGCAGGCTTCGGCAGCCCTTGGAATCCTCGGCCCAAACGCGGTAAATGCCTTCAGGCAGGCTGTCGCGGCGGAGGGACGAGTTGAGCGGCTGGTCTTCCCAAGAAATGCTGGCGGCACCTGTACCGCCAAGGGTTTCAAGGTCGATAAGGCCTCCGTAAGGCCTCGAACAACTGGGGTTTTCGACTTGCCGCGCTCGAATTTCAAGCGGGAAAGCAGGTTGTCGCAACACGAACTGGCTTTGTGTTTGACAGCCTGCCGAATCGGTGGCCAGCACGGTGTAAACGCCAGCGGGTAGGCTGTCGCGGCGAGCTTCGGTGGCGCCATCGGTCCACAAGAAAGTGGCAGGCAGTGTCCCGCCTTGGGCCACGAGGTCCAGAATGCCGCTGCTGTCGGCATGGCAGAGCGGCTCTGTTTGCTGGAGGGCAAGGATGGAAAGCGGAGCCGCTGGCTGGCGGATGTAGCTGGTATCCAGCAATTCGCATCCGTTCTGGTCGCTTAGGCGGGCGATGTAGGCCCCGGCGGCGAGGCCCTCGAGCGAGAACGCTTGCAAGCTGTTCGACCAGAGGATGCCAATTTCGCCCGTCCCGCCTTGGGCTACCAGGTCGATCCGGCCCAGTAGCTGGCCGTGGCAAGGGTTGTGCGCGAGGGTTTTCTGCGCAATTTCCAGTTTGTTTTGCGGTTCTTCGATGACGAATGTGTCGCGGCTTACGCAACCCAGCGAATCGGTAAGGCTGACCGAGTGGATGCCAGCAGGCAATTCGGTTGCCACCTTGTCCGATTGGCCATCGCTCCAGGCCCAGCGGTAGGGCGGCAATCCGCCGCTGGCTGTCAGCTCGATGCGGCCCGTGCTGTCGCCCTTGCAGGCTACGTCGAAATGCTTGGACTGCGAGATGCGCAGGGCGAAATCCGGCTCTTGAAAGACCAGTGTTTTTTCCATCAAACACTGTTTGGCATCGCGGACAGCCACCTCGTAAATGCCTTCGCCCACCGGCCCCCGCTGGCTGGTGGTCGAGAAGGTCAGGCCTCCGTCGAATGAAAACTGGTAGGGCGTTGTGCCCCCGCTGGCGGCGAGCCGGATGTTGCCCGCCTGGTCGCCCTTGCAGCGAATGGCCTCGACTTGGTCGGTGTTGAGAAGCAGCTTGTTGGGCTGGCTGATGGTTACGCTTCTTAGGGGCGATAGGCAGCCCGCCTGGTCTTGCGCGCGGAAGGTGTAGGCACCCGCGGAAAGGTTCTGGAAGACACTTTGGGGCAGGTATCCGCCCCCATTCATCGAGAAATTGATTGTGCCGCTGCCGTTGGTGCTGCTTAGTGTAACCTTGCCCGTCTGGTCTTCAAAACAGCTCAAATTCTCCCTTTGCGCCTGGAGCGTCAGCACGCTGGTGGTGTTGAAGGTGATGGTCTTGGCAGAAGCCACATTGCCACAGAGGTCGGTAAGGTCCGAATTTTGACCACTAAACGTCAAGGAAAAATTGCCTGAAACCAGGGGCTTGTTGAGCTCTACCCAGAAGAATCTGGAATACTCGGCGCCGTTCTGGCAGTCGTCGGACTCGATGCTGAGCACCTGGTATCCGCCACTGCCGCCCAGCACGCTGAAATCGGTGGGATCGAGGTTGCCGCAGCGGACGTTTTCGGAAAAGCGGAACTGGAAGCGGCTGGCCCCGCAGTGCGCCTGCGTTACGATTTGCGGCTCGGGGGCCATCTCGTCGAAGATGGTGGCCGTGGAAGCGGCGAAGTTGATCGTGTAGCCGAAAGGTGAGCTGGAAAATTGGCTGACGTTGATCACATAGGTCTGGCCTATAAGCACTTGCAGCGGCGGGTTGTTCTGGTCGCCTGCCAGGCCGTTGGGGCCGGTGATGCCGGGTGTGCCCGAGTAGTTGCAACTGACTTCGAGGCCTGGAGTGGTGGCGATGTCGGCGCAAGAAGCCTCGGTGAGGTTGTAAACGGCCCAGTCGTAGTCGTCCGAAAGGTTGTTGGGCGTGATGGTGAAGCGCAATTCGCCAGGGTTTTGCACCGTGAAAATATACCAAACATCGTTCAATTCGCCTGAGCCGAGACACGAAAGCCCGGGCGTTATTTCGTTGAGGTAGTTCCCGGTTCCGGAATAAGCATTTTGTTCTTGGTAAACGAAATTGCAAATGGAAATGGCCCCGAGGCAGTCCTGAACGGTTGGCACTTGTGCCCAAGCGGGCGATGCAGCCCCGAAGGCGAGCAAGGTCAAAAGAGCTAAAATTCTGTTCTTCATGAGCTTTTCCCTAAAATTAAGACCGCTTTATGCACCGGCACAAGGGTACACGTAAAAAGGGCATGAGCGGTTGGTCTGTTAACTATTTTTTTGAATGCAATCCCAAGATTCGTGCCCTATGGATGCAAATTTCGCAAAAATTGGGAAAAAATGGGTTCATTCCCAATCAATTGTTGGTTCTGATCTGCTGCTTGAGCAGGGCGTCGAGCTGGCTGAGCCGCTCGAAGCGGTGCAGGACGCCGCCTAAGCCCAGCCGCCATGCCTCGGAGCCATGCGCCAAGTAGTCTTCAGACAAATCGCTGGTTGTGAAGTGGTTGCGGTTGAGGATGATCTTCGCCCAGGCCATTTGGTCGGCAGGGCAAAGCAAGCGGATGGGCCGTCCGTCGGGGGCATGGGGCGCGAAGTCGGCCAGGCTCGAATCGAAGCGCAGTCCGCCGTTCGGGAAGAGCCTGTCGTAGGCCCCTTGCTCGGCCAGGGCCTCGGGCGAGCCTTGCAGCGCCTGTCCGGGAAGCAGCAGCCAGACGCGGTCGGCCACGCGCAAGGAGGGGCCGAGGTCGTGGGTGGTGAAAAGGACCGCTTTCCGGTGGCGGTCGCAGAGCTGGCGCAGCAGGGCCAGGGTCTCGTGCTTGTTGGCAAGGTCCAGGAATGCCGTTGGCTCGTCGAGCAGCAGCAGGGGCGTATCTTGGGCCAAGCCCTTGGCGATGAAGGCCTTCTGGCGCTGGCCATCGCTCAGGGCGTCCAGCGGATGGTCGGCCAGGTGGGCGATTCCGCAGCCTTCGAGGGCCTCGCGAATGGCGCGGGTGTCGGCGGGACGCAGGCGGCCCAGCCAGTCGTTGTGGGGCGATCGGCCCAGGGCCACCAGCTCGGCCACGGTGGCGTAGGGCAACGCGGGGCGGACGGTGGGCACGTGGGCCATGAGCAGGGCCATCGCTGCGCGGTCGTGCCAAGGCAGGGGCTGGCCGCGCCAGGTGGCCCCGCCCGCCAGCGGCGGCAAAAGCCCCGCCAGGGTGCGCATCAGGCTCGTCTTGCCGACGCCGTTGGCCCCGAGCACCGCGACCAGCTCGCCCGGTTCGGCCCGAAGCTCCACGCGGTCCAGCAGCAGCCGGGCCGTGGGTTTGGCCGCGAAGCCGATGCCCAAGGCGCGGGTCTCAAGCATCGGCGGGCAGTTTTTCGGTTCGTGGGCGGAAGCTCCAGTACGCCAGGTTCAGCAGGATGCCCAACAACACGGTAAAACCCCAGGTGCGGGGATGCGCCTGCGGGTCGGCCAGCGCCGCCAGCACCTGCTCCACGATCGCGCCCGGATGTTGCAGCATGTCCCAACTGTTCCACCGCGAAAAGCGCCCAAGATAGACCCCGAAGGCGCCCAGGAACCAGATGGCCCCCGACCCCAAGGCTATCCAAACACGCCGAAACCGCGCCAAAAGCAGCGACTCGACATCCCGAAGGCTGTAAAATCCCAGCACCAGACCCGTCCACGCGAAGCTCAGGATCAGCAGCAGGTCGTACCACATCGGCGCCGACGGGCGCTCGCGCAGGTGCAGCAGGTCCGTCAGGATGTAGGGCGCGTTCGGGAAGAACAGCAGCCAAAAGCCCAGCAGCAGCCAGAACGGAACCGCGCGCCGCCGAAGCCCAGGGAAAAGCAGCAGCCCACTGCTGATCACCCACGGAACGCCGGCCAAAAACAGGTTCCAGATGAAGAAAAAGAAGATGAACTGGCCACTGCTCCAGTACCGAAACAGGCATAGCCCGACCGAAAAGGCCGTCAGGGCTACGAGGATGGCCCCTTCGCGGAGCTTGCCGCTTGCGCGCAGAAGTTCTAACATCATGGAAAGATTTTCGGGAGGAAGATGATGGCGCCCACCAGCGCCGAAAAGAACGCGAAAATCAGCACCGCCGCCGCCGCCAGGTCCTTGGCCTTGCCCACCAGCGGGTCGTGCCCCGGGCTGAGCTTGTCGGCGAGGTTCTCCAACGAGGAGTTCACGGCCTCCAGCGAGAGCACGCCCGCCGCGCAGAGCAGCACCGCCACCCACTCCAGACCCGACAACTGCCAGTGCCAACCCGCCAGCACCACGACCACCAAGGCCAGCAGATGCACCCGCGCGTTGTGCTCCTCGCGCACCAGCACCCCCAAGCCCCGGAAGGCATGGGCGAAGCTCCGAAGACGGGCCAGCAGCGAAAATCGGGAATGGGCCTTCGACATGGGGACGGGGAAAATTGGCGCCCGACGGACAAGCCCCGCGGGCCTAAGCGCCTGCGAATTTAGTCAAGCCTTTCCGTTCCGCAAAAGAAAAGCGACGCGGCCCTTCGGCAAGCCTGCCCGCGAAGCTCTCGTGCCGCGCCGGAAGGCGGCTTGACAGCGCGCGCGAAGAACCCGATCTCGCAATGGGATGGGGCACACGCTGGCTTCCATTCCTTTCGGAATCGCTCAGCCTGACTTCCTGCCTCTACTCGCCTGACAAATCAATTTTCACAAGAAACTCATTCCCTACTGAATAAGGCAGTATTCCTTTTTTGTGAAGTCGTCCGATGATCATCGCCGGATGCGTGTTGAACTTGATGGCAAACTCTCGGACACGTTCAAGGGCAAGGGGTTTTTCTTTCAAGACTTCGTGTTCTTGCGCCCGCGAAAAGGTCCATTCTTCGGCGAAATCATCGGCTTCCTTTTCCTTTTGCAAATCAGCCTCCGAATATTCTACATTTTCAAGGAAAATGTCCTTTTTTCCATGCCGCAGAATATGGCCCGCCTCGTGGAAAAAGGTGAACCAGAATCGATCGTTCTGCTTGTACCTGCCCGTCAGCTGTATCAAAGGATTGTCTCGTATCCAGCGGCTGGCCCCACTCAATGGCGCGTTTTTGACGCATGCCGTGTGAACGACTTTCAGCCCACAGGCCAAGCATGCCTTTTGCAATTTCTGGAAAAAGTCTTCAGGCTGCTGGGCCATTATTATCTTGATGTCGTCCAATGCTTTCCTGAACTCGGGCTCAGAGTACGGGCCACACTCGATGGCCCTGGCCTGGATTTCGCCTTGACGTATCCAGGCCGAAAGGGCGTGCGGCGCCTTGGTGCCCGCCAATGATATTCGGAACGCCACTTTCAGTTGCTGGTTGAAAAAGTAGTTCTCCCAAGCCTCAGGCGAACTGACTCCGAAGAAATTGAGCAGCTCGGCCACTTTTTCCTCGGGCTTGGCTCTCGCCGCGACCCATCCGTGCCTGACCATGTCGGCATAAGGAAAGCGTCCTGCCCAATCCATTGCGTTCCGAATGGACAATGCTCTCTTTTCCCGGGCTTTGTACTCGTCGAAACTGTACTGCTTTTTGATCCAAAATCGCGCAGGAATCGACAGCACGCTCTCAAAAATCACAGCCATTTCGGGCGTGATGGAGCTATCTCCCCGGAGGATGGCCAAGATCGTCTTTTCAGGCTTGCCGGCGCGGAGCGCGAATTCCTTGGGGCCCATTGACAATTCTTCCAATTTTTCGGCCAGCGTTTCCCCCGGATGGAACGCGATGTCCGCATGAAACTCGTTTGTGTTTGCCATGATAGCCTTGCTTTAATGGTAATCTGCGATTTCAACGATTTCAACCCCCAAAATCTCGAACCAGTTGTGCTGCCCGTGGGCATTGGTGGGCACTGGCGCTTCTTGCGGCTTGAAAATCAGGCGGTAAGGGTGGTCCAAGTCGCAGGCCCACTGTCCTCTGCGTGTCGCGGTCAGCTCATGGTACCTTCCGGGCAAATGCCGGACATCTTCCAAGGTTTCCGCGTTTCGTAAATCGTCCAAGCGCTTCAAGAAGAGCTTGGACCGCTTTTCACCCATTTCCCGCCTGCATCTTGCTGGGTCATTGGCCAATTTGCCTAGCTTTTTGTTGCCGAACTTGATGTCCACCGCAAAGTTAGTTTTATTTTTTTGACTTACACCTCCTGTCAGTCGTTTTTATCGCTCATGGAGCCTCTCGGGCATGAAAAGAAAACCCGCCGCGGGCCAGTTCGGCCAGGCGCGGAGGGAGGTCTTCGCGGCCATTGTCAGCGAGCTTCAGTGCAGCAGAAACAGCAGCAGCATCACGAAGCCGAACAGGAACGTGGCCCCCAGGACGCCGCGGGCCGAGTAGAGCCGGTCGCGCTGGATGAAGAAGAAGAAGGCCACCAGGTTGGGTATCAGGCTCAGGCTCACCATCTTGGTGAAGATGTTCATCCGAAAGATGTAGTCGAAGTAGTAGGCCGGGTTGCCAAAGTCGCCGATGTAGTAGAAGTAGAAGAAAAAGAAGGCCACCACTGGCACCACGATGCCCACCACCATGCCCAGCTTGACGGAGTTGTTAGCGGGATTCATAGCCCAGGTTTTTCAGTTCGCCAATCATGCCATGCGCCGTCAGGTCCACCGAGATCGGCACCACCGAGACGTAGCCGTTGTCCACGGCCCACTGGTCGGTGTCCTGCTCCTCGGGCTCCAGGTTGTGGAACTTGCCCGTGAGCCAGTAGTACGACTTGCCGTCGGGGTTCTGGCGGCGGACGAACTCCTCCACCCAGAGGCCCTTGGTCTGGCGGCAGACGCGCAGGCCCTTGACCTCCTCGGCCGGAATCTCGGGAATGTTGACGTTCAGGCAGACATAAGGCGGAAGCTCCGTCTCCATGACCTTGAGCAGGACCTGCTCGGCAAAGCGCACCGAGGCGTCGAAATCGGCGTCGGCACGGTGCGTGTCGAGCGAGAAGCCGATGGCGTCGATGCCATGCAGGCAGGCCTCGATGGCCGCGCCCATGGTGCCCGAGTAGATGATGCTGCTGGAAGTGTTCGAGCCGTGGTTGATGCCCGAGAGCACGAAGTCGGGCTTGCGGTCCAGCACCTGGTTCAGGGCCAGCTTGACGCAATCGACGGGCGTGCCGCTGCAGGCGTAGTAGCGGGTTCCGCCTTGGTTGCCCCTGTCTTCCAGGAAGATAGGTTCGCGGGTCGTGATGGCGTGGGCCATGCCCGACTGCCCGCCCATCGGGGCGAAGACCACTACTTCGCCATGCCGTTCGGCCATGGACACCAGGGCCTGGATGCCCTTGGCTTGGATGCCGTCGTCGTTGGTGACCAGGATCAAAGGTCGTTTGCTGCTTTCCATTTCTTGGGTTTCGTGGAGTTGCGGTTGGTGGTCCGTCGAGGCCTCGGCCCCGCGGCGGACACCCGCGAAGATAATCGAAAATGGATTAGGATTGGAACGCCCTTGCTCGCCAATCCCCTGCCGGACTTTTCAATCCGAGTAGAGCGCGAAGCGGTAGCCGCCCCGCGTGGCCCGCGCCCGGAAAGGCAGGCCGTGCCGCTCGAAGAAGGCCTCGCCCGCGCGCAGCCCCGCCCAGTGCGCCTCCAGGCTCGCCGCGTCAACGCCCGGATTGGCCTCCAGCCAGGCCTCCGCCTCGCCCGCCACATCGCCCAAGCGGAACGGCAGGATGTGCAGCGGCAGAGGCCCGTAGCGCCCCACATCGTGCAGGCTCGCCAGGTAGAACACCGACAGGAAGTCCGCATTCATGAACGACACGCAGCCCACCGACGAGCAGTTGCCATGCACGCATATGGCACTGCCCGCGCTCACGCCCCTGCCCAACAGCTTGCGCGTCAGGGCCTTGTCCACCGCGTTCGGGAAGTCGGAACAAAGCCGGAAGGCCGAGCCGCGGCCCACCTCGCCCGCCCGTTCGACCTGCCCCGGAGCCAAGTCGATCCACATGTTCGGGCGCGTGCTGGCGTAGAGCGTCCGGCAATGGTAGAAGCCCTCCGGCGTCCGGCGGTCGCCCTCGCGCAGCTTGGGCCCCGGCTGGCGGTCCATCGCGCAGACGGGCAGGCGCGCCAGCAGCCGCAGCCTGTCCGCAGGGCCCCGCGCGCCCCACAGCTCGCACTCGCCCGACTGCTTGTAAACCCGCAGCAGCACGTAGTCGGGCGGCGCGTCCCATGAAAGCTCGGCCAGCCGGGCCGCCAGCGCGGGCGCGAACAGCGCCTCCAGCCGCGCCCCGATCGCCTCCGGCGAAAGCGGGTCAGCGCCCTCCGCCCACGGCCGCTCGCGGTGCGGAAAAGGCAGCCACTCGGGCGACGCGGCCTCCGCAGGGCCCGCCGTCTGGCCGTGGACGCCGGCAAAGCCCGCCGAAAGCGCCAGCCAGCACAACAAAGGTCGTTTCCAGTTCATGCGCGTTGCTTTGCGCGGAGCGGCCTTCCCTTGGCCAGACTTTTGAGGAAAGCCCACGGAAACCGCTTCGCAAGTCCACAAAAATAGCCATTGCCATGAAAAAGCTCGCCCTGGCCCTCGCCGCCTTCCTGGCCTGCCTCGCCCCCACCCTGGCCCAAGACACGCTCACCTTCCGCCTGCCCGACTGGCGCCTGGACCAGCTCGAGCCCCACCAGAGCCGCGACGGCGCCCACCACTGGTGGAACAGCGGCAGCTCCGCCCGCCTGCCCGACAGCCTGCCCCCCGGCGCCCGCCTGCTCGACGCGGCCATCTGGGTCGGCGTCGGACAGCACGGACACCAGATCTACCGCCAAGACAGCCTCATCCTCGGCGCCGATCCCCTCCACGAGCTGCTCGCCCGCCGCGGCGCCAGCCTCCGCGGACAGCCGCTCGACAGCCTCCGCGCCGAACTGTTCGTGCTGCAAACCCGCGAGCAGATGCCCCACGACAACTGCCAGCAAAAGATCCTCGACGGCGGATTCATCCTCTACCGCATCAACAGCGACTGCTACCTCGCCCACCGCGAGCTCCGCGGCTTCGCCTACTTCGCGCCGATCTTGCTCAAAGGCGCCCTCGTCCCGCCCAGCGGCTCCTGCTTCGACCTGGTCCTGCGCCAAGACCGCCCCGACCCGCGCCCCCTGCACCTCAAGATGAGCGTCCGCGTCGTGGTGCCATAGGCGACAAAATGCTGCCATTCAAGCAGATGGCCAATGCTTATGCCATTGGTGTTCGATGGCGAAATATCCGAACGCAACTTGGCACAAGATGCCAGGGCCTCGCCCCGTTTGATGGTGCTGTGGCGACGCAGTGCTAGGAAGATGTCAGGGCTACGCCCCTTTTGATGGTGCAGTGACGGCGCGATGCTACGAAGGTGTCAGGGCTTCGCCCCTTTTGATGGTGCAGTGGCGGCGCAATGCTACGAAGGTGTCAGGGCCTCGCCCCCTTGGGATGCCTGGACTTCGCCCAAAAAGCCCTGAAGGGGCGAAATATCATAGCGATGGGTGAAGCCCATCGGGAACAAGCCACCCAACAGCCCAGCCCTGAAGGGGCGCAATAATCCAGCGATGGACAGGTGAAGAACAGCCCGGATTTGCCAGAAATGGGTTTGAGACATTGCATCGCCGATAGCAACTTGGTAGCAGGGATTTTCAGAAGGCCCTAGTTATGAACAATTTACGTGTTTTCAATTTCCCAGTTTCCATGTTTGCGACCGCCAACTCGTTTTAGCCTTCTTTCTTTTTGCAGATTGCTCAATTGCATTTCAATTGCACGTTGCGAAATTCCAATTTTATCAACAAGTTCGTGAATTGTGATTTTATTGTTTCCTTTTATCAACCGCAGTATCTTTTCCGATGTCTTTTCCGAAGCCTTTTCCGAAGCCTTTTCCGAAACCTTTTCCGAAGCATCCTCGGAAGTCTTTTCCGAAGTCTTTTCCGAAGCCTTTTCCGAAACCTTTTCCGAAGCATCCTCCGAAGCCTTTTCCGAAGCATCCTCCGAAGTCTTTTCCGAAGCCTTTTCCGAAACATATTCCGAAACATATTCCGAAGCATCCTCCGAAACCTTTTCCGAAGCATCCTCCGAAGTCTTTTCCGAAGCCTTTTC
>JFJP01001155.1_pt1 | contig 50482 bp, 35 predicted proteins | sample 431651 | NCBI WGS metagenome assembly JFJP01 (sample SAMN02602958, study PRJNA72255) | Microbial mat metagenome, whole genome shotgun sequencing project. | biome: fresh water; feature: sink hole; material: water; isolation source: purple microbial (photo- and chemosynthetic) mats found in... | reverse complement strand
CGAACTCCGAACCGCTCGGGAAGTCGATCTCGATGTGCAGTTCTCCATCGCCTATCTCCAGGTTGACCTTGGTGATGGTCCACGGGGGCCTAACCCCGATAGCCGCAGCGAAAATGTCTTCTTGCCTCATTTCTTTTTTGAGCAAGTATAGTCATTTTGCCGTTTTACCCACACACTCTTATAAAGAACCATGTTTTTAAAAGAACATCAAATTATTCGAATGGGTGTGACACCTTTGCGGTTAGAAATTTTAACAACAATTTCGGGAGTAACTTTTGATGAATGTTACAAAAACCGAAATATTGAAATTATCGATGGTATTTCAGTAAATCTCATCAATTTAGAACATTTGAAAATTAATAAAAAAGCCAGTGGTAGATTAAAAGACTTAAACGACCTTGAAAATTTACCATAAATAAATGATTGATAAGAATATCTAACGTACAATAGCCGACAATTTGCTTTTTTCCAGCCTCTCGAATAGCATCCGCCCACGAGTTCAAAAAATCGCCAAGCCTCTTGCTTTTTCAAAGTACAGTTTGTATCTTTGGGTATCGTCAATCCCCCTGATGGTCAAGCTACCCTTCAAAACCGCCGATGTCCAGGGCCAAAGCCGGCAGCCAAACTTCTCAAACCTGTCGATTCGAATTTTGACGGCTTGGCGCGGCTTCTGGAGTTGTGCATGAAATTCGTAATGCACAATGTGCTTTTGGGTGGGAATTGCAGATGGTAGAAGCAATGACGTTAGCTGCGACAAAAATTGACTTTGAAAATGTTGTCTAAGATTTGAATAAAACAACAAAATTCATTAAATTCGGATAAAAATATTTGATATGCAAGTGCCTGAAAATAAAATAGAAATAAAAGAAAAATTCATCAATCCGTTTACAGATTTTGGATTTAAAAAAATATTTGGTTCAGAGCCAAATAAAGATTTATTGATTGATTTTCTAAACGAACTTTTAAAGACCAAAGAGAAAATCAAAGACTTAACTTACAAAAAAACAGACCATTTAGGTTCAACTGACGCTGACCGAAAAGCTATTTTTGATTTATATTGCGAAAATGAAAAAGGTGAAAAATTCATTGTGGAATTGCAGAAAGTTAAACAACAGTTTTTCAAAGACCGTAGTTTATATTATGCGACTTTCCCAATACAAGAACAAGCAATAAAAGGCGAATGGAATTATGAACTTAAAGCAGTTTATTGCGTTGGAATACTTGACTTTGTATTTGACGACCAAGACAAAGATAAATTAGTTGTTGACGAAATTAAATTAATTAACACAAAAACAGGCAAGGTCTTTAATGACAAATTCACTTTCGTGTATGTTCAAATGCCAAATTTTTTAAAAACCGAGAGCGATTTAGAAACGCATGAAGATAAATGGTTCTATTTATTAAAAAATCTTCACAAATTTAATAAAATACCTGCAAAATTACAAGATAAAATTTTCAAAAAAGTATTTAAAATTGCTGAAATTGCTAAGTATTCACCAGATGAAAAACAAAGATACATAGATAGTTTAAAATTCTATCTTGATTTGAAAAATTCATTAGATTACGCAAAATATGAAGGAAAAATTGAGATAGCAATTAAAGGAATAAAAAATAAAGTTCCAAGAGAAATGATAAAATTATTGACTGATTTGAAAGATAGCGAGCTTGATAATTTGTATCAACAATTTGAAAATCAATAAAATGAAAACAATATGCAATATGCGATAATTACGGGCATTTGCGGTAGGTGAAATCATTCAACGGCATACTCGAGGGTTTCAACTCCCTCTTCCAAGTCGCCAAGTCCGAAGCCATGAGATGCAGGAAAACTGAAATCATAAAGGCCGTCATCAACATTCTGATCTGAACCCTTGATTTTGCTCGCATCAATCCTTTTTGCGCTACCCACAAACTTCTATAAAGAACCAAAATAAGAAATAAAATGGGATTACCAGCAAAAAAATATGAATTTGAACCTTCTCATTTGAGGGTAGTTACAAACGACAATACGAAACGAAACAATCGATTGTCAGTTATTGGAATTTTGTTGTTAATCGCAGCTGCAATCGCAACGATTCCGAATTTCATGAACACCATAAACGATAGTCCCGCGAGCGAGATTTTAACTGATAGTGGGATTGATTGGGACAATCCGCCTTGCTCTCCCAACGAGTTGAATAGTGACTGGATAGAAGTAACACCAGAGACAATGAAGCAAAATAGCAATCGCCGCGAGTATCAAAATACAAAAACGAGATTAAAAATTGCTTTCGATAGAGGGATACCAGGTAAGCCAAGATTTAAGGGGAAAGACCATTGGCACATCTACAATTCGTTTGCTTCGAGTGTCCGAGACTACTATTTAGACAAAAATGGCAATCCAATTCATAAAAATGATGACAATTCACACATTGAAACAAAATGCAATTAAGATGAAAAACGATATTGAAATATTTGAATGTTTGCAGGACACAGGAGTTGCAGCTTTCAACTTTGACTTCCAAACCCAAAAGGCTACCTTTGATTTTTTACTTTGGGACGACATCAAAAAAGAAGAAGTAAAACTATCACTGACCTTATCAGGAATAAGTAAGTTCAATTCACATTATGAGCAAAACATTGATTTTAATGTGATTGGCTGTCATGACGCGAGGTGTGTTCCAATCAATGAAACCCAATATGAAGTAACATTTCTGTTTGATTTTTTAAAGCAAGCAGTCGCATGGAAAGTAACGATGAATTTTGAAACAGTCGAAATCAAAGGCGGATTAAGTAAGAAGTCTTTTGAATATAAATACGTGGAAAAAGAAACAAAGCCAAGCACATGACATTTTAGACAAAACATTGTTCTGACAATATCAAAAATTCACACCCCTTCGGGCTTAGTCTAGCCTTCAAGGCATTCCATCGCCTTTGAGAGCGGCTTGGCCTCAGGCCGGGAGCGCGCGCGGGTGGCGATCGGCCAGGGCGCGCAGGGTGGCGCGGACGGCCTCGGGCTCGTGGTCGCCCACCAGGCGCTGCTTGAACTCGGCGTAGTCGGGCATCCGGTTGAAGTACTGGGTGAAGAACTTGCGCATCTCCATGACTCCGGTATGCTCGCCCTTGTAGCGCACGGACATCTCGAAATGCTCGAGGGCCATGTCGATCTTCTCGGCCCAGGAGATGGGCGGCAGCTCCTGGCCGGTTTCGAGGAAATGCCGGATTTCCCGGAAGATCCAGGGCCTGCCGACGGCGCCGCGGCCGATCATGATGGCGTCCACGCCGTGCCGGTCGAAGAGCTCCTTGGCCTGGCGGGGGTCGGTTACGTCGCCGTTGCCGACGATGGGGATCGTCATGCGCGGGTTGGCCTTGACCTGGCCGATGAGGGTCCAGTCGGCCTGGCCGAGGTAGCGCTGGGTGCGGGTGCGTCCGTGGATGGTCAGGAGCTGGGCGCCGGCGTCCTGGAGCATCTCGGCGATGCGGACGATGTCCTTGCTGTCGTCGTCGTATCCCAGGCGGGTCTTGGCCGTTACGGGCAGGTGGGTGGCGCTGGCGATGGCCTGGGTCATGCGGGCCATTTTGTCGGGGTCGTTCATCATGCCCGAGCCGGCGCCGCGCAGGGCGATCTTCTTGGCGGGGCAGCCGAAGTTGATGTCGATGAGGTCGGGCCTGGCCTCGGTGGCCATGTGGGTGGCCTCCACCATCATGCCGATGTCGTGGCCGTAGAGCTGGATGCCGACGGGCCGCTCGCGCTCGAGGATGCGGAGCTTGGCCAGGCTTCGGCGGGTGCCGTGGAGCAGCTCGTGCGAGGCCACGAACTCCGTGTAAACCATGTCGGCGCCGTAGCGCTTGCAGGTGTGCCGGAAGGTGATGTCGGTGAGGCTCTCCATGGGGGCCAGGAAGAGCGGACGTTCGGGGAAGGTGATGTTGCCGATGCGCATGGACGGGCGGTTGTTTGGCCGCGAAAATAGCGATCGTGGCGAGAATCTGGCCCTCGGCGCCGGGCGGGAGCGCGATCGGGGCGAAAGCCGGATCGAGGGGCTTGGCCGTCGGATTTGGCAGGTTGAATCGAATGGCCGATTCCGGGAATAATCCGTATCTTGACATGACCCAAAAACAACAAAAGGTTTTCTCAACTCTCAACCCTCTCAAATCATGCACGGATCGATATTGACCTGTATGGAAGAAATGGCCCTGGCCGAAATGGGCCAGCCGAAATGGCAGCAGGCGCTGGGCCTCTCGGGCCTGCCCGCCAAGACCAAGATGTTCCCGCACAAGGCCGTGGAGGACGCGGTGTTCTTCAAGCTGCTCGACAACGTCTGCCAGGTCTCGGGCCTGGGCCTGGAAGCGGTCGCGGAACGCTTCGGGCAGTACTGGATGCGCTTCGCGGCCAAGCACTACTTCGCGTTCTTCATGAGCTACCGCGACGCGCGGAGCTTCCTGCTGGGTATGCCGAGCGTCCACAAGCTGGTGACGCAGCGGATGCCCGGGGCCACGCCGCCGCGGTTCAGCTTCGAGGAGCGGGCCGACGGCGGGCTGGCGATGGGCTACCACTCGGAGCGGGGCCTCCAGCCGCTCTGGAAGGGCCTGATCAGGGCCGTTGGGCAGCACTTCGGCGAACGGCTGGAGACGCGGGAGCTGGATGCCAGCACGATGCTGATCCACTTCCGCGGCAAGCTGGCCTAGTCGGCCGCCGGGGAAGCCTCGGCGGCATCGGCAGGCGTGGCCAAGGGCAGCTCCACGAAGAAGGTGCTGCCCTTGTCGAGCTTGGTGACGAACCAGATGTTGCCGCGGGCGTTCTCGACGATGCTCTTGACGATGGACAGGCCCAGGCCCATGCCGCTGGACTTGGTGGTGAAGTTGGGCTGGAAGAGCTTGTCCTTGAGGTGCTCGGGGATGCCGGAGCCGTTGTCGCCGATGCGGACGGTAACGGTGCGGCGGTTGGTGAAGATGGCGACCTTGATCTCGGCGTCGCGGTCGTCGGGCACGGCCTGGATGCCGTTCTTGACCAGGTTGATGAAGGCCTGCGAGAGCAGCTTGCCATCGGCAAAGACGGGGAACGACCGGGGCTCGAACAGCTCGAGGCTGATGTCCACCTCCTCGGCCTCGAAGAGCTGGACGCACTTGGCCACGACCTCCTCGAGGTCGAGGACGACGTTCTCGGCCGTGGGCATCTTGGCGAAGTTCGAGAAGCTGGTGGCGATGGCGCTCAGGCGCTCGATCTGGTCGATGAGGGTCTCGGTGGTGCGGCGCAGGCGGCTGCCGAAGCGCTCGTCCTCGTCCTCCCAGCTCCGCTCGAGCATCTGGATGCTGAGCTTCATGGGCGTGAGCGGGTTCTTGATCTCGTGGGCGATCTGCTTGGCCATTTCGCGCCAGGCCACCTCCCGCTCCGACTTGGCGAGCTTCTCGACGCTCCGGGCCAGCTCCGAGACCATGCGGTTGTACTCCTTGATGAGGCTCCCGACCTCGTCGTCCTTGTCGTAGAAGATCTGCTCGTTGGCCTTGCCCAGGCGCACCTGCTTGAGCTTTTCCTGGATGAGGTGGAGCGGGTGGGCGATGCGGTTGGAGATGAAGACGGCCACGACGATGGCCAGGAGGATGAAGAGGGCGTAGATGTTGACCATGGCCGCGATGACGGGCGTGATGTCGAAGAACTCCTGCTGGTAGAAGTGCGGGATGTCGAGGTAGGCCAGCAGCTCGTTCTGGGGGTCGAACAGGGGCACATAGGCCGAGAGGTACTCGTATGAGCCGAAGAACTCGACCTGGGCGTGCTTGCCTTTGTTGAGCAGGCGCATCTGGAGGAAGGCCTCGGGGTTCATCATGGGCCCTTGCAGTCCGGCCTCGAAGACCTCGGGGACGGAGGAGGCCATGAGGGTGCCGGCGCGGTCGTAGAGGTGGATTTCGGACGAGAAGATGCTGGCCAGGCGCTTGAGCTCGGCCTGGAGGGCCTTGGCCTGCTCGGAAAGCGGGTCGAGGCGGGCGCCCTGGGCCAGGGCCTCGGCCAGCAGGGCCGACGACTGCTGCTCGAAACGCAGGGCCCGCTGGATGGACTGGGTCTTCTCGTCGAGGATGCCCTGGTTCTTGAGCCGGTACTGGAGGCCGTTGTAGGAGATGGTGCCGCCGCCGATGACCAGCAGGGCCAGCGAGAGCACCGAGATGAGCGAGAACTGGATGCGCAGCCGGAAGTCGAACTTGATGTCGCCCCGCTTGATGGGCAGCTTCTGCAAGAAGAGCACGAGGTTGAAGAGCACGTAGAAGAAGACGAAGATGTACGAGAACGAGATGACCAGGTCCACCTCCTTGAGGTTGGGCTTGGTCATGACCCAGAGCGTGAGCGAGTCCTCGCGGCGGACCAGGTGGTTGTGGTCGTCCTGCTCGGTGTTGAGGAAATAGACAGAGGTGTCGGCCCGGGCGAAGGCGGCCACGCCGAGGTCGTAGGCGTACTCGCCCGAGCTGGCGGCCAGGGTGCCGTTGACGTAGCGGGCGATGGAGTAGCGCCAGAGCCGGGACTGCTCGTTGACGTTGGCCAGGACGCGCTGGTAGCCGAGCTCGGTGGCCTCGGTGGGCTTCGACATGACCCAGACCGAGACGGCCGCCCGGGGCAGGCCCTCCATCTCGACGAACTTGGTGGCGAAATAGCCCGTCGAGCCGTTCTTCTTAGAGATGAACCGGAAGTAGGGGTTGTTGTCGAGGCTGCGGCTCTGGTCGGCGATGCGCGCGAGCTTCTCGGCGGCGCAACTGTCCACGTCGGCGCCCTCGGGGCCAGAAAGGCAGAGCTCGACGCGCACGTCGTACTTCCGGGGGAAGTAGAACGAGAAGTAGCGGTCTCGCACGAAGGTGGCGATCTCGGCCTGGCCCTTCGCGGCGCTGGCCAGCAGGCCCGAGGCGGCCAGGTCGGGCTCGAGCTGGCGCAGGAAGTTGCGCAGCTCCTCCTCGGCGAAGACATCCGTCTCGGTGAGGTTCTCCATGCGGGTCAGGCGCTTCTGCTTCTCGCGCTCGTCGGAGTTGCTCAGGGTGAAGAAGACCGTATAGACCGAGACCAGGAAGACCAGGAAGATGTGCGTGTAGTACTGGTAGCCCATGCGGCGGAACCGGATGAAGGCCACGATGGTGAGCATGACGGTGTAGAACACGATGGAGCGGAGGTCCACGCCATGCTCGAGCGAGCTGGTGTAGGGCCAGAGCAGCAGCAGCGAGAAGAAGGCCAGCACGGCGAACCACTGCACCTCGGCCAGCCGGGCGCAGAGCAGCACGAGCTTGTCGAGCACGACCATGAGGCCCGCGAAGAGGAAGCCAATGATGACGAAGGCCACCAGGGTGACCTTGGCGTCGTCGAGCAGGGCGAAGTCATAGACCTCGAACGAGATGGTGGAGTCCCAGACGAGGATCTTGAACAGGTAATGGACGAAGATGAAGTAGAGCTGCAAGGCGACCAGGCTGGCGAAGACGGCCAGCGAGGCGAGCCAGCGGCCCCGGCGGGCCAGCCTGTCGCGGAGCAGGCCCGTGTCGATGCGGTCGAGCAGATGGTAGGGCAGCAGGAAGATGAGCAGCGCGCTGATGAGCAGGTCTCCCAGCGAGGGGAACCAGGGCGCCCGGCCGAAGTACTGGGCCTGGAACAAAGGCGTGGCCTTGAGCATGCCGGGCCACTCGAGCTCCATCATGGCCAGCCGGAGGGCCAGGACCAGCGCCGCGAGGGCCAGGGTCATCCAGCCGGGCCGCCGGGCGCGCTTGAGCAGCCCGAAGAGCCAGTGCGCCGCCAGCAGCAGCAGCAGCAAGCCCACGAAGAAGGCCTCCAGGGCCCTGGGCGAGTAGCTGTCGCGGGCCAGGTCGTCGGGGATGACCAGCGAGAAAAGCTCGTCGCCGGCCAGGTTGTGGACGATCTGGTCGCCGCCCACGGCCAGCCCCACCCTGGGGGGGATGCCCAGGTCGGGGTTGAAGCCGCCGACGAAGTGCTCGTCCTCGAACTCGTAGCCGCTCTTGACCAAGACCAGCCCGAGCAGGTGGTAGCCGCCGTCGAGGTCGTACCTGCGGGGCAGGAAGTCGCTGTTCTTGATCCGGAGAAAGACGGAGTTCTTGTGGTAGGAGGCCTCGGAGTAGCGGGGCTCGATGGGGATGCTGTTCTGGGACCAATAGACCAGGTCCTCGCCCTTGTAGAGGAACAAGGCCAGGCCCTCGCGGTCGTAGAGGGTCTCGTGCACGGGGTTGAAAAGCCGGAACAGCTCGCCGTGGCCCCGGGCCTGGAGCGAGTCGCCCAGCTCGGCGGCCAGGCGGTCGAGCAGGCGCTCCTTCTCGTGCAGCACGGCCTCGACCCGCCCGACGGCCAGGTCGCGGAGCAGGGCGCGCTGGTGCGCCCTCTCGAGCCAGGCCGACAGGGCCAGCAGCAGCAGGGCCAGGCCCAGGGCCAAGATTATCTTTCGAGCTTCGGACAAAGGCGCCGTTTTTGGGGGATCAGGGGTTGTGGTAGGGCAGGCCCTTGAGGATGCTCAGGCCGCGGTAGAGCTGCTCGGCCAGGAGCAGCCGGACGAGCTGGTGCGAGAAGGTCATGGCCGAGAGGGAGAGCTTGTCGCGGGCCTGGGCGCGGAGCTCGTCGGAAAAGCCGTAGGCCCCGCCGATGCAGAGGCAGAGGTGCTTGATGCCCGAGGACATGTGCTGGCCGAGGTAGTCGGCGAAGGCCAGCGAGTTGAGGGCGCGCCCGTTCTCGTCGAGCAAGACCAGGTAGGCGCCGCTGGGCACCTTGGCCATCAGGGCCAGCCCCTCGAGGCGCTTGGCGTCGGCAGGCTGGGCCCCCCTGGCCTGCTTGGGCGGGGCCACCTCGAGCCACTCCACAGGCGCCATCTTCTCGACGCGCTTGAGGAAGACCTGGATTTCAGCCTCCAGGTGGGCCGACTGGGTCTTGCCCAGCATCATGACCGTGGTCTTCATCGTCGGGTTGTGCGGTAGGTTGCGCGGGCGGCCCCGTCTTGGCCGCCGCCTGGTCTTGGCATGACCCAAAAGTAAGGCGATCGGCCCGTAAAAAGCACAGGGCATGGCTTTTTTTTCGGCCGATGCCCCGCTGGCAGGCAAGAAGTTGAAATCGAGGGGGGCAAATTGCGGAATGGCCATTTTTTTCATACATTCGCGGTCGCTAAAGCCGAGGCCAGGCCCTGCACCAGGGCCTTTCTCCCCGCCACTCCAAGCCCGAGAGGGCGCGACCAAAGGAGCCGCCCGGCCGCAGGACCAAGAGACCCCAACTAACCTCGACATACGCCATGGGCATGTTTTCCTTTTTCACCCAAGAGCTGGCCATCGACTTGGGCACCGCCAACACGATCATCATCAAGAACGACAAGATCGTGGTGGACGAGCCTTCCATAGTGGCCGTGCACAACCAGACGGGCAAGCTCTTCGCCATCGGCGAGAAGGCCCGCCAGATGCACGGCAAGACCCACGAGAACATCAAGACCATCCGCCCGCTGCGCGACGGGGTCATCGCCGACTTCAACGCCGCCGAGCTGATGCTCCGCGGCATGATCAAGATGGCCAACGCCCGCAGCCGCTTCTTCAACCCGGCGCTCCGCATGGTCATCTGCATCCCCTCGGGCAGCACCGAGGTCGAAGTGCGCGCCGTCCGCGACTCGTCGGAGCACGCCGGAGCCCGCGAAGTTTACATGATCTACGAACCCATGGCCGCCTCCATCGGCATCGGCATCGACGTCGAGGCTCCCGAGGGCAACATGGTCGTTGACATCGGCGGCGGCACCACCGAGATCGCCGTCATCTCCCTGGGAGGCATCGTCTGCAACAAGTCCATCCGCATCGCCGGCGACGACTTCACGGCCGACATCCAGGAGTACATGCGCCACCAGCACAACATCAAGATCGGCGACCGCACCTCCGAGGACATCAAGATCAACGTCGGCTCGGCCCTGCCCGACCTCGAGAACCCGCCCGACGACTTCATCGTCCGCGGGCCGCACCAGATGACGGCCCTGCCCGTGGAGATCCCGGTCTCGTACCAGGAGATCGCCCACTGCCTCGACAAGTCCATCTCCAAGATCGAGACGGCCATCCTGAACGTGCTGGAGATGACGCCCCCGGAGCTCTACGCCGACGTGTTCCGCAACGGCATCTACCTGGCCGGCGGAGGCGCCCTGCTGCGCGGCCTGGACAAGCGCATCGCCTCCAAGACCAACATCCCCGTACACGTGGCCGACGACCCCTTGCACGCGGTGGCCCGCGGCACGGGCATCGCCCTGAAGAACGTCGAGAACTTCTCGTTCCTGATGCAGTAGCCCCGCGCGCGACGCCGGCACAGGCGGGAAAGCGCCCCCACCGGCCCCAACCGGAGCCGGTGGGTCCTGCTCCTTGCCCCCCACCCCACCCCTGACCTGAAACAGCCCGATGAGAAAGCTGCTCGAATTCGTCATCAGGTTCCACTTCACCATCATGTTCCTGCTGCTCCAGACGGTGGCCCTGGTGGTGATGCTCCGCGACGACGAAGCCAAGCGCGAGACAGTGCTCAGCTCGGCCAACGCCGTCTCCGGCTATTTCTACGAGAATTTCAACTTCATCACCGAGTACTTCTCGCTCCGGGCCAAGAACGACGCCCTGGCCGAGGAGAACACCCGCTACCGCAACACCTACCTCCGCTCGTACCGCGAGAAGGTGCCCAGCGTCGAGTCGGTCCGCGACAGCCTGCTGACGCAGAAGTACTACTACCTTTCGGCGAGGGTCATCAACAACTCCGTGAACAGCCCGCACAACTACCTGACCCTGGACAAGGGCCGCCTGGACGGCATCCAGCCCGACATGGGCGTGGTCTCGGCCACGGGCATCGTCGGGGTCGTGCGCGCCGTGAGCGACCACTACGCCTCGGTGATCTCGGTGCTGAACCAGAAGCTCCGCGTGAGCGCCAAGATCAAGAAGAACGGCTACTACGGCTCGCTCTACTGGCAGGGCCAGAGCCACACCCTGGCCACGCTCATGGAGATCCCGAACCATGTGGAGATAGCCGTGGGCGACACCATCGTCACGAGCGGCTACTCGGTCATCTTCCCCGAGGGGGAGACCATCGGGGTGATCTCGGACTTCCGGCAGGACGCCGGGGACAGCTTCTTCGAGATCGACGTGGAGCTCTCGACCAACTTCAAGAACCTTTCCTACGTTTACGTGGTGGGCAACCTCCACCGCGAGGAGCAGATCGAGCTGGAGGAGGGCACCGAGAATGGCCAGTGAGCTGCTGAAACACACGCTGCTCTTCTGGGCCTGGCTGCTGGTGCAGGTCCTGGTGCTCAACAACGTGGCCGTGGGCGGGGTCGTGCCGCAGATCTACCTCCTGTACCTGCTGACGCTGCCGTTCGAGACGCCCAAGTGGCTGCTGCTGGCGCTGGGCTTCGGGCTGGGCCTGTCGATCGACCTGTTCACCGACTCGGTGGGGGTCCACACCTCGGCCTGCCTCTGGATGGCCCTGGCCCGCCCGCTGGTGCTGGACCTGGTGGGCTCGCGCGAGGGCTACGAGACCGGGACGCTGCCGCGGATGCGCGACTACGGCCTGGTCTGGTTCCTGCGCTACGCGGGCACGCTGACGCTGGTCCACCACCTGGTGCTCTACCTGTTCTTGGAGTTCTCGTTCGCGGCCCTGGGCAAGGTGCTGAGCAACACGCTCTTGGGCGGCTTTCTCTCCATGTCGCTGATGGTCGTGCTCCAACTTTTCGCCCCGAGCGTCAAGCCGCGCAAGAAGGGGCGGCTGATCTGAAGGCCTAGGCCCGGCCCCGCCATTTCCTCACTTCCCCCTATCCTATCGCGCCATGCTGAACCCCTACGCGAACCGCAAGTACGTCATCGGAATGATCGTGGTGGGCGTGTCGCTGGCCTTCGTGGCCCGGCTGTTCTACCTCCAGGTCATCGACGAGGACCTGAAGATAGCGGCGGCCAACAACTCGCAGCGGGTGGTCACGCAGTACCCCTCGCGGGGGCTGATCTTCGACCGCGACGAGCGGCTGCTGGTGGACAACGAGGCGGCCTACGACCTGATGGTCATCCCCAAGGAGGTGCTCCCGTTCGACACGGCGCAGTTCTGCCAGATCCTGGAGGTCACGCGGGAGTTCGTGGACGTGGAGCTGGCCAAGGCCCGGGCGTACTCGTCGTACAAGCCGTCGGTGTTCATGAAGCAGATCTCCTCGGAGAAGTACGCCATCTTCCAGGAGGTGCTCTACAAGTTCTCGGGCTTCTACGTGCAGACCCGCACGCTGCGCAAGTACCCGCTGCCCATCGCGGCGCACGTGCTGGGCTACGTGGGCGAGGTCAACCAGGCGATGATCGACCAGGACAGCTACTACAAGTCGGGCGACTACATCGGCATCAGCGGCATCGAGAAGTCCTACGAGCGAGCGCTCAGGGGCATCAAGGGCGTGAGCTACTACCTGGTGGACGTACACAACCGCATCAAGGAGAGCTACGCCGACGGCCGGTACGACACCATGGCCGTGGTGGGCTCGCACGTGGTCACGACGCTGGACGCCGAGCTGCAGACCTACGGGGAGCTGCTCATGGCCAACAAGCGGGGCAGCATCGTGGCCATTGAGCCGGCCACGGGCGAGATACTGGCCCTGGTCTCGAGCCCGTCCTACGACCCCAACCTGCTGGTGGGGCGGGTCCGCTCGAAGAACTACCAGATGCTGAGCCAGGACAGCCTGACGCCCCTGTTCAACCGGGCCCTGATGGCCAAGTATCCGCCCGGCTCGACCTTCAAGCTGGTCAACGCCCTGATCGGCCTTGAGGAGGGGGTGATCACCACCGAGAGCAGCTTCACCTGCTCGGGCGGCTACGTGGTCGGCAACTTCCGGATGGGCTGCCACCACAGCGGGGCCATCAACTTCCTGATGTCGATACAAGGCTCGTGCAACGCCTACTACGCCAACGTCTTCCGGCGCATCCTCGACAACCGCAAGTACGGCTCCGTGAGCCTGGGCTACGCCAACTGGCGGCGGCACGTGCTCTCCTTCGGCCTGGGCCAGCGGCTCGGCTCCGACCTGACGGCCGAGCTGGAGGGCTTCGTGCCGAAGGTGGACTACTTCGACCGCTACTACGGCGAGGGGCGCTGGCGCTCGCTCATGCTGGTGTCCATGTCGATCGGCCAGGGCGAGCTGGGGGTGACGCCCTTCCAGATGGCCAACATGACGGCCATCATCGCCAACCGGGGCTTCTACTGCATCCCGCACATCGTCAAGGACATCATGGGCCCGCAGGAGATCGACCCGCGCTTCCTGGCCAGGCACTACACGACCGTGTCGCCCGAGCACTTCGAGCCCGTGGTGGACGGCATGGAGCTGGTGGTGCTGGCCGGCACGGGCACCAGCGCGCGCACGCCCGGCATCAGCGTCTGCGGCAAGACCGGCACGGCCGAGAACCCCCACGGCGAGGACCACTCCATCTTCGTGGCCTTCGCGCCCAAGCACGACCCCAGGATCGCCCTGTCGGTCTATGTCGAGAACGGGGGCTTCGGCGCGACCTGGGCCGGACCCATCGCCAGCCTGATGATCGAGAGGTACCTGACCGACACCATCGCCCGCCCGGCGCTGCAAGAGCGCATCCTCGGGGCCAACCTGCTAGCCGACTAGGAAATGCCCAGAAAGACCAACATCCTGGCCCAGCTCGACTGGCTGACCATCCTGCTGTACCTGTCCATGGTGCTGCTGGGCTGGATCAACATCTACGCCGCCGTTTACAACGAGGAGTTCCAGAGCATCTTCGACACGGGCCAGCGCTACGGCAAGCAGCTCATCTGGATAGTCCTGGCCCTGGCCATCGCGTTCTGGATCGTGGTGGTCGATGGCAAGGCCTATTCGTTCTTCGCCTACATCTTCTACGCGGTCATGCTCATCCTGCTGGTGGGCGTGCTGCTGTTCGGGCGGGAGGTGGCCGGCTCGCGCTCCTGGTTCGACTTCGGCTCGTTCCGCTTCCAGCCGGCCGAGTTCGCCAAGTTCGCCACGGCCCTGGCCTTCGCCAAGTACGTCAGCACCCGCGAGCAGTCGGTGGCCACCCCGCGCAACCTGGCCGTGCTGCTGGGCATCGTGCTGGTGCCGGCCGCCCTGATCCTGCTCCAGAACGACACCGGCTCGGCGCTGGTCTATGGGGTCTTCGTGCTGGTGCTCTACCGCGAGGGCCTCACGGGCTACGTCCTGGTGCTGGCCGCCGGCACGGCCCTGCTGTTCGTGCTGTCGCTGCTGGCCTCCAAGCCGATGCTGGTCGTCAGCCTGGCCCTGATCGAGTTCTTCAGCTTCCTCTTCCTCTCGGGCCGGCTCAAGGAGGCCCTGGTCGGGCTGCTGGTCTTCGGCGGGCTCTCGGGCCTGGCCCTGGGCGCGGCCGAGATGCTGGGCCTGGAGACCGCGGACGAGGACCTGCTCACGGTCGCCCTGGTCCTGGCCAACATGGTCTTCGTGGTGCTGTCGTACCTCAAGCGGGTGCCTCGGGTCTATACGGCCATCCTGGTGCTGCTCGGGGCGTCGCTCTTCACCTACTCGGTCGATTACATCTTCCACGAGGTCCTCCAGGAGCACCAGCGCACCCGCATCAACGTGCTGCTGGGCCTCGACCTCGACACCCAGAACACCGGCTACAACGTCCACCAGTCCAAGGTGGCCATCGGCTCGGGCGGCTGGACCGGCAAGGGCTTCCTCCAGGGCACGCAGACCAAGTACGACTTCGTGCCCGAGCAGAGCACCGACTTCATCTTCTGCACCGTCGGCGAGGAGTGGGGCTTCTGGGGCTCCACCATCGTGGTGATGCTCTTCGTGGCGCTCATCCTGCGGCTGCTCTTCCTGGCCGAGCGGCAGCGCTCCTCCTTCAGCCGCGTCTATGGCTACTGCGTGGTCTCCATCCTCTTCTTCCACATGGCCATCAACATCGGCATGACCATCGGCCTGGCGCCCGTCATCGGCATCCCCCTGCCCTTCTTCAGCTACGGCGGCTCCTCGCTCTGGGCCTTCACCATCCAGCTGTTCATCTTCATCCGCCTCGACGCCAGCCGCGCCGAGCTGCTCTGACGTCAAGCCGCTATCAAACGTGGTGGATTGCCTTGGTACGTCTTGGTTTTCGCGTTGGACCCCTACGGGGTTCTGGTTCGCGGCGGTTCTCCCCGGATTTCATCCGGGGCTATTGACATTCAATCCCTTCGGGATGGACGGAACAGCCTGCTGTTGTCGGAAGATGACGCTCCGGATATTTCACCATCGGACGCAGCTTGCTCTGAGCCGCGCGGCAGGGGCGGCCTCCGGCGCGGATGGACAAGGGCGTCACGATTTTGCCTTACATTCGCGGGGCCTTTGGCGCGCGGGACGGGCGCCTCGCCGGGCGGCCCGCCCATGGCCGTCCTCAAAAGGACTTCCGCCAAGTTGGCTTCATGGGCGAAACCCGCAAGCCGTCTGGCAAAACTTGGGTCAAAGAGCACGCCGATGGCATGGGCGTGGCGGATAAACCACTGGCACTCAAAATCTCTCCCGGTCTTGTTTGCCATTGGTCCTGGTTTTCAACAACAAAGGCCAGGAATAGCTTTTCGCAGTACGTTTGAAAGCAATTGGGTATCAAAATGAAAAAAACACTGAAAATCAAGATTTTGGCCAGCTTCATGCTGCTGGTCGCGATGCTGGCGGCAGCCGGGGCCATCTCCCTGGCCGAGTTCAGGTGGCTGAGCAATTCGGTCCATGGGCTGATCGAGGACAACTACAGGTCCATCGAGGCCTCGAAGACGATGGTGGAGGCCCTGGAGCGCGAGGACAGCGGCATCCTGCTGCTGATGCTGGGCGAGTGGCGGGAAGGAAGGCAGATACTCCGCTCGGCGGACAGCCTTTTCATGGCCTCGTTCGAGGTCGCGAGGAACAACCTGACCGAGGAGAACGAGCAGGAACACATCCGCCAGATCCAGGAATCGTACCAGGCCTACAAGTCGAGCTGGGAGCGCCCCATCGAGGACACGGACAAGCAAGGGAACCTTTCTTGGTACAAGGAGGAGGCCCACAAGAAGTTCATGCAGGCAAAGCTGGCGGTGGACGGGCTGATGTCGCTGAACCAGAGCAGCATGTACGACGAGGCCTCGGAGCTGAAGGAACGGTCCAAGCGGGCCCTGATGCCCGGAATCGTGTCCATCGTCGCGGCCGTGGTCTTCTCCTTGGTGCTGAACTTCTTCATCGCCCGGTACTTCGTCAACCCGCTCTCCGAGCTGGCCGAAGCGGTGAACAGCTTCAAGGACGGCGACAAGAGCCTGCGGAGCAACATCACCTCGAACGACGAGATAAAGGAACTTGAGGAGGCCATCTCGGACCTGCTGCACCGCATGGCCAGCAACCAGAACGAGGCGAAGCCATGAAAAAGGAAATCATCATCAAGCACCTGGGCTACGTCCTGCTCCTGAACGGGCTTTTCCTGCTCATCTCGTTCCTCATCTCGCTCTTCCTGGGCGAGAGCTCGACGATAGCCCTGCTCTTCAGCGGCCTCATCTGCGCGATCTTCGGCGTCTTCCCGCTGATCTTCGTCGAACGGACCGAGCACGTCAACTTCGGCGAGGGCCTCTCCATCGTCGTGTTCGGCTGGCTGCTCACCTGCGTGGTCGGCATGTTGCCCTACATCATGTGGGGCGGCGAGTTCACCCTGGCCAACGCCTGGTTCGAGAGCGTGTCCGGCTTCACGACCACCGGGGCCACCGTGCTGGTGGAAATCGAGAGCCTGCCCAAGGGCATCTTGTTCTGGCGCTCGTCAACGCACTGGATTGGCGGCGTCGGCATCATCCTGTTCGTGATGCTGGTGCTTCCCCAGTCGAAGGGGCAGCGGCTCTCGGTTTACAACGCCGAGATTTCGAGCCTCTCGAAGATGAACTTCCGCTTCGAGGCCCGGAGGATCGTCCGCATCCTCGCGGTGGTTTACCTGAGCCTGACGCTGCTCGAGACCGTCGCGCTGATGCTCTTTGGGATGAGCTTCTTCGACGCGATCAACCACTCCTTCGCGACCATCGCCACCGGAGGCTTCTCGACCAAGAACCTGAGCGTGGCCGCCTACGACAGCGTGGCCATTGAGGTCATCATCATGGTCTTCATGCTCCTGAGCGGGATGCACTTCGGCCTGATATACGGCACGGTGATGCTCAAGAAGGAGAACATCTTCACGTCCTCATTGGCCAAGACCTTCCTGCTGGTGATGCTCGCCGGGGTAGCGCTCGTTACCGCGAAGCTGTACCTGGCAGGGACTTACGACTTCTGGACCTCCTTGCGCTTCGCCTCGTTCCAGGTCATCTCCCTGGGCACCACCACGGGCTTCGCGACCGAGGACTCGGCGCACTGGCCCATCTTCACGCAGGTCGTCCTGATCTACTTCACGATCCAGTGCGGAATGACCGGCTCGACCTCCGGCGGCTTGAAGTTCGACCGCGTTTACATCTTCTTCCAGTCCATCGGAAAGCAGGTCAAGCTGCTCAAGCACCCCCAGGGCATCTTCATCTCGAAGGTCGATGGCAAGGTGATCGACGACAAGCTGGAGCAGCAGACCCTGGTCTTCATCGTGCTGTACATAGTGGTCTTCTTCACCTCCACGGCCCTGCTCACGGCGATGGACCTCGATGGCATGACCGCCTTCTCGGCCTCGATCGCCACCATCGGGAACGTCGGGCCAGGATTCGAGAAGGTCAGCTCCCTGGGCAACTTCTCGACGATTCCCGACCTGGGAAAGTACGTCCTGTCCATCAACATGCTCCTGGGGCGCCTCGAGATCTTCAACGTCATCGCCCTGATCATGCTCAAGAGGCACTAGCCGCGCGAAGCGCTCGCCCACTTGCCTTCGGATGTGGAGTATCCCAAGCACCATTGCCAGACAACGCTGGCGCTTGGGATATTTCATACCCAGTCGCGTCCAAAGGTGCCAGATGCAAATTGCCAGCATCCTGCGAAATTTGGAAAATCCCTGGCGAATCCCGGAGGGATGGAATGGTCGTAGCCAGCCGCAAGTGGTTGGGAGGGGCCCCCCGAAGGAGTGGCATTGTCTGGCTCTTCCTCCCGGCCAGGACAATTTGACCCCTTCGGGGTGCTCTTCTTTGGCCTGGATCCGCTTTCTGCAATCATTACGCCCCTTCGGGGTTGGGCGAGGCTTCAAGGCGATCCATCACGTTTGAAAGCGACTTGGCACCATGTTCCCCAACGGAACCCCGAGGTCTCGAAAGCAGAAGCACGCCTGGCGCCCATGCCCGGCCGCGCGCCGGGCTAGTAGAGGTAGTTCTCGTAAGGGTAGCGGATCTTGTGGAGGTCGCGGACTTTCTGGTAGAGGATTTCCTTGAAGGTCTCGAGGTTGGTCTTCTCCTTGGCCGAGAGGAAGAAGCAAGTGGTGTTCTCGCGGGCCATCCAAGTCTGCTTGATCTCTTCGAGGCTGACGTTCTCGGGCTTCTTCGGCGAGAGGTCGTCCTCCTCTTGTGGGACGAAGTTGTAGGCGTCTATCTTGTTGAACACCAGGTAGCTTTCCTTGTCGGCGGCGCCGATTTCCTGCAAGGTGGTCCTGACCACGGCGATCTGCTCCTCGAAGTTGCGGTGCGAGATGTCCACCACGTGCAGCAGGATGTCGGACTCGCGCAGCTCGTCGAGGGTGGACTTGAACGACTCGACCAGGTTGTGGGGCAGCTTGCGGATGAAGCCGACGGTGTCGGAGAGCAGGAAGGGCAGGTTGCCGATGACCACTTTGCGGACGGTGGTGTCCAGGGTGGCGAAGAGCTTGTTCTCGGCCAGCACGTCCGACTTGCTGAGCAGGTTCATGATGGTGGACTTGCCGACGTTGGTGTATCCGACCAGGGCCACGCGGATGAGCTCGCCGCGGTTCTTGCGCTGGGTGGCCATCTGGCGGTCGATGCGCTCGAGGTCCTCCTTGAGCTTGGAGATGCGGTCGCGGATGATGCGGCGGTCGGTCTCGATTTCGCTCTCGCCGGGCCCGCGCATCCCGATGCCGCCGCGCTGGCGCTCGAGGTGGGTCCACATGCCGGCCAGGCGGGGCAGGAGGTACTCGTACTGGGCCAGCTCCACCTGGGTCTTGGCGTGGGCCGTTCGCGCCCGCTGGGCGAAGATGTCGAGGATGAGGTTGGTGCGGTCGAGCACCTTGACCTTGAGCTCGCGCTCGATGTTGCGCTGCTGGGTGGGCGAGAGCTCGTCGTCGAAGACGACCATGCCGACCTCCTCGGCCGTGATGTAGTCCTTGACCTCCTCGAGCTTGCCCGAGCCGACGAAGGTGCGGGCGTTGGGGTGCTCCATGCGCTGGATGAAGCGCTTGACGGGTATGGCGCCGGCTGTCTCGACCAGGAAGGCCAGCTCGTCGAGGTACTCGCGGGTCTGCTCCTGGGTCTGCTTCTGGCTCTCGACGCCGACCAGCACGGCCTTTTCGATGATCTTCTCGGTCTCTATCATGGTTTTCGGAGGGGTGGGTTGTTGGGTGTTGGCGGCGGCGGTGGCCGTGCGCCGGGGCTTGCGAAAGTACAAGTTTTTGGGCAAGCCCCCGCGGGGCGTCAGTTCTCGAAGAAGAAGACCTTGCCGGCGCGCCAGGTGTCGTAGGCCCTGTACCAGAGGTTGCGGTAGCCGGCCTTGCGCACCAGCACATAGTTCTCGTCGGCGAAGCGCGTGGGGTAGCGGTTGAAGACGAAGGTGTTCTCGGGGCTGGGCGTCTTTCCGTACTGCCAGGTCTCGCCGAGGTTGGTCTTGAAGACCCGCGAAGGCGGGCCGAACATGACGTAGAGCATCCCGCGGTCGGTGCGCCAGCCTTCCTTGTGGCTGGTGAAATAGACGTTGGCCAGCAGGACGCGGTTGTAATAGACGCGGATGAGCTCCTTGGCCTTGACCATGCTGCCGGCGGCGTCGAGCCAGAAGTTGTCCAGGGCGATCTTCTGGCTCGGGTGGGCCAGCAGCCGGGCGAGCTCCTCAGTGGTGGTCAGGTAGGCCAGCGGCTCGAGGAGCTGCGCGGGCATGCGCAGGTAGGGGAAATCGTCGTGGAAGCAGTTGACGAGCATTCCGCCGGGCGCGAGGGTATCGACCTGGAAGAGGTAAACGCCCGTGCGCTCGAACCGCTGGGGCGTGGACTCGTCGTAGCGCTGCCGCAGGACGGTGGTGCGCTGCAAGACGACGCTGTCGCGCGCGGTGGTGCTGAAGGGCGGCGCGGGCAGGGTGCTGTCGGGCTCGAAGCGGGTGACGAACAGGTCGCCCGTGCCGCGGCGGCTGTAGCGCACCGAGAAGGCCTCACCGAGGTTCTTGTAGCCGCGGAAGGCCGGGTACTTGTCGGGATGCGTGGTCAGCAGGTAGTTCTGGGCCGTCAGCGAGCTGGTGTTGTCCACGATGATGTACTGCACGCTCGACTTTTCGCGGTAAACGTCGGTGGTGAAGACCTCGAGCACGTAGCGCTGGCTGGCGCCCATGCCCTCGATGGGCAGGTACGAGACGAACTCGTCGCTGATGTTGGCCCGGTCCATGACATAGACCACCGAGGCGCTGTCCACGACGGTAGAGGACTGGAACGAGTTGTAGAGGCGGTACCGGACGCGCATGCGGGCCTGGAGGCCGCCGGTGGCGTTGGCCTGGTTGAAGAGGAGCTCCTTGGTGAAGACGCGGGTCAGGAGCAGGCCGGAGCTGTCGCTGGTATGGTAGAGCAGGTGCTCGGGGTGGAGGCTCGTGGCGCTGGGGTTGTAGAGCAGGGCCACGTCGCGCAGGCTGATGTTGGTCTGGTAGGTGACGCATCCGGCTCCCCAGAGGGCCAGGAGCATGGCCAGGAAAAGAGCTTTCTTCATCGTGGGGTCGTGATCCTCGGGGTTAGGGTTGATGTTGCCAGCAGACAAGGCCCGGGGCCGATGGGTTGCCCGCCACCGGCTCAGAGCAGGGCGTCGCGCTGGGCCTTGAGCTCGTCGAGGCGCAGGCCGGTTTCCTCCCATTGGGCCATCCAGCGCTCCAGCTCCTTCTTGTTCTGGCTGTAGTCGGCGAACCGGCCATCGTCCTCGACCTTGGCGCCGGGGTCGGCCATGGCCTCCACGTGGCGGCGGATGGCCTCCTCGAGGGCGTTGACGCGCTGCTCGGCCTGCTCCATGTCCGATTCCAGCTTGCGGATCTGCTTGTCCAGCTCCTTGCGCTGCTGGTATCCCTGCTTGCCCTGGGCCTCCTTGTTGGCCGCGTTGGCCTTCTTGTCCTCCTTCTGGCGGATTTCGAGCTGGCGCATGTTCTCGAGCTTCCGCTTTTCGAGGAAGTAGTTGATGTCGCCCAGGTGCTCCTTGACCCGCCTGTCGCGGAACTCGTAGATCTTTGTGGTCAGGCCGTCGAGGAAGTGCCTGTCGTGCGAGACCACGACCAGCGTGCCGTCGTAGTGGTTCAGGGCCTTCTGGAGCACGTCCTTCGAGCGCATGTCCAAGTGGTTGGTCGGTTCGTCGAGCAGCAGCATGCTGTACGGCTCGAGCAGGAGCTTGGCCAGGGCCAGGCGCCCGCGCTCGCCGCCCGAGAGGACGCCGACCTTCTTGTCCACCTCTTCGCCGCTGAACAGGAACGAGCCGAGGATGTCGCGCACGCGCTTGCGGATGTCGCCCGCGGCCACGTCGTCCAGGGTCTCGAAGACGGTCTTGTTGACGTCGAGCTCCTGGGCCTGGCTCTGGGCGAAGTAGCCGATGCGGACGTTGTGGCCGAGCTTCATCTTGCCCTGGTGCTCGAGCTGGCCGAGGATGATCTTCGAGAGGGTGGACTTGCCCTCGCCGTTGCGGCCCACGAAGGCGACCTTCTCGCCGCGCTCGATGACCAGGTCCACGTGCTCGAAGACCAGGTGGTCGCCATAGGCCTTGCGCAGGTCCTTGGCCTCGACCACCACGGTGCCGGCCCGGGGCGCGGGCGGGAATCGGAAGGCCAGCGTGGCCTTGTCCTCGTCGTCCAGCTCCACGCGCTCGATCTTGTCGAGCATCTTGACCCGCGACTGCACCTGCGCGGCCTTCGAGGCCTTGTAGCGGAAGCGCTCGATGAAGCGCTCGGTGTCGTCGATCATCTTCTGCTGGTTCTCGTAGGCCGCCTGCAAGGTGCCCCGGCGCTCCTTGCGCAGCTCGAGGTACTTCGAGTAGGAGGCCTTGTAGTCGTGGATCCGGCCCATGCTGATCTCGATGGTGCGGTTGGTGATGGTGTCCAGGAAGATGCGGTCGTGCGAGATCAGCACCACGGCGCCCGGATAGTCGCTCAGGAAGCTCTCCAGCCACTGGATGGACTCGATGTCGAGGTGGTTGGTGGGCTCGTCGAGCAGGAAGACGTCGGGCTTCTGGAGCAGGATCTTGGCCAGCTCCACCCGCATGCGCCAGCCGCCGCTGAACTCGGAGGTGGGCCGCGCGAGGTCTTCGCGCTCGAAGCCCAGGCCCAGGAGGGTCTTCTCGATTTCGGCGTCCATGTGGGCGGCGTCGAGCAGGTCCAGGCGCTCGCTCAGGTGGGTCAGCCGCTCGATCAGGTCCATGTAGGCCTTCGACTCGTAGTCGTCGCGAGTCTCGAGCTGGTGGTTGATGTTGTCGATCTCGGCCTCCATCTTGAGCACCAGGTCGAAGGCCAGCTTGGCCTCCTCGTAAACGGTCTTGTCGTTGGCGTGCTCCATGTCCTGGGGCAGGTAGCCCACGCGGACATCCTGCGGCACGACGACTTGCCCCTGCGAGGGGGCCTGCTCGCCGGCGAAGATTTTCAGGAGGGTGGATTTTCCGGCTCCGTTCTTGCCCGTCAGGCCGATGCGGTCGCGGGGGTTCACCATGAAGGAGATGCTGTCGAAGAGGGTAAATCCGCCGAAGCGGACGCTCAGGTCATTGACTGAAATCATGTTTTGTGGGCCTGCTAGGTTTTTGGTGGCCAAAAGTAAGCCTTTTTTCCGCGATTGGAAAAAAAGCCCATCTATCCCAAGGGGCAGCGCAGCCCGATGAGGCTCACGTCGTCGCGCTGCTCCACGCCCAGCATGTGCTGGTCGAACATCTGGTCGAGCAGCCGGCCCTGCTCGGCCATGGGCATCGCCCCGATCTGGTCCAGCCTTTCGAGCAGCATCCGCGAGCCGATCTTCTTGCGGTGGCGGTCGTTCTGGTCCACGAAACCGTCGGAGCTCAGATACACGGCGTCGCCCGGCTCCATCTCGAAGCGCTGGGTCTGGAAGAACATGCCCGGCTTGTCGCGCTTGCCGCCGATGGAAAAGCGGTCGCCCCGCAGCACCCGCGTGCTGGCCGTGGCCGCCTGGTAGTGGTAGAGCGGACGCTTGGCCCCGGCGAACTCCACCCGGCCGCTCTCGGGGCGCAGGCAGCAGAGGCAGACGTCCATGCCGTCGTCGTTCTCGCTCTGCTTCTGCTTCAAGGCCCAGACCAGCATCTGGTTGACGCGCAGCAGGGCCCGCCCAAGGTCCGGCTCGCGCTCCTCGACCAGCACCTGCCGTATCAGCCGCAGCCCGATCATGGACATGAACGCCCCCGGCACCCCGTGCCCCGTGCAGTCGGCCACGGCCAGGTACCAGAGCGTGCCCTGCCCGGGCACGTCCAGCTCGGCGAACCAGTAGAAGTCGCCCGAGACGATGTCCCGCGGGCGGAAGAGCAGGAAGCACTCGAAGCGGTCGTGCAGCTCCGACGGATACGGCAGCATGGCCTCCTGGATGGTCTGGGCGTAGCGGATGCTCGACTTGATCTCCTCGTGCTGGTAGCCGATGAAGTCGCGCTGCTTCGAGACCTCGGCGTTGCGCTTCTCCAACTGGTCGCGCTGCGACGAAATCTGCTCGTTCTGGCTCATGATTTCTTCCTTCTGCTGCTCCAGCTCGGCGTTCTTCTGCTCCAGCTCCAGGTGCTTGGCCTCGAGCTCCTGGTTCTTGTGGACCAGCTCGGCCGTGCGCACGCCCACCAGCCGCTGGAGCTCGCGGTTGTGCTCCTTGATGCGCCGCACCCGCACCTTGTAGAAGGTGAAGGCCATGAAGGCCAGCGCCGCCCCCAGGGCCAGCCGGAACCACCAGGTAGCGTAGAACGGCGGCAGCACCACCAGCTCCAGGCTCAGCACATGGTCGCTCCAGACGCCGTCGCTGTTGGTGGCCTTGACCTGGAAGACGTAGCGGCCCGGGTCGAGGTTGGTGTAGGTGGCCAGGCGGTTCTTGGCGTCGGTGTAGATCCACTCGTCGTCGAAGTTCAGCAGCCGGTACGCGTACAAGTGGTTGCCCGGCACGCTGAAGTGCAGGGCCGCGAACTCGATGGCGATGACCTTGTCCTGGTACGAGAGCTCGATCGACTGCGAGAGCACCACCGAGCGCTTGAGGATGCCGTCGGGCGAAGGCGCGAGCGAGACGTTGTAGAGCTTCAGGTCGGTGGCCGCGACCCGGGGCATGTAGGGGTTGTCCTTGACCTCCCAGGGGAAGAAGGCGTTCAGGCCCTTTATCCCCCCGAAGAAAAGCTCGCCGCTGGCGCCCCGGGCCGAGGCGCCCCAGAAGAAGCCGTCGCTTTGGAGGCCGTGCGAGACGTCGTAGTTGGCCAGGCCCCCCTGGCGCAGGTCCAGGCGCGAGAGGCCCTTGTTGGTGCTGGCCCAGAGCTGCTCGCTGGCCGGGTCGAGGTGGAGGCCATAGACCACGTTGTTGGCCAGGCCGTCGCGCTCGGCGAACGCCTGGCTCCGGGGCTGCTGGCGCAGGTCCGTCAGCACGGCCAGCCCCCCGCCGAAGGTGCCCACGAAGAGGCGGCCCTGGCCGTCGTAGTCCATCGAGATGACGCGGTCGTCGGGCAGGCCGTGCTGGGCGTGGGTGAAGGTCTCGACGGCGAAGCGCCCCGGGCCCTCGACCCGCACGCGGTGCAGCCCGCCCCACGAGCCGGCCCAGACCTGCCCCCAGCGGTCTTCGACCAGGGCGCCCTGGATGCTGCTGGCCGTCTGGCCGGGCAGGTTCAGCAGGTGGTAGAGGCTGTCGCTGGCGGGGTCCAGCACGTCCAGGCCCTCGCCCGTGGCCACCCAGAGCAGGCCCCGGCTGTCCTCGAGGATCGCCTGCACGGCGTTGTGGGCCAGCCCGCGGCTTTCGCGCGAGTACTCGACCCACGCGGCCACGCTGTCGCGCCGGGCGGAGTCGTGCCAGACTCCGCGCTGGAGGCCGTGGCCCCAGGTGCCCACCCAGAGCGTGCCGTCGCGGGCCAGGCAGAGCGCCGAGGCGGTGTAGTCGGGCAGGGCCGAGGCGCCTGGCAGCCGCTCGTGGTAGTGGTCGAAGCGGCCCGTGCTCCGGTCCAGCCGCGCCAGCCCGCCCTCGACGTAGCCGATCCAGAGCACGCTGTCGCGGTCGGGGAAGACCATGCGCACGGTGCGCGCGGGCAGGTCGGGCCTGCCGTCCGACTCCACCAGGCGGAACTTGCGGGCGTAGGGGTCGTGCTTGCTGATGCCCATCTCCCAGGCCCCGACCCAGACCACTCCGGCCTCGTCCTCGTAGAGGCTGGCGATGTTGTTGTGCAGGATACTGCCCGGGCCGTCGTCCATGCTAAAGGCCTTGGCCCTGCCCGTGGAGGCCTCGCGGACGACCAGGCCGTCGCTGGTTCCTACCCAGAGGTTGCCGCGGCTGTCGAAGAAGACCTTCAGCACCGTCTGGTGCGGCAGGGGCAGGCCCGAGCCGTCGCCCGGCGCGAAATGCTCGACGAAGCGGCCCTGCTCGATGGAGAACCTGCCCAGCCCGCTGTTGAAGGCCACCCAGAGGAACCCGTCGGGGCCCAGCTCCAGGTCCACCGAGGCCAGGCTGTCGGGCGTCGCAGGCGCGAAGGCCGGCGGCCGCATCCGCTCGATGCGCTGGCTGGCCTTGTCGTAGCGGAAGAGGCCCGCGTCGGTGCTCACGAAGACCCAGCTCGGGGTCTCCTGGACATCGTGGCAGGCCAGGCGCGCGAGCCTGCCGAAGGCCGGGGGCAGCTCAACGAACTGCTCCGTCCGCCAGTCGAGCAGGCTCAGGCCCTGGTCGGTGGCCAGCCAGATGTGGCCCTGGTGGAGGCTCATGTTGCGGATCATGCCGTGGCCCAGGCCGGGGCGGGCCGGGTCGTTCGGGGCGAAGTTGCGGAAGGTCTCGCTCTCGGCCAGCCAGCGCGCGAGGCCTCCGCCCGCGGTGCCCACCCAGAGCGTGCCCCTGCCGTCGAGTTGCAGGCAGCGGACGATGCTGTTGCAAAGGGAAGCGCTGTCGCCTGCCTGCTGCCGGAACACCCGGAACTTGTAGCCGTCGAAGCGGTTCAGCCCGTCGTGGGTGGCGATCCAGACCAGCCCGGTGGTGTCCTGCTGCACATCGAAGCAGGTGCTTTGCGAAAGCCCGTCCTCGATGGTCAGGTAGCTGAAGCTGATGTTCTGGGCCTGGAGGATGCTCCCCCAGACCCAAAGGAAAACCACCCCGGCTAAGGTGAAGATTCGTTTCATGCGCGCCCATTTTTGCTAAAATTAACAAAAAGTGGGACAGGCCCTCCGGCCGTGGCGCCTCCATGCCCGGAAAATTTGCGGCTCGCCCTCCAAGGCCCCCGCAGTAGCCAAGGATCGGGCCCGGCGAAGGCTATCATTTTTGGCAGATCGCGCCGGTGGTGGCGGCATCCTCCGCCATAGGCCCCCAAAAAAGCCCCGGGCCAGCCGGGGCTTTTGGGGCGAAGGGGGCAACGGCTCAAGGCTCGTCCACCGAGCGCAGGATGTACTCCTTGTAGTCCTTGAGGACGGGCTTGTACGCGCCCTCGAACAAGGGCGAGGAGATGAGGAAGTCGGCCGTCGAGCGGTTGGAGGCCGTGGGGATGTTGTAGAGGACGGCGATGCGGAGCAGGGCCTTGACGTCCACGTCGTGCGGCTGCTGCTGCATGGGGTCCCAGAAGAAGATGAGCAGGTCGATCTTGCCCTCGCAGATCATGGCCCCGAGCTGCTGGTCTCCGCCCAGCGGACCCGACTTCAGGCGGACGACCTCGAAATCCTTGCGGGGCAGGTTCTCGCGCTCGCGGATGAGGGTGTCCTGGATGAGCCGCCCCGTGGTGCCCGTGCAGACGAGCTTGTGCGGGGCCAGCAGCTCCTTGTTCCAGTGGACCCATTCCACCATGTCCTTCTTCATCTTGTCGTGCGCCACCAGGGCGATGGTCTTCGGGTTCATCTTCGGGAGATTTTGATGTGCCCGCGAAGATAAGCCCCCAGGCCAGAGTTCGGCGCGCTGCCGCCAGAAAAATGGCCAGCGAACGGACAACGCGCCAGCCTGGGCAGCCGAGGACGGGTACAAAGTATTCCAATTTGCCCTATCTTTGGAGGAAAGCGGGCACGACGACATTGCGTGCCGCCACAACGTCCACCAAAACGAAACGCCATGGGTATCGAAAAAGTGCTAGAAAGACCTTACATCGACATCGGGTACGACGCCGAGCGCTCGCTGCTGAAAGCCGTATGGACAGCCGACAGCATCCGCCTGACCGACAAGGAGTTCCGATCCGTGAACGATTTCTACGTTTCCCACTCGCTGATGTCGCCCTACCACTCGCTGATGATCGACACGCGGGAGTTCCACTACACCATCCCGCCCGACATGCAGGCCTGGGTGGGCACGCAGGTCGTCCCGGCGCTGATCGCCAACGGGCTGCGACGGATAGCCTTCATGGTCAGCAACGACTTCATCGCCCAGCTTTCGATCGAGCAGGCGATGGAAGAAGCCGATGCCAACGCCTTCGCCATGAGCTACTTCGACGACCTCCAAGCGGCCGAGGACTGGCTGATGCTCTCCTAGGGGCCCAGAGTGCCCGAAAAACCGAAAAGCCGAGACCCAGGTCCCGGCTTTTCGGTTTTTGGGCAGGAAGCCCTGCACGAAGGCCCTCTTTTGGGCCTCCAGCCGGAATCTCTCCAGGCTGAGCTGCTTCTGAGGCGTGTATTTGAACATAGGCGCAAGGTTTTCAGGGCCAAGGTTCCAAAAATCTTGCGCTTGGATAATGGAATTGGGCTTAGTTTTTTGAAAGCTAGTTGGTTGTGGGTTTTTTAGCGGAGCCTACTTAGTTGTAACATTTGTTGCACAAGCAATATAAATTATACTCTCTCTTACCAAACGCAAAAGCTTAAACATATATTCATCAAATACGCTTTCTGGTATATGAAATGTAAAATTATCTTCTGTTCTTTCTCCAAAATCAAAACTTTTATGCTCAATAAAATTTCTTATAGTATTAATTTCTTTTGCTTTGGGTTCAATCAAATTTTTAAATCCGTCTTCGTTCATATATATATCTTTACTAACCCAATATAATGCTCTCAACATTAAATTTCTGCTTTCTGTAAAAACAGAGGATAGACCTTTGTTTTTGTTTAAATTAGTAAACCAAATTCTGCTAAATGTTACTCTGTCGTTTTTAAAATTTAGTTGAAAAATTCCATTTATCAAGTAGCCTAATTTATCAAATATTGCATATGTATTTGAAAAGGAAGTTTTTTTTTGTTGTTTTGAAAATTTGGAATTAAACGATTGATAAAACTCAAAACGTGCGAATCTGTAATCTTGCTTAATATTTTCAAAAAAGTTTACGAATGACGCATTTGAGCTTCCTTTGAGAATAATGTCATCTTTACTGCTTGATAAACGAACATCAATATTAGAAAGTGGATTTAAGCAAAGCTCTTTTTCTATGCACCATTTAAGATATTCACTATTTTCGGTGGTTTCTTCAAAGTCATCACGATAAAATTTGTAGTCAAGAGATTGAGCATAATTTGTTTCTATGGCATTTAATCTTGCTAAAACATCAGCCTTGTATTCATCAAAAACAAATTTATTCAAACCGGCTATAAAATACTGATGAGCTAATTGAATATAAGCAACTTGGTATTTTGGTTGAGTTAAATAATTTAAAGCATAAAGCATAAGACTATTTGCTTTATTTATTAATGGCATTCCTGTTTCATTGTCAATTTTACATGCTTCATTCCAATAATCAAGCGCAAGAATAAACCGACCCAAATTGTTTAGTCTATTAGCTAAATTTGTCAAAATGCTTGAAATTATTCTATTTTCAGTTTTATTAGTGCGAAATGAGTAAGCAAGACGTAAATGTGTAATTTCTTTTGCAATAATTTCTTGTTCCCAATTCCAGTCTTTTTCTGTTTGAGCAATTTCTATTTTATGCTTATCGCTGTATGCAATTGATAAAAAATAATGAAACAAACAAAGATTTTCCTTAAGTGTAATTTTTGATTTGTTATCGTTAAGGTTTTCAATGGCAAAATCAATCTCTTGAATTTTGTTAAGTGATGCTGCTAAGTCAATAAATCTACCGATACTTTTGATATATTCATTTTCATCTACATTTTGATTTGAAATTATCAGTTTTATATTATCTAAATTATCCATAGTTTTTATTTAGTCACTCATGTTTGTAATTGCAGCTAACGAAAAATGGTAGTCGTAGTTGCTGGATTTACAGCACTTTCGTTTCAATTTTGCAATTCAGCTCGTTGAAGCCACCAAAGTACAAAGTTGGTACGAAAGTCGGAAGTTTTTTGTTAATACATGTTATCGCTTTTTATTGTTCTCAATTTGTTTAAGTTCATAATTTTCATCAATTGTCATAGTATTATTATCAAAAGAAATTCCTAGCAACAAAATTTCTTTATTTTGCATTTCAAATTGCTGAGAATATTTCCTATCTTCTATTTGCTTCATTGCCTTTTGTGCTGATGAAATTTTAAATTCTATCACGTAAATGTAATTATTAGTTTTCAAAACAGCGTCAATTCTACCAACATTTGTTTGGACTTCTGATTGAATGTCACAGCCTAACAATTTTAAAATTATATGAATAAAAATGTGATAAAAGGCTTCATTTGTATTTTTAATTAGAACATTTGGAACAGATGCAAAATAGGTATTTAATTTATTTATAAAATACTTGATTTCCTTTTTTGAAAGTGCATTTTTTAAGTCTGCAATTGGTAAATCATCAATATTTTCTGTAATTTTTAACTGATTTTCTAACAAATTTTTATATTGACTTTGAGCATCAATAAAAGAGTAAAGTAAATAATCAAATCTACCATTAGATTTGATTATTCCCTCAATAAAACTGTTTGCAATTGGTTTATAAAGATCTAAAAACTGATTTTCTAAAGCACTATCTATAAATTCATTCAATTTATTATTTTCAAGTATTTCTGATAAATCATTTCTAAATTTATATGCGTCGTTTTTTTTTGCAATCAAACTTTCATGTTGAATTTCATGAAAATCTTTTAAAATCTTATCTAAATTTTCTAGAATAAATTCAAAAAACAATTCTATATATTTTTTTAATGCAGCTTCACTGTTCCCTTTTATTTCGTTATCAATTTCTAAAATTGTAGATTTAATATATTCAGTTTTGTATCCATTATTATATTTTTTCCAAATTCTGCGATTAAAATCCCAATTAAAGAAAGATAAAATATAGGGTGAAAGTTCTTTAATTATCAAATTATTAATGTCGTTTATGATTCTTTTTGCATTTGTTTTTATTTCATAATTGTCAATTGATTTCTGAAACGCATAGAAAAAATCGGAAAAAGTTATTAAGTAAAGAACATAAAAAAATAATCTATCCGATTGTTTTTCAGGTATTGGTTTGAAATAGTTTCGTAGTGAAATAAAAAAAGTTTGCAATTTTTTAAATATTTCATCGTAAGGCAATAAAAAGAAATTTTCAATCGTATCATTTTGACCGATTACATTATGTTTTTTTAAAATTTCCTCAATATTTTCTTTTTCCTCTATCATCTAATTTTCATAAGCCATAACGTCATTACTTCCACCATCCTCAATTCCTACCCAAAAGCACAATTGTGCATTACGAATTTTATGCACAGCTCCAGAAGCCGCGCCCATCCGTCAAAATTCGAATCGACAGGTTTGGGAAGTTCGGCGGCCGGTTTTGGCCCTGGACATCCGCAGTTCTGAAGGGTAGCTTGATCATCAGGGGTTGGAAATTGACGATAGCCAAAGATACGCGCTGTACTTTGGAAAAGCAAGCGGCTTGGCGTTTTTTTGAACTCGTGGGCGGTATGCTATGCACCCGCTGTTGAGAAACAGCAGGTGCGTATTGAACGGAAAACTTGATTTTACCACTGTCAATCCTTCTTGCGCTACCCTCACTCTTTTAAAGAACCTTTTTTTGCCTTGTCCGCGCTGCTTCTTTCTTTATCTTTGTTGGAAAGCCTGGTGGCGGCCAGTCGGCCCTGCCCCAGCCAGGCCTTTCGAACCTCTCATTCGCGACACATGAAAACTGTTGATGCCTATATCGCCGAGCGCCCGGCGAATGTCCGCAAAATCTTGGTGAAATTGCGGGAGCTGGTCAAGGCGAACGCTCCGGACGCCGTCGAGCGCTTCGCCTACGGGATGCCGGGCTACCGGCTCAAGAAGCGCCCCTTGGTCTATTTCGGAGCCTTCAAGACCCACATCGGCTTCTACCCGACGCCCTCCGGCATCGAAAAGTTCCAGGTCGAGCTGGCCGCTTTCCCGCAGAGCCGGGGCGCCGTTCGCTTTCCCCTGGGCAAGCCCATCCCCTACGGACTCCTGGCCCGCATCGTCCAGTTCCGTGTCGAGGAGTGCCTGGCCCAGCCCGACCTCGAGGCCTGAACCGACCAGCGCATGCACCACAACGCCCGAGCCTGGCTTCGCCTGCTCATGCTGCTGGCCCTCTGGCCCACCGCCGCGGCGGCACAGCAGGAGCCACCCGAGATCCTGCGCCACCCCGAACGAGTCGCCCTGACGAACTTGCACGCTCTCAACACGCCCTACCGCGAAGTGAACCTGAACGTTGCGCCCGATGGACGCGACCTTTACTTCATGAGCACACGCGGCGGACAGCCTTGGACGGGCGAGCCCAGGGTGCTCTTCGGCAAGCGGCAGTTCGACGGCGACCTCTACCACGCCCGCCAGGTCGAGGGACAGTGGCAGGCGCCAACCGCGATACCTGCCCCCGTCAACACCTCCCGCGGCGAGGACGAGCCTGTCTTTTCGCCTGATGGCCAGCGGGTTTACTTCCAGAGCTGGCGATCGGGCTGGCAGGTGACCGGAGGGCCCTACTACATGGCCACCCTCGACGGTGAGCGCTGGGACCGCATGAGCGGCCTGGGCCAGGGCATCGGAGACTTCTTCGCCGAGCACGCCCGGCATTCTTCCAGCCTGGCCACCGATGGCATGTGCGTTTCCCCGGCCGAGGACCTCTTCATCGTGGCCTTCGGCTACGACTACCAGGGCGCGATGGACCTTTTCTTCTCGCGCAAGGTCGGCGGCCTCTGGCAGCCCGTGGCCAAGATGCCCCTGAGCACGCCCGGCGACGAGCGCTCGGCCTTCCTGGCCGCCGACGGGCGGACGCTCTATTTCGCCAGCGACGGCCTGGGCGGATTCGGCGGGCTGGACATCTTCAAGACCACCCTCGGGCCCGACGGCAGCCACGGGCCGATCTTCAACATCGGCGAGCCGTTCAACACCTCCCGCGACGATTTCGGGTTCGTGGTCGCCGGGACGGGCAAGGACGCCTACTTCGTCCGCGACGACGACATCCTGCACGCCGACCTCCAAGGCACGGATCCCCGCCTGCGGCCCGTGCCCGTCCGCGTGGTCCGCGGGCAGGTCGCCGACTCGCTCGGGCGGCCCGTCGGCGGCCAGGTCAGCCTGCTCAAGGGCCGCGAGACCCTTTCGACGGCCACCAGCAACCGCCTCACGGGCGAGTTCCTGCTCGTTACCACCGAGATGGGGAGCTTGGAGCTTCTGGTCAAGCTGCCGGGGAAAGTCCCTTACCGACAAGCGGTTCCTGCCGAGGCGGACAGCTCGGTCTATACCGAGCGGGAGCTACCGCTTGCCCTGCCCCCGCTGGCCGACGAGCCTCCGCCCCAGCCCCTGCGGCCGATCCTCGGCTCGCCCCGCGAGGCCCGGCTCGCCCTGCTGTTCGACTCCGACAGCCACGCCCTGCGCCCCGACGCCCTGGCCCAGCTCCAGGCCCTGCGCGACAGCCTGCCCGCCGGGCAGGTCCAGAGCCTGCGCCTTGTCGCCCGCGCCGACAGCGACGCCCCCGACGACTACAACCTCCGCCTCAGCCAGCGGAGGCTGCGGGCCGTGCAAGACTGGCTCGCCCAAGAGGCGGGATGGCCCCCAAGCCTGCTGGCCGACGCCCAAGCCCTCGGCGAGGCGCAGCCCCTGGCCCCGGACGACGGACCCGAAGGCAAGCAGCGCAACCGCTCGGTGCTGCTCGAGCTTCGCTACCTGCCCCCGCGCTAGGCTTCCTGACGACCGTTTTTGCTTACCTTTGCCTCCAACCTGCGTTTTTCGCCAACCAAAACCGCCATGAATCCACTGAGCTCGCTTCTCGCCGCCCTCGACTTCGCCGCCCGCAAGCACAGCAAGCACCGCCGCAAGGATGCCGACCGCACGCCCTACGTCAACCACCTGATCGAGGTGGCCGACATGCTCGCCCGAGCGGGCGTGGACGACCTCGCGACCCTCCTGGCCGCCGTCCTCCACGACACCGTCGAGGACACCGCCACCACGCTCGCCGAGCTGGAGCAGCGCTTCGGCGCCGAGGTGGCCGCGCTGGTGGCCGAGCTGTCGGACGACAAGAGCCTGCCCAGCGACGAGCGCAAGCGCCTCCAGGTGGAGCACGCTGCCCACAAGTCCGCCAAGGCGCGGCTGGTCAAGATCGCCGACAAGGCCTCCAACGTCAAGGCCATGGTGACGGCCCCGCCACACACCTGGAGCTGGGAGCGCCGCATGGAGTATCTCGACTGGTCCGACCGCGTCGTCGCGCCGATGCGCGGGGCCAACGCCGAACTAGAGGCCGAGTACGACCACTGGATGGCCGCCTCGCGCCTTGCCCTGAACCACGAAAAAAACTCCTGAGCCATGCGAAGCATTTTCTGGCTGATTCCGTTTTTGCTGCTGTCCTTCAAGGCGTTCCCCAACGCCGCGGCTCCAGGCTTCTTCAACGCGGGCGCCGGGCAGGGCCTCCAGCTCTTCTTCCCCGAAGACGCGAGCCTGCTCGACTCGGTGCGCATGGAGCATGAAGTCGTTACGATACTGCTCTACGAGGGCTTCGCCGTCGTCAAGGGCCAGTACTACATGCGCAACCTCGGCCACCAGAGCGCCCGGCTGCGGGTGGGCTATCCCGTCAACGCCTTTTACGACAGCGACACGCCCGGGCCGTACCATGTGCGTTTCGACTCGCTCGCGGCCCTGCGCGTGCGGGTGGACGGCCTGCCCGTCGAGACCCGCTGGCTGGCCGACGAGAGCGCCTACTCCTACGAGAGCGCCGCGAACTGGCACGTCTGGGAAGCTGATTTCAAGCCAGATACCCTCACACTCTTGGAAGTTTACTTCATGGTGAACACCAACGACGCCCTGGTGCGCGAGGGCTACAACCTCGACAAGGTGAACGGCTTCATCTACCTGCTCGAATCGGGCAACGCCTGGGCGGGCGACATTGGCTCGGGCCGCGTCTTCATCAAGGCCATGCAGGGCCTGACCCTGGGCGACATCACCGGAATCGAGCCGGACAGCCTTTTCCGCAAGCATCCTTTCCGGCAGGAGCTCGTGCTCGACTTCGCCAACCTGGAGCCCGGCCCTTCCGACAACATCCTGCTGCGCTTCGGCACCCGGATCGACCGCTACCGCTTCGACCGTGCGGCCCGCAATGCCGAGACCTTCTACGCCCAGGCCGACAGCATCGACGCCGGGGCCCAGGTAGTGGTCGATTTCCTGCCCTTCCGCACCCGCGACCTTTTCGCCGTCCAGGACGAGTCCGGCCGCTTCATGGGCCTGGTCCTGATGCTGAACATCTTCGCCCCGATGCTCATGCTGCTGGGCGTCATCGGCTTCGTGGTCTGGATGGCCGTCAAGAGCTGGCGCCGCCGCAAGGCTGGGCAGGGACAGTGAGCTCCGAACGGACCGCGGTGGTTTTTCTGCCTGTTGAGCCGTGTTTCGCGTTGTGTTTTGATGTTTTTTGCCAAGAACTCTCGAAATGCAGTTTTTTATATCCAGTTGCTTTCGAAGGTGAAACATCCGAACGCGACTGGGCGCAAGACGTCAGGGCTATGCCCCTTTCGGATGCGCGGGCTTCGCCCCGAAAGCCCCGAAGGGGCGCAATAGCAAAGCGATGGGTGAAGCCCATCCAGAACAAGCCACCCAACCACCCAGCCCTGAAGGGGCGGAATTGGCCTGCGACGGGCATTGTCAGAATAGCCCGAATTTGTCGGAAATGGGTGCTTGGGACATTGCACCATCGAAAGCAAATGGTGAGTCCAGCATAAAAACCATTATTTGCATTTTTCTATTTGTAACCAATTGATAGTCAAGGATAATTTTTGAAAGCGAATTTTAGAAATGACCTTTTTAGACCGCACCCATTTTTGTCCTTGGAGCGGATTTGTCCACGAAAGGCACGAAGGGCACGAATTTTTTTTGAAATCAAAATTAGAGGGGATGAATGGGACGGCGATTTGCAAGGAAAAACCACATGCGATAAGCAAGTGTGAGTCCAGCATAAAAACCATTATTTGCATTTTTCTATTTGTAACCAATTGATAGTCAAAGAAAATTTTTGAAAGCGAATTTTAGAAATGACCTTTTTAGACCGCGCCCAATGGTGTTATACCACAAGCATGATCCAAGAATCCCGAATTATTATCAACCGACAAAGACCTTTGTCGCATTTTTTCTTGAATCCGGCAGGCGAAAGAATTGGGCTTGCCTCTGGCTTCGGGGCATTCATTATTGGCAAATATGGCCACAGGCGAACGTTGGAAACAGCCCAAGCATCAAGCGAACCTGTTCCGCGCCACAAGGTCTGACGCTGTAACGCGAAACGGGAAAGTCAGGGAGCCGCGCTGAAGGGAGTGCTCGCAGCTTTTGGCAATCAACTGAAGGCCAAGATGTTGCTTACGCTTCATGTGCCACCCAGGAAGCAGGACAAGCGGCGTGCGGAAAACTTTCGCCCAAGCGCTTGCTTTTGTTAAATCAAATGTGTATTTTGTGAGAATAAAATCAACCGCCTTATTTGCGCCTGCTTTCCTTCAAATCCTCGGAATTGCAGGGCCTATGCCGGTGGGGGCTCTACACAGGCAGCGGCAGGTGGGGAGTGGTGGCCCGGAAAGTCGAGGGGGGCGGGCGCTGTCAGTTTGGCGGAAGGTGAAGAAATTCCCCATCTCGTTTGCTTGGTGACGACTTTCCCAAACAAGATGAAATCAGGTTTTGGTGTTCCTTTCGGTAAAGAGATTTCTAGGCACGAGAGTCTCCCGAACACGGAAAATAGGCATGAAAACATTTTGAAAAGTAAATCTTCCCACTTCATTTTCGGGAATACTTTGCAGGCATTGCCGTGCATAGTCTTTGCCTGCTCTTTCCAAGAACCGTCAAATCGAACGCCTGACGGATTGTCCAGAACCTTTGGTGGCGTGTAAATTTAGTTTGTGCTAGCGCGGTTGCGCCTTTCCATTCGAAATATTGTCTCACATTTCTAAACAACAAAAAAACAGCATCATGAAAAAGACTTTTACTTTCCTCTTCCTCTCGGTTTTCGCGTTGCCCATGGCCTTCGCGCAGAACAACGTCCAAGTCAGCGGCAGCGCCGCCTGGATTGGCTACATGAACGTTACCAATTTGAGTGGTGGTTTCGAGTTGGGCTCCGCCTGGGGAGTTGCTGATTTGAAATCAGTGCCTGACGCCACCGCCAACACGATCACCCTGTACCCCAATTTCAACACCTACGCCAACAACCCTGGGGACGATTACTGGATCGACCCGGCGACGGGAGAAGGTGTCAAGATGATGGAGGCCTTGACTTTCGTAGAGCCAGGAGCCACCTTCAACGGCCAGGACATGACCTTCTCCGGATCCGTGGAGGCTTACACCTTGGACGATTCTTACACGGTCAAGTACTTCATCAAAGCGCTTGATCCGAATGCCGGCTACGGCGATGCTTTCAATGGATCCAAAATTTTTGACCTTCCGACGAGCGGACAGTTCTCCGTCAGCGCCACGGCCGCGGAGTTGGCCACTGGCTTGGTGATCCAGTACGGTTTTATCGTCATGGGTTTGAATGCCAACCCTGCCAACGAAGCCGCCTTGGGCAACGTAATTCTCGGTGCTGGTGACGTTAACTCCGTCAACGGGCTGGACAACGCATTGGCCTTGAGCGTCTTCCCCAACCCTACCGCTGAGACCTTGTTCATCAACAGCGCTGCCCCGGTGCAGTCTTACCAGATCACGACCCTGTTGGGCCAGACCGTCCAGAGCGGCTTCACGACCCAGGAGGTTAACGTCGCGAACCTCGCCGCCGGCACCTACTTCATCAACGTGCAAACGGAAGAAGGCAACCGCGTGATGAAGTTCATCAAGCGCTAATAGCCCTGGGATGCCGCGCGGGGCGCGACGCCCCGTCCCGATTCCCTTGGGCGGCCTCCCGCTTCCTTTCGATTTCCCCGAGCCCGCGCCCTTCCCGCTTTCCCTTGGAAAGTGGGAAGGACGCGGGCTCGGGTCTTTTCCTACCCAGCCACGTTCAAAAATGAAGGATTGCCATGAAGGCCCGACCAAGCCAGAAAAGGGATGCCATGAAGGTAGAAAGCAGAGCCAAGCCATCGAAGGGTGAAATTGCCCAGATCGGGCGGAAGAGCCGGAAAAGGCCACTCCTTCGGGGGATTCGCTCCGACCTACGCGCGTGGCTGGCCACGACCATCCATCCCTTCGGGATTCGCCCGTCCCGCTCCACAAGCCTGTCTTTTCATCCGAATTTCACGGAAGGTCAAGTCTTTTTTCGTGAAGTCCACGCGATCAGTAGCCCCTGACGCTGGCGATGTAGCGGCTCAGCTCGTTGACGCTGCTGGGGAAGGTGAAGGCGTCGTTGACGATGAAGTAGTCCTGCGGGTTGACGGTGAAACCGTAGGCGTACTTGGCGAAGTCGAGCTTGGCGGACTCGAAGGTCAGGCGGGCGACGATCTCGCGGACCTGCTGGGCGTTGATGCCGTTGTCGGCGGTGGCCTGCTTGGCGACGTTGAGGCGGTTCTCGTCGAAGGGCATGTTCTCGATGGTGCTGAGCAGCATCCCGAACTGGGCGTCGTTCATGCAAGGCGGCCCCACGGGCTGGTAGGGATCGACGAAGCGGCCGCCGCCCTGGTTCTGCCCTCGGCCCCCGTTGTTGCCGTTGTAGTAGGCGTTGCTGTTGACCACGCGGGGGGCGTTCCCGTTTTCGACGAAGGCCTCGGCCTGGTTGGGCCCGCGCACCACGAGGGCCACCCGCTGGAACGGCATGAAATCGACCATCTCGTCGTAGAAAAGCTCGCCGGGGCGCCCCGCGAAGGCGTTTCGGAAGACCTGGAGCCGGTAGCGTCCCGGCTGGATGTCGTTGAGGGTCACCTCGGGCGAGGGTTGCATGAAGGCTTCGCGGCCCAGGATGACGGTGCAGGGCGCGCCGTCCCACATCCGGACGTTGAGATGGGCGCCGTTGGGGCCTTGGGCCCAGGTCGTCAGGAAGGCCAGCAGGGCCAGCAGCAAAAGTAGGTTTCGTTTCATGGTGTGTCGGGGTGTGGGGTTGTGAGGATGGGCGGCTTGCCCAGCGGTCTAAGGCCCGCCAAAGGCGTGCCAGCCGCGGGAGCCTTTGCAATTCGTTAGTAGGCCGTTGGGACAGATTGGGTTTCGGAGGCCTTGTAGATGACGCCAATGCGCCTTTGCCCGTCGATGCGAGCCACGAACTCGCCTTCGGGGACGCGGACATGGCGCACCAGGTGGTCCTCATAGACGGCATCGAGGCTGTCGAGGTAGGCCTGGTCGTAGTGGCCGCCGCCGAGGGTGTAGGGGTTCACGGTGAAATAGCCCACCCGGAAGGAGGTCAGGTTCTGGAAGAAGTGCGTGCCCTGGCTGGGGTCGATGCGGTAGTTGGCCAGTCCGGCCTCGATGATGACCCGCGCCTCCGAAATCTGCGACCAGCGCACGGGGATGCCCAGCCAGTGGTCGCTCGAGCCCCAGCGTCCCGGCCCGATGAGCACGTAGTTGCGCCGGAGCTTGACGAAGTCGTTGTTGATCCGGTTGACGATCATGGCTATCTCGGGGTTGTTCTCGGGCTTGAAATTCTGGGTCTTGACATAGACGATGTCCTGAAGCCCTTTGATCTCGCCGTTGCCCAGGGCCTCGCGCGAAAGGATCACGGTCTGCTCGGGCCTGACGCCGCTCAGGTCGAGCGAGAGGGTCTCGGTGTTGTTGACGATGGGGCGAATCTGCAGCAGGTAGAACACCTTCGGCGACTCCTCGGGCTGGTTGAGGTTGACGGCGAACTCGATCTCGATGGGCTGGTTCATCTCCTTCTGGCCCACGCGCAGCACGCGGCAGAGGATGTCCGCCAAGGGAAACTGGTTGTATTTGAGCAGGTTGGAAAAGGTCAGCACAGGCTTTCCTTTATGATGCTTGCCTTCGCGGAGGATGTTGTTCTGGAAGTCATAGACCGAGGCCACGGGGCCGAGCGAGCCGTCCTTCTCGGCCTCGCGCAGGCTGAGCTGCAAGAGGTTGACGGCGTCGTTGACCGAGGGCTGGAACCGCTCGGGGTCGAGGCTCAGGGCGTAGAACTTCTTCTGGGTCTCCTGCAAGGCCATTTCGGGGGTCGAAAGCTGGAGCACCTTGTCGGGATAGACGGGCGAGAAGCGCAGCGTGACGCCGCCCTCGACGGTGTTCTTGCCCAGGCCGAAGGAGATGTTGGCGATGCCGTCGTCGGGCTTCTCGGGCGCGATCGGGTAGAAGTTGACCGAGCGGGCCACGCCGGAGACCGTGGGGTAGAAGCGGTCGCCATAGCTCTGGCCGCAGACCTCCTGCAAGACGATGGCCATTTTCTCCTCGTCGATGACGTTGGCCGTGGCGTTCATGTAGGCCTTGCTGGAGGCGAAATAGACCGAGGCATAAACGCTCTTGATGGCCGTGGTCAGCATCCGGAGCATCCGCACATCGTCCTTGATCTTGGGGATCATGTAGGTTGAATAGATGCCCGCGAACGGTTGGTAATGAGCATCTTCGAGCAGGCTCGACGAGCGCACGGCGATCGGTTGCCCCACAATGGTGATGAGCTTGCTCAGGTCGTTGAGCACCCGCGCGGGCAGCGATGCCGCCACGAAGGCATCGAGGATCTCCTGGTCGTCGGCCTCCGAGAGGGCGATGGCGTGCAGGCGGTTCTGCGTCATGAACTCGTCGAAGATGTCGGTGGTCAGCACCACGGTCTTCGGGATCGAGATGACCACGTCGGCGTACTCGTCGAGCTCGCGGCTGCGCTTGATCAGCGCATCGAGGAAGGCCAGCCCGCGGGCCTTGCCGCCGATGGAGCCCTCGCCAACGCGGGTGAAGGTCAGGTACTCGTCGAACTTCTCGCGGTAGAACTCGGCGATGACCCCGCGGCCCTTGTTGACCCGGAAGCCCGCGATGGCGTCGAACAGGAAGGTGCGCACGTGGTTCAGGTCGCGGAAGTCGTCGTACTTGAGGTACTTGAACAGCTCGGCGATGGGAAACAAGGCCCTGGCGTTCAGCCACTTCGAGAAATGGTCGCGGTTCAGGTGGTACTCCAGCGAGGCCGCGGGCACCTTGTGGATGTTCTGCTGGAGGCTCTTCAGGTCCGAGACCTCCATGATGGGATGGTGCGTCTGCGGGTCGATGAAGACGAAGTTGCCGAAGGCGAAAAACTGCGTGATGAAGTCGGTCAGCTCCATCGACAGGGCCTTGGACTTCTTGTGCAGGAAACCCACCTGCAACTCCCGGGCCTGGTCCACCCAGCCCATGTCCGACGACTGCAGCAGGATGGGCGTGTACTTGTTCTCCTCCTTGACCTTGCGGCAGAAGCGGATGCCGGCCATTTCGTCGCGGATGCCCTTGCGGTTGTAGCTCACGTCCGAGATGATGCCCAGGATGTTGTTCTTGTACTTGTTGTAGAGGGCCTCGGCGGCGTCGTAGTTCGTGGCCAGCAGGATCTTGGGCCGGCCGCGCATGCGCAGCATCTGCTGGTGGTCGTTCAGCCCCTCGGTCATGAACCGCTTCGACTGGGTGAAGATGATCTTGTAGATGCTCGGCAAGTAGCTGGAATAGAACCGGATGGAATCCTCTATCAGCAAAATGGCTTGAACACCCATGTCCGAGTCGTGCTCCACGTTCATGCTGTCCTCGATGAGCTTGATGATGGCCATGAGGATGTCGGCCTGCCCCAGCCAGCAGAAGACGAAGTCGATGGCGCTGGTATCCTCGCGGCTGAGCTTGAGCGAGACCTCGCGCGAGAAGGGCGTCAGCACCACGATGGGCTTGTTCGGGTGCAGGCTCTTGATCTTCTTGGCCAGTTGGAAGGTATCCATGCCCTCGACGTTGAGCATGCTGATCACCAGGTCGATGTGCGAGTTTTCCAGCTCCTCGAAGGCCTTTTCGGCCGAGGAGACCTGGATGAACTCGGGCGGATAGCGCAGGTTCAGGGCCACGTACTCGTTGAAGATCTGCTCCTCGATGCGCCCATCCTCCTCAAGCATGAAGGCGTCGTAGGCGCTGCATATGAGCAGGACGCGCCGGATGCGGTTGAGCATCAGTTGGCTGAAGTCGGTCTGGGTGAAATGGTACTGCTTGAGTTTGTGGCTGTTCATCTTGACGCGGTGATAAGTTAGGCATCGGCAAAGCCTTAAATTTACGCTTTGCCCGCCAAATTTCAAAAGCCGCGTCGATCAGCGCCCTGTACTGCCGAATCCGCCCTGGCCGCGGTCGGTGGCGGGCAGGTCGTGGCAAGGCATCCACCGGACCGCCTCGTGCCGGGCCACCACGAGCTGGCAGACGCGCTCGCCGTCGAGCAGGCTGAACGGCTCGGCCGAGAGGTTGACCAGCAGCACCTTCAGCTCGCCGCGGTAGTCGGCGTCGATGGTGCCGGGCGAGTTGAGCAGGGTTACGCCATGCTTGAGGGCCAGGCCGCTGCGGGGGCGGAGCTGGGCCTCGGTACCCGGCGGCAGGGCCAGGAACAGGCCGGTGGAAACGAGCGCGCGGCCCAGCGGCTCGAGCACGAGCGGCGCGTCGAGGTTGGCCCGGAGGTCGAGGCCGGCGGAAAGCGAGGTGGCGTACTCGGGCAAGGGATGCTTCGAGCGGTTGACGATGGGCACGTCCATGTCGGGCGGTTTTTGGGTCGTTCGGGAAAAGGAGGGGCAGGCTCAAGGGCAGATCTCGGCGGCGGCCGTCGCGGCGGGCTGGTAGCCGAGCTGGGCGGAGGCGCGCAAGCTGGCGCAGGCCGGCTCTAGCTGGCCAAGCTGGGCCAGGGCCAGGCCGCGGAAGTAGTGGCTGGTGGCCTGCGACACCTTGGCGCCGCCCGGGTCGAGCGACAGGGCCTTCGACAGGTCGTCGGCCGTCTTCTGCCACTCGCCCAGGCGGTAGTAGGCCAGCCCGCGGTTGAACAGGCACTCGGCGTAGTCGGGGCGCATGCCCAGGGCGATGTCGTAGTCGGCGATGCCTTCGCGGTACTTTTCCTGCGAGACCTTGGCGAAGCCGCGGTTGGAGTAGGCCTCGGGGTTGTTGGGCTGCGCGGCGATGCCGAGGTTGAAGTCGGCGATGGCGCCCTCGAGGTCGCCGCTCTTGCCGCGGGAAACGCCCCTGCCCGAGAAGACCCGGTAGCTGGTCGGGTCTAGGCGCAAGGCCATGTCGAAGTCGGCGATGGCCCCGGCGAAGTCGCCCAGGTTGTCCTTGCAGATGCCCCGGTTGTGGTAGGCCGCGGCCAGGTCGGGCTCGAGGCGGACGGCCTGGTCGAAGTCGGCCACGGCCTCCTGGAAGCGGCCCAGGTCCTTGTAGGTGGTGCCGCGGTTGTAGAAGGCGCTCGAGTAGTCGGGCTTGTAGGCCAGCGCGTTGTCGAAGAGGCCCAGCGCTATCTCCTTGTGCCGCAGCCTTCCCGCCGCGTCGCCCGCCTGCTCGTAAACGCGGGCCACGCGGTCGTGCGCGCTGCCGTAGTTGTTCCAGCCCACGGCCGCCTCGGGCGAGATCGACATGGTGTGCTGCCAGAGCGTTACGCTGTCCTTCCAGACCTGCGTCTGCCCATGCGTGGCCACGGCCTGCGCCGCCGCGAACACGCCCAGGGCCGCCAGCACCGGCAGCTTCAGCGCCGGGCGCCGCTCCCAGGCCCACTGCAACACCCAGGCCAGCATGATGCCGAAGCCCAGCGAAGGCACGTAGGCGTAGCGGTCGGCCATGATGGCACTGCCCACCCCGACGAACTGCAAGACCAGGAACACGTTGATCGTGAAAAAGGCAAGCCCGAAGGCCAGCGCCGGATGCCGCCGCAACGACCAGAAGAAAAGGCCAATCAGCAGCAGCACCGGGAAGAGGAAGGAGAAATACCACGCCGGAGGACTCCCCCCGACAAAGATCGGATAGGGATACATGGCCGCCAAGTCGTTCGGAACCAGCATCTTGACGAAATACATCGTGTATCCATAGAAGGCGAAGAGGATCTGGTAGAAGTAGGAGAACTCACCCACGTCGCGCACGGCCTCGCCGAACGACTGCGCCTTGAAGGCCAGCACGCCGAACAGCAGCGAAAGCGCGAAGAACGGAGCCTTCTCGACCCAGAGCCTGGCCGAGCGCCAGTCGCGGCCCCGCAGCAGGTCAATGGCCACCAGCGTTACCGACAGCGAGACCGCCTGCCCCTTCGAAAACAGCGAGAGCACGAACAGCGCCAGGCTGGCCGCGTAGGCCCAAAGCCTGCCCGAGCGCAGGAAGAGCAGATAGGCCAGCAGCGAGGCGAAGAAGAAGAAGGTGTAGAGCACATCCTTGCGCTCCGAGACCCAGGTTACGGACTCGACGTGAATGGCCAACAGCCCGAAAACCAGGGCGGATACGCTGGCCATCCAGAAGCGCAGCTTCAAGGGCTTTCCCTCGAAGAAGAACCAGACCAGGGCGTAGGCCAGCAGGCTGCTGAGCAGGTGCAGCAGCAGGTTGGTCTGCTTGTAGGCCCGGGCCTCGTAGCCGCCGCGGGCGTAGTCGATCGAGAGCGAGAGCATCGTGAGCGGATGGTAGTTGCCCATGTAGTAGAGGTGCTCCTTGTTGTCGTTGAAGAACATCGCCTTGATGTTGCCGCCCTCGAGGCTGGTCAGGAAGGGGTTGGTGGGCGAGTAGTTGTTGTCGATGTCGCGGTCCACCACGTAGCGGTTGTCGTCCCAGTTGGTGAGCTCGCCCTCAAGGCCGGGGCGGAAGGCCAGGAAGGTGGCCAGCAGCAGGAAAGCCAGGGCCAGGGCGTGCCACCAGGCGGGCAAGGGAGCCTCCGGCGCGGGCCTGGGGGCTGGCGTCTTGTGCGCGGCGGGCTGGGGCTGCGGGCGCTGTGCTGGCTTCTTCTGGACGGGCGGCGGCTGCTTGTGGGGCTTTTTGCTCATGGCTTGGCATTGGCGTATGGGTTCGACTTGGGCAAAAATACCATTTTTGCCCAAAGGCCACGCGCGGAGGGCCAGTCTCCAGGCTGCCTACCCTGCCGCCTTGGCCCGCCAAACGGCCGCTCTGGGCATCAAAACGGACTTTCAGGCCCCGAATCCAAGATCTTCGCATTGAGATTTAACATTTGCCTATTTTTTTATTTTTTTTTATTGCCTCGAAAAAAATTTGTGCCGAAAAAGTTTACAGGTAATTTTTTGAATCGCAACAAAATAGGCATATCATTCGTTAAATTCGTTGAAACCAAAGAATTGTAAAGAATAAAAACGGCACAAGCGAAAACAGGAGGCATGGTAAGTTCTTATCTTGCTTTTTCGTAGCTTTGCGCAATGTAGGCTGAATCCAAACCTCTTGATCCCATGAAAAAAATCTCCATACTCCTGCTGCTGGTACTGCTCCAGGCCGGCGCGGCCTTCGCCCAGTTCGTCAAAGAATGGGAGGTGGCCGTTGGCACCCAGAATGAAGACATCGCGCAGTCGGTGATAGAATGCCAGGACCGGGGCTACCTTGTGGTGGGCAACATCGACGCGAACGAGGAGGAATCCCGGTTCAAGGTTGTGAAGTACGACTTCCAGGGGCGCCAGCAGTGGTCTTACGAAAACCAGAGCGGCTTCTTCGAGTTCGCCAAGGACGTCGCGCAGCTCCGCAACGGCGACTACATCGTCGTGGGCAGCACCACTTACCCCAGCACCTTGGAGCATGACTTCATGGTCAGCCGCATCGACAACCGCGGGAACCTGGTCTGGCAGACCCGCATGGGCGACGACCTCCGCAACGAGAAGGCCTACTCGGTGGTCCAGACGCAAGACGGCAACATCGTGGTGGCCGGCGTCACGGCCGCGAAAGGGAACGGGCACGACGACATCTGGCTCCTGAAGCTCAACCTCGACGGCAGGACGCTCTGGGAAAAGACCCTCGGCGGCAACTACTACGACCAGGCCAACCACATCATCGAGAACCCCGACCGAAGCCTGACCCTCATCGGCAGCAGCTCGTCCAACGTCCAGCTCAAGGACGACGCCTGGTTCCTCCACCTCGACGCCAACGGCAACTACATCAGCGACCGCACGCACGGCGGCATCGCCTCCGACATGGCCCACCACGGCATCCGGACCCGGCAAGGCAAATACATGCTCGTCGGAGAGACGGCCTCGCAGGGGGCGGGCAACACCGACATGTGGGTGCTCGAAACCAGCCTGGACGGACAGAAGAACTGGGGACGGGTCTATGGTCGCGCAGACGACGACCGCCTGCACGGCATCATCGAAAACAACACCAACGAGTTCGTCATGGTAGGCACCACCCGCCAGCCCCTGAGCGGCGCCAACTGGCAGATGCTCCAGATCGACAACCACGGCCAGATCCTCTGGAGCAAGGAGGAGGGGGGGGCCTACGACGACGAGGCCATGAGCGTGGCGCGCACCACCGATGGCGGGTTCATCGTGGCCGGCTACGTCCGCAACGGCGGCGGGCGCGAGGACATGCTCATCCAGAAGTACCGCCCCAGCTACCAGTACTTCCCCAACTTCAACCCCTTGATTTCCAGCGTGGACCAGTTCCGGCCCGTGCCCAGCGGCCAGTTCAACAACAAGGCCCTGGCCGTGGTCATCGGCATCGAGAACTACCAGGGAATCGGCTCCGCCCTCTTCGCCGAGCGCGACGCCCAGTCCTTCTACGAGTACGCCCGCTACACCCTGCGCGTCCCAGGAGAGAACATCCTCTACCTTTCCAACCAGGAAGCGACGACCGAAAACATCCGGCGCGCCTTCTCCGAAAGCGGCTTCCTGGGCCAGAACGTGAACGAGTACTCTGATGTCTTCATCTTCTTTGCCGGCCACGGGATGCCCAACCCTGTCAACAGCAAGGCCATGCTGGTCCCCTACAACGTCAACGTTACCCAGCCCGAGGCCAGCTCCCTGCAGGTGGACGACCTGGTCTCGGCCATCGAGCGCATGAACCCCAACTCCGCCACCTTCTTCCTAGACGCCTGCTTCTCGGGGTCCACCCGGATGGGCGTTCCGCTTTGCGCCTACATCCGCCCCAGCATCCCCGCGACGCTCGCGGGCGGCGGCTCCAACATCGCCATCCTGTCCTCTTCCACTGGCCTCGAAGTCAGCGGCTCATCCAGCGAGCAGGCGCACGGCCTGTTCACCTACTACCTGCTCAAAGGATTGCAGGGCGAGGCCTACGGCCACGACAACGTGCTGAGCATCAGCGAGCTGGCCAGCTACGTCTCGCGCAGCGTGCAGGCTGCCGCCAACCTCGGCAACCGACCGCAGCACCCTACGTTCAACGGCAACAATGGCAACAAAATCTTGGTTTCCAGAAGATAAGGACAAACCCTCGCGACACGACGCGCACGCAAGCCTCACGAATGGGCCTGGAGACGGACGAACATCCGGCCTCAGGGCCCATTCGGCTATTCCGCCCATCCCGAAGGGATGGAACATGAATAGCCCCGGATGAAATCCGGGGGAGAAGCGAACCACCGCGAACCAGAACCCCGTAGGGGTTCAATGCGAAAACAAAGACACTTCAAGGCAATCTATCGCGTTGGATGGCAACTTGTTACCAGGATGCCGACGATTTGTATTGATTCCCACGGAAAGCAACTTGGTACGACATCATCGCAGGCTGGCGCCGCTCCCGCACCCTCGAAAGCGGCTTCGCATCGTTACCCCCAAATGTTCCAAGCATCCGAAAAAGAAGAAGGCCCCGCCCTTCGCGGGGCGGAGCCTTCCTGGGGCGATGGCCCGAGCGTTTCCGCCCAAGGCGTCACTCCACGGTTACGAACTTCTCGAACATGGCCAGGCGTCCGGCGTCATCCAGCACGTGCTTGTCGGCGAAGTTGGCGCCCCAGTCGTCGGTGAAATCCTGGAAGGTCTTTCCGGTGTAGGCCTCCACGGCCTCGCGGGTCATGGCGCAGGTGTAGGACTTGTCGCCCGTGGTCATGGTCATGACGACCTCGTTGATGCTGGGGAACTTGCGCATGATCTTGACGGGGCCCTCGACGAAGGTCTTCTGGAGCTCGCTCTCGCGGAAGGATTTCTCGAAATCGACGCCTTGGAGGGCCACCATGGGCGCGGCCTTGGAGTATTCCTCGAGGCTGCCATAGAAGCGCACGGTGGCCTTGCCGTTCTCGTGCTTGTGCTCGGCCACCCAGGAGCCGTTGCGCAGGCGCTGGACGGTGTCGTCGAACTCGGCGGCATCGACGCCGACGGGCGCGGGCGCCTGGGTCGTCTCCTGGGTCGCGGTGCTGTCGGCTGCCGGTTCGGTCGCGCCGGAACCGCCGCAAGAGGCCAGAATGGCCAGGCCAAGGCTAAGAAGCAAACTGACTTTTTTCATGATTGTGGGAAGGTTTAGGAAGTTGTTGGAATCTTTTCTGCGCGCTAATGTGCTGAAATTATGGGAAAATTCCAGATCCGAAGGACAAAAACAAGACGTTCGGCCGCGCCAGGCACCGCCAGATGGGGCCAAGCAAGCGCGGCTTTGCTTACCTTTGGGCGCGGGCCGCCGGCCCCACTCACCCATCAACCGAACTCCGATGTTTCTGGAAAACACCAAGCACAAGAGCCAGCATTCGGGCTGGATTGAAGTCATCGCCGGCTCGATGTTCTCGGGCAAGACCGAGGAGCTGCTCCGCCGCCTCAAGCGCGCCACCATCGCCGGCCAGAAGGTCGAAGTCTTCAAGCCCCAGGCCGACAAGCGCTACTCGGAGCGCGACGTGGTCTCGCACGACGCCAACCAGACCCGCTCGACGCCCGTGCCCTCGCCCTGGGACATCCTCGAGCGCGCCAACGGCTGCGAGGTCGTCGGCATCGACGAGGCCCAGTTCTTCGCCCCCGAGCTGGTCGAGGTCTGCCGCCGCCTGGCCGACCAGGGGCGCCGCGTGGTCGTGGCGGGCCTCGACATGGACTTCCGCGGCCATCCCTTCGGGCCCATGCCCCAGCTCATGGCCTGCGCCGAGTACGTTACCAAGGTACACGCCATTTGCATCCGCTGCGGGGCCCTGGCGCATTTCTCGCACCGCACCCTGCCCAACCAGGAGCTGGTGATGCTGGGCCAGACCGACACCTACGAGCCCCTGTGCCGGACCTGCTACAACGACGCCCAACGCCCATGAACCTGCCGGCCGCCCAGGCCCGCCTGCGCCAGTCGGGCTGGCCCTTCTGGTGCTGGGCGGCCGTGCTGCTGGGCCTGCCCTTCTCCAACCCGCTGGTCAGCGTCGGGCTGCTGGCGGCCTCCGGCCTCTGGCTGCTCGAAGGCGGCTTCGCCCCAAAGTGGGAGCGCCTCCGGCAGCGGCCCGCCGCCTGGGTCTTCCTCGGGCTGTTCGGCCTGCACCTGCTCGGCATGGCCCACACCGAAGACCTCGCCTACGGCCTGGCCGACCTGCGCAAGAAGCTGCCCCTGCTGGCCTTCCCGCTCATCTTGGGCAGCCTGCCGCCCCTCGACGGGCGCCGCGTCCGCGCCTTGCTCTGGCTCTTCCTGGCCACGCTCTGGGCCAGCATGGGCATCGGCCTGGCGCACCTGCTCGGCTGGTTCGGCCTGGGCTACCGCGACATCCGTGAAATCTCGCCCTTCGTCTCGCACATCCGCCTGGCGCTCATGCTCGTTCTCGGCATGGCCGTGGCCGCCGAGCTGCTCCACTGGCATCCCCGGCGCGGCTGGGCGCGCTGGCTCGCCGCCGCCACCCTGCTGGCCGCGCCCGCCTACCTCCTGGCCGCGCGCTCCCACACGGGCCTGGTGGTGCTCGGCCTCGTGGCCCCGCTCTGGGGCGCCCTGGCCCTGCGCCGCCGCCCGGGCAGGCTCTGGCTGGCGCCCCCGCTGGCCTTCGGCGCGCTGCTGCTGGCCCTGGCCGCCGGCGTCTGGCGCGAGTGGCGGCCCTTCGCCCAGCCCATCCTGCCCAGCCCCGGCGAGCTGGAAAGCCGCACCCAAAACGGGCGCCCCTACCTGCACGACCCCGACAACCTGCAGATCGAGAACGGGCATCCCGTAGGCCTCTTCCTCTGCCCGCCCGAGCTGCGAGCCGCCTGGCAGGCCCGCTCCGCTACGCCCTACGATTCCATCGCGCCCGTGCTCATCCGCTACCTGAGCTCCAAAGGCGAGCGCAAGGACTCGGCCGCCGTGGCCCGCCTGGCCCCCGCCGAGCTCCGCGGCATCGAGCGCGGGCAGACCAACCACCGCTTCCCCCCGGGCGGAAGCCCCAGGGCCATGCTCTACGATCTGCTCTGGCAGTGGCAGATCTACCGCGCCGGAGACGCCCCCAACGGCCACTCGCTCACCCAGCGCCTGGTCTATTGGCAGGCCGCGCTGGCCGTCCTGCGCCAAGACCCCTGGCTAGGCGTCGGCACGGGCGACGTCAAGCTGGCCTTCGAGCGGCACTACCTCCAGACCCCCACCGGCCTGCTGCCCGAGTTCCAGCACCGCGCCCACAACCAGTGGCTCACCTTCGCGGTGGCCCTGGGCCTGCCCGGCGCCCTGCTCTGCCTGCTCGCCCTGCTGCTGCCCCCCTTCCTCGAAGGCGCCTGGCGCGACCGGCTCTGGCTGGCCGCCTTCGCCATTTCCGCCCTCTCCTTCTTCAACGAGGACACCCTCGAGACCCAGGCCGGCGTTACCTTCTTCGCCTTCTTCTACACCTTCTTCCTCTGGAACCGGTTCCCGGCACCCGAAAGCTGACGGAAAGACAATCCACCTTCTTCATTGGAAATCAAGGGCTTGTGGCTCTCAACGCAGCTCAATCCAAGATTGCGGCGTCGAGCCGCGCGCAGTCGGGCTGAAATTGCTTTTTCATAATCATTGTCGTATCTTGGCTTTCGTGATTTCAACCCACCGACGAGCAATCTTCCCAACCTGCCGATTCGGGTTTTGACGGATTGGGGCGGAGTTGACCAAAGGGAGGTGATGAACTTAGCCGCCTCCTGCCAGCCAACGATGGGCATCTTTCATAAAATCATGCTACATTGCAAAAACATAAGTAAGACTTTGAAATTAGATTGTGTTAAATCTGAAATCAATGTTCGATTTTTTTCCACGAACAACACGAAGAACACGAAATTTTTTTGGGGATCGAAATTTGAAGAAGAGTCTCGCAAGGAGCCAAACCCATTGAGAGCCATCCCAATGAGAC
>JFJP01012118.1_pt1 | contig 50519 bp, 32 predicted proteins | sample 431651 | NCBI WGS metagenome assembly JFJP01 (sample SAMN02602958, study PRJNA72255) | Microbial mat metagenome, whole genome shotgun sequencing project. | biome: fresh water; feature: sink hole; material: water; isolation source: purple microbial (photo- and chemosynthetic) mats found in... | reverse complement strand
CCCAAGTTATTGAGAAGATACGAAAAATGTTGTACTTCTTCGGTTGTACTTCTTCTTTTTGAAAAAAAAAGAAGAAGTACAACTAAAGTTAAAATGAAATGATTTATATGGATATTTTATGTCATGGGCTTAAATGGCAAAGTGCGTGAATATGCCCGCGCCTGAGCTTGAGGTGTGCGAAAATACATACAGGTCGCGCTGCTCCGGCGCACATGATCTCAGGACCCTGGTAAGGGAAATATCGTTATACAAAAACAATTTGCCGCTCTTGCGCGAGGTGTTCTGATTTGTGCTGATTAAACTGCCGTCAATATTTGAGGTATTAACAGCACTTGAATCGGCACAAACAACACGACTTGAAGGCAAATGCCATGCAATATACGATCGTCCCGTTCCGTGATCCTTGAAGGCAAAGGGCGCAGCGCGAACACCAAACTCCCTGACCCCATTAAGTTGGCTGGCGCTGATGTTACTTACAGCATAATTCCTGCGGGAGGTGACACCACAAAGCCGGTTGTATTTTCTTTGCATTTGCGGCTCGATGCCTGTGCGCTCCTCCTGCTTCTTTTGACTGACAAGCAGCAACCCATTGCGAGTGGAACCTTTTTGCCAGGCGGTAAAAGCAAGCGCCTGCCATCGCCCCCCAAATAGATCCTCCAGTGAAATGACGCAGCGCGTGGATGCACTGGATTTGGTGGCTCCCAGCAACAGCGCGGCTTTTTCATGGGATGCCAACAAGTAGACTTTATCGCCATTCCTGCGTTCAAGGGTTTTGAACAACCCAAGCCGCAGTGCCGCGCTCTTATCACGTTGAAATTGCCGGCGGCTGATAAACTCCCGGGTCAAATTTTCAACTTGAGACACCCCGACGCTATCGCGCGCGCCAGCAAGGGTCTTGGCCAGCACAAAAAGCCTGTAGGCACCCATTTGATGAGTGCCTAGACTTTTACAGGCTGTTAGCGGGCTGAAGACAACTTGCATTGATCTGTTTACCTGCACCCAATTATTGAACAACCATAGCCGGGCACAAACAGATTCACACCAGATGGTATGATCCTCTCTTTATTTTCCATTTGTAAGCTCCCGGCTTTTCAGGCAACTTATGAGAAGGGATATCTTCTGCGCCTTGTTTGCGTATTTCAAATATAGCGGGTCGATGTTTTTCATCAACTCAATTATAGCACAAATGTTCTATTTATAGTGAAACATTGGGAACGGGAAAATATTGCATGGTCAACGCCCCCTCCCTCGCGTATAATCCAAATACAAAAATGAATGCCCACCGGTCAGGATAGGGTGGGAAAGAGTACCACCACCCATTCATACTCAAGTCGAGGATCTGACTGCCTCGACTTTTTCTTATTTGCAAGGTTGCTGTTATGCAGGTATTCTTATCTTAAAGTAGAATTCAATTCGGAGAAAATCGTATGGCACTGGAATTTAAGAAAAGTACTGTACTTTATGTGGAAGATAACCCCGACAACAGGAGTCTGATCCGCAGGGTGCTGGAAGCGGAGGGGTATACTGTTATAGAAGCCATTAATGCAAAGCAAGCCCTGGAAAAGCTGGAAAATCATCCTATTGACCTGGTTCTGATGGACATCAATATGCCCGACATGGACGGCTACACGCTGACTGCCAGGATAAAGACCATTGAACAATTTTCAGGGATCCCGATCGTGGCGGTTACAGCAAATGTAATGCGCGGAGATCGTGAAAAGTCGCTGGGGGCTGGATGTGACGGCTACATTCAAAAGCCAATTGATATCGATACGCTATCCCAGCAGATCGAGCGGTTTATTTTAAGGAGAACCAATGTCTGATCAAAAACCTGCCATTTCTGATACCCAGCCCATCCGCAAACCCAATATTCCAAAAGACGCGGCTGTGCTGGTGGTTGAGGACAATGTCTCCAACTTTGTTTTGATCGCGCGCATGCTCGGATACCTGGGAGTCCATTGCGAATGGAAGACCTCAGGCTACGAAGTTGTGGAATATGCAGATACCCTGCCCCGCCTTGATCTTATTCTGATGGATATCCGCCTGCCCTATGAAGATGGGTATGGCGCATTGAAAAAGATCCGCGCATCTGAACGCTTTAAAACAGTGCCGATCGTGGCCGTGACCGCGGAAGCCAGCCTTGAGCAGATGACCAAGGCAAAAGATTCGGGGTTTGACGGCTTTTTAGGCAAGCCGCTTGACCCAGACCGTTTCCCCGATCAAATCCGCCGCATATTAAGCGGAGAGCCTGTCTGGGAATATACCTAAGCCATTAATGACAACACTTCAAGCAAAGCCCGCACATGTTGCTAAACAAAAGAGATTTAAGGGCAGTCTGGCAGGAACCCTTGTACGGACGCTCTTAATATTTACTTTCATTCCGCTTGCCTTAATGGCAGGGGCAGCATATATCCGTGCGCGCACGCTGCTGCAGGAGCAGGCCATTGCCCAATCACAAAACCTGCTTGCCACACAACTCAAGATCATTGATGGCGAAATATTAAACAAGGAAGACCAGCTTGAACACCTGCTTGAGAGCAGTGACTTTACCATCCTGACAGAGCTTGCACTTCACGCAAATCCAAAGAGCGATGAGTTCCATAAGATCCGCAGCAGCATCATTCAGGAATTCAGGAATCTGAACGCGCAGGAGGATTCACCCTCCTTCAATCAATTCTTATTGCTGGATACCGGCAATACCATAAAGATCGCCAGCAATGCCGCCTGGGAAGGGGTCACCCTCGGGTCGTCTGTTTTAGACCAAACCCTGTCAGAGAATCACTCCATTGCCCTTTATGAGTTATTCCCCATCTATAAAAACGAATTCATCCTGATCACCGCGCAACAATACAAGACCAAACGCGGCTCTGTACTGGGCACCATAGTGGGGATCACAGAAAAGAAAAACCTGCAAAAACTCATCCAGCCATTAAATGGATCGTCCTCGCAGTCAACCATCTATTTTGTTCTATCGGACCGGCAGTACATCTATAACAACCCGCAGACCGGCGAATTCACACTGTTCGAATCAACCTCACAGGAGAATATCAACTCGATATTTACAACCTTGAGGGCGCAGAAAACCCCGCTGCCGGAGACCCTGGAAGTTACAGAGTCTGGCGGTGAAGCCGCGCTTGCCCAGATCCAATGGTTCCCCAGAATGCAGGCAGGGGTTGTGCTGGAAGTAAAAGCCAGGGAAATTTATGACCAAATTACCAGCCTGATTCCCTTCACAAGCATATTAATTCTGGGCGCCCTGCTCGCAACCGCCCTGGTCATGGTCGTTAGCATTAACCGTGTCGTAAAGCCCCTGCGCTCCCTTTCAGATATCACCCGCGATTTTGCAGATGGAGATTGGAGCCGCCGCGCCGAAGTACAAAGCAATGACGAGATCGGTGTTTTGGCTGGTTCATTCAACCAGATGGCTGATGAACTGGGAAAACTATATCGTTCGCTTGAACAGAAAGTGGATGCAGGCGGGCGTCAGATCCGCGCCACAGCCGAGGTGGCACAGAACCTGACCACGTCATCAGACCTGACCGAAACATTCAACAAAACCGTCGAGCTGCTGGTCCAGCAATTTGGGTATCATCAAGCCAGTATTTTTTTAGTGGATCGCAGCGGAAAATATGTTGAATTCAAGGCCGGGTTCGGCAGCGCGACAGAGGATCTTGCAAGAAAGAAATACCGGCTGGAAGTTAACTCCGCCTCCCTCATCGGATGGGTCAGCGCGAACAACCAGGCGCGGATCGCCTCCGATGTACAGGAAGACCCGCTGCACTTAAAGAACGAATTGCTGCCCGAAACCCGTTCAGAAGCCAGCATGCCCATCTCCATTGGTTCCCTCTTGCTGGGGGTACTGGATGTTCAAAGCAAAGAAATAGACGCCTTCAGCCCTGAATCCGTCATCATGCTGCAAACCCTTTCAAGCCAGATCGCCACAGCCATTCAAACCACTGAATTAGCTGAGACAAGCCAGGTTGATTTTGAAGAGCTTGCCCGCCTGTACCGCGCCAGCAGGTTGATCGCAGAAGCAGATTCTGAACAAGAGATCCTAAAAATTGGCGGCCAGATCCTGAATGAGGCGCCCTATCCCATTCTCCTGTTCCAGATGGACAATAAAAAGCTGACGGTATGCTCCTCGTCAGAAAGCGCTGCGTCAAAGGAAACTCAACCGGTCATAAGCGAAGTAAATGTGAAGGAAATTGAAGAATACCTCTCCAATGGAGAGGTGTTTGCCGCATCGAACATTGAGGAGATGCCCGCTTCTTTCAAAGAGATCATGCAAAACCTGGGGTTTGACAGCGCCGCCTACCTGCCAATAAAAAAGAATGAAGAATTAGCCGCAATGATCATGGTCGGCGGTCGTGAGCAGCACCTTTCAAGTGTCACAACCCAGCCATACATCCACCTTGCAGACTTGATGTCCATCACAATGGAAAAAGCAGAAGTGATCCAGCAGACCAAAAAGCATTTGCGCGACGCGGAAGCACTGGCATCGATCAGCGAGGCGGTCTCGGTATCCACCGATCAACAGGCTTTCTTTACAGCCCTGAACGACAAAATTCAGAAGATCATTGGGAAGTACAGCCTGATCGTTGCACTGTACGACGAAAAAACCGACACCATTAGCATCCCCTTCAATTATGAAGAAGGGAAAGTTTCGAAAATTGAGTCATTCCCCCTGGGGGAAGGTCTGACATCCATTCTGATCCACACACGCCAGCCATTGATGCTTGTGGAGGATACTGAAAGCAAGGCCACAGAACTGGGTGCAAAAATAACCGGGAAACCAGCCCGCTCGTGGATGGGTGCCCCCATGCTTGTCCAAAATAAACCCATCGGCGCATTGATCATTCAAGACATTGAAAACGAACAGGCCTTCAATGAAGAAGATTTGAAATTCTTTACGGCCATTACCGGACAGGTTGCCGGGGTGATCAACAACACCCACCTGTTGGAGGAAAGCAAGAATCGGGCATTGCAGCTGGAAACCGCCGCAGAAATTGCGCGCGACATCAGCGGCTCGCTTAATCTGGATGAATTATTGGTTAAGGCTGTTAATTTTATCCAGGAACGGTTCGACTTTTACCATGCGGCCGTATACCTGCATGATCTTCAGGGAGAGTTCACCGTGATCCGCGAAGCAACAGGTGAAACCGGCGCACAAATGAAACGCTCAGGATACAAAATTGGCATTGGTTCAAAGTCAATTGTCGGCTTTGTGAGCAGCAGAGGTGAACAACTTGTGGTGGATAATACAACCAGGGATGCGACCTACCTCGCGAATCCACTCTTTCCCAACACCCTTTCCGAAGCGGCTTTCCCGCTAAAGGTTGGCGAGCGTATCCTGGGCGTAATTGACGTGCAAAGCATACACCCCTACGCCTTTACAGAAGACAAACTGCGCAGTCTCAAGATCCTGGCTGACCAAATGGCCATTGCCGTTGTCAATACTGAATTATTTTCTGAAACCCAGGAACATTTATCACAGCACCGCTTGCTGCACCACATCACAAGCACGGCTGCATCCGGTACAACACTTGAGGAGGCTTTGTCAAGCGCTGTCAATGGTTTGCAGGTCACGCTAGGCGGAGACCGTGTGGCCATTCTCCTTACCAATCGGGATAAAAATGTGCTGGAAGCCAAGGCATCCACCGGCTATGCGGAAAATGCATTAAATGTCGAGGTCCCCATTGGAAACGGGATAACCGGCTGGGTTGCCGCGCACAGGCGGCCGCTGCGGGTAAAAAATGTGGTCGACGATCCGCGCTATATCATGGTCAGCTCAAATACACGTTCTGAACTGGCAGTCCCGCTCGTTTATCGCAATGAATTACTGGGCGTCCTGAATGTGGAAAGTGAAATGGTTGATGCTTACACCGAAAACGATGAGGAAATGCTTGGCACGCTCGGCGGCAGCCTGGCCGCCATCATTGCCAATGCGCGCCTGCTGGAACAAATTCGGGTACAGGCCGAGCGTGACCGCCTGGTCTATGAGGTGACCAGCAAGATCCGCAGGTCCACCGACATCCAATCGATCCTGGCGGCAACAGCCAACGAATTAACGCGGATCACCGGGGCGGGCTATACCAGGGTACAGATCAAACCTGGTAACGATACAAAACAGGGAGATACTCAATGAGCAACATAACGCCCAACCCTGAAGAAGCCACCCGCCAGTTGTACAAGAACTGGCGTGAAAAATTTGTAATGCCGCTGCTGGCCGGAATGCTCGCATTGGGAGCATTCGTCCTCATTCCCGCCGTAAACAGCGCCGGCAGTATTTTCATCAAGGCAATTTTCATCGCCGCTTATGTACTGACAGGAATTGTTACTGTTGTACGCTTCCCTTATAAGATCCGCATCAATGTCCTGCTGCTGAGTATTTATGCGCTGGGGTTGAGTGAACTATTAAGGTACGGGATCCTGGGAGACAGTGCATTCTTCTTTTTGGGATTGATCCTCCTTGCCACCCTGTTGACCTCACCTCAAGCCGGAATGACCGTGATGTTCGTGGTCATTCTGACAATATCAGTGACCGGCTGGTTGATGCTGAATAACACCCTTGCGCCGCTTGCGCCATACACCTTTCCCGCCCTCGTAGAGGATTGGGTTAGCGGCGGCGCCATGATCGTAATGTTCGGGGTGGTGACCATTTTAGGTTTCCAGCGCCTTGAAAAGGCATTTCTTGAAACGCAAAAGCAAATTGACGAAAACATCAAAACGATCAAGGACGAACGCAACAATCTTGAGAAAAACGTAGCCGAACGCACAGAGCAATTACACAAAATAAACAAGATCGGGCGCACGATCACAACCATCCTGAACCCCGATGAACTGCTGTCCCGCACCACGCAATTAATCGGTGATGAATTTGATTGTTACTATACCGCCATTTTTATAGCAGACACCACGGGTCAATGGGCTGATCTAAAAGCGGCAACCGGGGACGCAGGCAAAGTGCTGCAAAAAAACAAATACCATATAAGTATCAATGGGAAGAATGCGGTAGGGACAGCCATTCGCACAAACCAGGCTTGCATCCCGGAGATCGGACCTGCCGGCCATATTGACAACCCCCTGCTGCCATATACCCGATCACTAATTGCACTGCCGATCGCGATCGGCGAACGGGTGATCGGCGCCCTGGAAATGCACTCAACAAAGCAAAATATATTTGGAATGCAGGATGCCGACACATACCAGAACATGGCAAACCAGGTCGCAATCGCACTTGAGAACTCACGCCTGTTCACGGAAGCGCAGCAAAGCATTAATGAAATGAGCGCGACCCAGCAGCAATATATTCAGGGGGGCTGGCTTACCCTGAATGCCGATCAAAAATTTGAATATGCACTTGGCGAGAACGATCCGACCGGCAGGAAGGAGATCGAGATCCCACTCACCCTGCGCGAGCAGGTCATCGGGCAGATCAACATGTCAAGCACTGAGGAATGGACCCCTGAACAGAAAAGGCTGATCGAATCCATTGCATCACAGGCCGCCCTCGCCCTGGAAAATGCCCGCCTGGTGGAGGAAAGCCAATCCATTGCCATGCGCGAAAGACTGGCCAATGAAGTCACCTCAAAAATTTGGTCTTCCACAACCATGGACACCATTCTTCAAACAACGGTTCGAGAGCTGGGGCGCGCGCTCGAAGCCGCCGAAGTCAGTATTGAGGTATTGATGGGCGGTGACAATGAATAGCACTCCACCCATGGATTCCTTCAACTCCCTTGATTACAAGGGCTGGCGCGAACGGTTTATTGTCACCATCCTGCGCATTGCCTGCATTCTGGGCATCACGCTGATCGCAGCCTCCTTCCCCACTGCCACGGCCACTGACCGGATCTTATTTATCAGCCTGTATCTGCTATTACTGGCGATCACCGTGTTTCAGGTGAAGTATACGGTGCGTGCGTTTGCCCTGCTATTTATGGTGTTCACCATCGGTGTAAATTCGATCCTTGCCTGGGGACCCTGGCTCGATGGAAGCATCTTTTTCATTGCCTTTATCTCATTAGCCACCCTGTTATTCGATCAGCGCGTTGATGTGATCGCATTGGCGGTCAGCGCTTTTACATTCGTATTGATCGGCACCCTGCAGCAACTCGGCATTTATCAATTCAAGTCGCCGGATGTACCAGCCACCAAGTTCATTGACTGGGCGGCTTATACCGTAAACTTTTCGATCATAAGCGCCATTCTCGTTATAGCCATTAATCAATTTAAGAAGGAATTCTCGCATTGGTCGCAGGACATGAAAACTGCATTCCAAAAACTTGCCGCCGAACGCGCACAATTGGAAGACAGGGTGCGGGAACGTACAAATGAATCGGAATCACGGGCCGCACAATTACGGTCCTCCGCATTCGTCTCCAGGACCATTACAGAGATGCAGGATATTTCTGAACTGCTGGATACGGTCACCAGGTTGATCTCAGAACAATTTGAATCCTACCAGGTTGGGCTTTATCTGTTGGATGAATATAAAAAAACCGCCTTTCTGCAGGCTGCATCTTCAGCCGCAGGAAAGGAACTGATCGGGCAGGGTTTTCGGGTGGAACCAGACAGGCTTAACCTGATCAACCAGGTCGTTGAACATAACCGTCCTTATCTCACCTCAGATAGTGACAATACAAACTTTGTCAGCGACGCCAACTTCCCGCTTACCCGCTCGCGCATGCTCCTGCCGCTTACGGTCCGCAAAAACGTGATCGGTATATTGGATATGCACTCCGACCAGCCACAGGCTTTCAACATGCAGGACGCAGAAATATTGCAAACTCTTGCCGACCTTGTTGCCATATCATTGGACAACGTCCGCCTGATTATTGAGACTAAAAACCTGGCCCAACAACTGGAATCAAGCACCTCTGCACAAACCCATGAAACATGGGCAAAATTCACAACCCGGAATAAACCCGCCTATCAATATACCCCGGCGGGTGTACGCCCGATCTTTGTCAACAACAAACAAAACGAACCGGGCGGGTTGCACGTTCCGCTTGTTCTGCACGGACAGAGTATTGGAAACATCATCCTAAAAAGAAAAGGCGCTGCCGCCACATGGTCTGAACGGGAACGCATTTTAGTGGAAAAAGTGGCATACCAGGTGGCGCTTGCACTGGAAAATAACCGTCTGGTGGATGAAACACGAAAAAGCGCACTTCGCGACCAGGTGATCGCGAATGTTTCCGCCCGTGTGCGTGAAACCCTGGATGTTGAGTCGGTTTTACGAACAGCCACAACCGAGCTGCGCAGGGTATTTGACTTGAAAGAAGCCGAGATCAGCATTGGCGCTCCAAAATTGGAAAATGCAGCTGACAAAAAAGCAGCGGCAGAGCATAAGGCACATACCCGATGAAGACAAGACGCTTCCCCCCGGCAGGCATCCTGAAAATATCTCCGTTTAGGCAAGTCAGCCTGCGCGCCAAGCTGACTCTGGCCAATATGTTGATCACATTCATTGCAATCATCGGAATGGGGTACTACGTTTATTACCGCACGCAAGAATCAAGCACCATGTTGACAACCCAACTTGAGTCAAGCGTGCGCACCAAGGTCGAAAACGATCTATCCAGCATGAGCAAGGAACAAGCCACCCTGCTTGATGATTTTTTTGCATCCATGAGCAAGAATATTTCGACCATTGGCGCCATGGAAGAAAACATCCTGTCCTCAAAATCAGTCCCGAATGGCGATCCGTCCTGGGATGCCTCCACATCTCTTTTTCAGCTTGCATCGGGCAGCTGGGATAACACGAATACGGAGATCGCTTCGATCTTCATGCCAGCATCTGCAGAACTGACAGGCAGACTTGCCTCAAAGTTAAATGCAATGAAGCAAACCGAACTGATCATCCCCGCAATTCTTAACAATAACCCGGAGATCATCGCGATCTATTTTGGCGGCACGAACAAGGAAGTTATCTACCATCCGAATATTGACCTTGCCAATATCGTTCCCGCCGATTTTGACGTTACCGGACGCCCCTGGTATGTAAATGCCGCTCCTGATCAAAACGCGGAAGGGATCGCAGTCTGGTCAACACCCTATCAGGATGCGGCTCTCAATGGGCTGGTAATTACAACCAGCATTCCAGTCTTTGGCTCTCAAAATCAACTGGAAGGCGTAGCGGCCATGGATGTGCAACTGAACAAGATCACAAGCCTGGTTTCCAACATCCGTGTTGGAGAGACCGGTTATGCTTTTCTGGTGGACAAGGAAAGCCGATTGATCGCATTACCCGAAATGGGGTATCGCGATTTTGGAGTTACCGCCGGGACCGCGCCCTTGGGCGAGATCCTGGACGAGACAACACTGACGAATGCGCCGCCGGAATTTTTTGATGTACTGAAGAATTTAACGACCGGTAAAAACGAAGTGATCCGTGTGAATTTGGGGGGCGTTGAACGCTTCATGTCCTACCGCCAGATCCCTGAAGTGCAATACACCCTTGCCATTGTCGTGCCTGCAGAGGAAATGCTGATCCAAAGCACCGATGTCAGCGCCCAAATTGCGCGGGAAACGGCAAGCACGATCCGAGTCAGTATCATTCTCATTGCCGGTGTCCTGGGCCTTGCCTCCCTCGCCACCCTGGGTGTTGGAACGCGGTTGATGGCTCCTTTGAAATCCTTGACGGATGTAGCCAATGAGATCATCGCGGGAAATATGGATGCGAAAGCCGAGGTTGAAGGTCAGGATGAAATTGGAACCCTGGCAGAGACTTTGAACGTAATGACCTCCACTTTAAGTCTTTCGATCCGTTCGCTTGAGCAGCGGGTAGCCGAGCGCACAAGCGAGATCGAGCGGCGCAGCAATCTGTTTAAAGCTGTGGCGGGCGTTGGAAAAGCGATCACATCCTTTCGTGATCTTTCAGAACTTTTACAACAAACCACATATCTCATCCATGAGAATTTCGGGTATTACCATGTCGGCATCTTTTTACTGGATGCGCATAAAGAATATGCCGTATTGAGCGCCGCAAACAGCGAAGGCGGACACCGCATGCTGGAGAGAAAACACCAGCTCAAAGTTGGCGAAACGGGCATCGTGGGTTATGTCACGAAAAATGCAAAAGCGCGTATCGCGCTGGATGTGGGTCAGGATGCTGTTTACTTTGACAACCCGGACCTGCCTGAAACACGCTCTGAAATGGCACTCCCGCTTGTTATTGGCGGACAAATTCTTGGCGCGCTGGATGTGCAAAGCACGGAAGCCCAGGCTTTCTCCGAGGGTGATATTTCCACACTACAGATCCTTGCAGAGCAGATCGCCATCGCCATTCAAAACGCAAATTTATTCAACGAAGCCGAAAAAGCGATCGAGATCGCCCGGATGGGATACGCAGAGACAAGCCGTGGCGCGTGGAGAAAAATCCTTCACAACCAGCCCCGAATTGGGTTCCTTGCCACCCTGCCATCCACTGTGCAAATACATTCCGAACACCTTGAGCCAATTCTTGCCAAAGCGGTTGACTTGGGTGCGGTGGTCACTGGAAACGATGGGCTGACCGTCAGCATACCGGTCAGAGTGCGCGGACAGGTCATCGGCGCCATCCGTTTGAAAAAATCAGATATTTCAGAATCGTGGACACAGGAAGAAACAAACCTGGCAATTGCCCTAACAGACCAATTGGGCGGTGCGCTGGAAAGCGCGCGCCTCTACAAGGAATCACAACAACTCGCTGCACGCGAATCGCGTATTTCGGATATTTCTGCGCGAATCAGCGCGGTTTCACAGACAGACGCGATCCTGCGTGAAACAGTACAGGAACTGGGGCAAACCATTGGGAATGCATCCGTCACCTTCCAGTTGTTGGATGAGTTTAGTGACCCGGGCGGCGACGAACGTCCTGTCAACGGCAGAAGCAGGAAGACGAAGGAATAGCATGAATATATTCAACAACCTGCGTGATCATCTATTCAAAGACCGACCCGGAGAAGCCCCCGGGCAACGCGCTGAAATATTGGTGACCCTGATACTTGGGATTCTGTCGTCCCTGCTGCTGCTCCTGGTTACCCGGAATCCAATAACACTGGCCGCATTATCCATCGCCAATGTCATTGCCCTATTTGTCCTATTCCAGGCGCTTCGAGCACGATATAACCAATTGATCCTGTTCCCGGTGGTAATGTCTTTTTCAATATGTCTTGTCACCATTGTTGAAGGCAATGGTACTCACGACCTGCTCTGGATGGGGAACCTGGGGCTTTTCCTGCTGGCAAACGTACACAGCAGAAAGAACCTGACCGCCCCGGTAATATTGGCGATCGTAATGATCCTCACGTTTGCATTTACAGGAATTGCCGAATTAAATGGAATTCTGGAAAATCCCTTTAATACAACCCCACAATATATTTATCTTAATTCGTTTTTCTTTGCTGCGATGATGGCAGCCATGCTCGCGATCTTCCACAGACACATTTCACTTTTACAGATTGTGATGGAAAGTAGAAATGCCCAGATCGAGGGCAGGAGGGAATTTCAGGAAATCAACCAAACCCTGGAAGAACGAGTGGGACAACGCACCCGCGAGTTGAGTGAAGCCAATGAACAGATGCAGCAGCACACAACACGCCTGCAAGCGGTCTCTGAAATATCCCAGGAAATCTCTTCAAATGCCACACGGCAATTGAATGAATTGCTCGATAGGATCACTCACCTTGTCAGTGAAAAGCTGGATTATTACCACGTGGGCATATTCCTTCTGGATGAAAACCGCGAGTATGCTGTATTGCGCGCCTCTAACAGTGAGGGTGGAAAGCATATGCTTGAACGCCGTCATCAATTGAAGGTTGGCGGTACAGGCATCGTCGGCTATGTCTCTCAGGGAGGGTACCCGCGTACCGTGCTCGACACCGACTCGGATGCTGTTTTCTTTAACAACCCTGACCTGCCAAATACACGTTCCGAGATGACAATTCCCCTCAAATATGGGACGCAGATCATCGGGGTGCTGGATATTCAAAGCACGATACCCGCCGCCTTTAAAAGTGAAGATGCGAGTCTTTTAAGCACGCTTGCCAACCAGATCGCCATTGCCATTAATAACGTGCTGATCAACGAGCACGCCGGGTTTAATATCCCCTCACGCAAAGCAAACCGGCACGGCGGACAGCCGGTCCGCAGGCAAAAACAGAGCGGATACTCGTACCATGCTGACGGGACGATCTCAACTGCAGACCCTGTAACGAACCAGATCCTGGAGAAAGCCCTCGAAACAGGAGAGACGGTCATGCAGGTTCAACCATCGAAAAACAACCCCTCCACACTGGCGGTCCCGGTTAAATTCCGTGAACAGGTGATCGGCGTCATCCATATTGAAGCCGCCGAAACAAATCGAACATGGACAGAGGATGAAATCACCGTGGTGCAATCCATTTCGGAGCGCGCCGCTTTTGCATTGGAAAATGCCCGCTTATTCGAAGAGACCAGCCGTCACGCTGAACAGGAAGAAACCATAGCACACATCACTTCCCAGATCGGTGCCTCGACCGATTTCAACCGGATCCTGAAAACAACCGTTGAAGAACTTGGACGGACGCTGGGCGCAAAACGCACCTTTATTCAACTTGAAACATCAAGCAACGACAAGGCGCACCCCAACCGGCCTGTAAAGGATGAAAGGTAATTATTATGAGCATTCCTGACATCCGCAATCTGCCTGAATCCAAGACACCTGCCGCCATGCAGTCGAATGTTCCATTGGGACGCAGGATCAATCTGGATATAAAACTCCCGTTAATGATAATTTTTCTGTTGTCGTCCGCCTTTATAGTATTTACATTGTTAAGCGTCCGGACAACACAAACCGCTTTAATCAATACCCTGACCAATGAATTGAAAGGTCAAACTGAATCAAAGGCTGAACTTATTCGCGCCAACCTGACCTGGACCAGAGGGGTGGCATTAGACCTGGCTGCCACAGCAGGTGTTGCGAAATTTGATGAAAAGACAATCCTGGCGGTTATCCAGAACACATTAATGAACAATGAACAGGTATTTGGTTCCACGATCGCATTTGAACCCAACCAATTTCAACCGGGTCTTTACTACTGGGCACCTTACTACAGCCGTGTTTCTGCCGCCGGGACGGAATTGCAGTTCACGCAATTGGGGAACCCGGATTACGATTATCTGACCTGGGACTGGTACACCCTTCCAAAAAACAACCGTGCACCCGTCCTGTCGGCTCCCTATTTTGATTTTGGAGGCGGCAATATTTGGATGGTGACCTGGAGCGCGCCATTTTTTGACGAGGCGGGCAACATTAAGGGTGTGGCAACAGCCGACATCGCTTTCTCGCAAATACAGGAACTTGTCAAACAAATATCCGTTGGCAACCAGGGCTATGCGTTTTTGCTGGATACAGAAGGAACCATCCTTGGAATTGGTGAGAACGCGGGCGGCTACTACGAGCCCATGTCCGATTCCATGCTGACTGCCACATACTCGGTGAAAGCCAAAGGGTGGGTGGAACTGGTTGATAAAATGTTGGAAGGCAAAGCCGGCTTTGAAGAAGTCACAGACCCTCAAGGAAAACCTGTATTGGTCGCCTATGCTCCGATAGAGCTGGGTACGGGTTGGTCGCTGGCACTGGCTTTTCCCCAGGATGAGCTTTTTGAAAAAGCATCTGCATCACGAAACACGCTCCTGCTTTATGCCGCCCTGACCGTGATGTTCTTTGGCGCACTGCTTATTTTACTTACCCGCTCCATTACAAATCCACTACGGCGTTTAACCCGGCATGCAAGCCAGTTATCAGCGGAGAAACTGCACCTGGTCGGGGGTAAATTGGCTGAGGAAATCCAGATACATACCCATGATGAATTGGAAGACCTAGCAGCAGCCTTTAATAAAATGTCCAATGAGCTGGCTCAGGCTTTTGATACGTTGGAGGAAAAAGTGGCAGACCGATCCCGCAGCCTTGAGCGCCGCTCGCTTGAACTTGAGACGGTCGCTGAAGTGGCGCGCGAGATCACCATCATTCATGACTTAAATACCCTTTTAAATGTATCGGCAAATTTAATTCGTGAACGGTTCAAGGTTTACCATGTTGGCATCTTTCTTGTTAATGAACGGGGTGACTATGCCATTTTACGCGCTGCCAGCAGTATAGCCGCCAGCCAAATGCTTGAAGAAAACTACCGGCTCAAGGTGGGACAGGAGGGGATGGTCGGCAGTGTAACCAGGACAGGACAGGCACATATTGCCCTGGATGTCGGCGAAGACGCTGTTCACTTTCAAAACCCATACCTGCCGCAAACCCGCTCCGAAATCACGCTGCCATTACGCAGCCGCAGCATGACCATTGGTGCATTGGATATTCAGACAGATAGCCAGGCCGCCTTTAGCGAACAGGATGTAAGAGTCCTTCAATTACTTGCAGACCAGCTGTCAGCAGCAATTGAAAACGCTCAACTGGTACAGCAGGTCAATGAAACCCTGGCAGAGCTTAACAATGCCTATGAAACACAAACCCAGCATGTATGGCAGTCAGCCATCCATCAATATGAACGCTCCGCGTACGAATATGACGGCATACAGGTGCGGTCCATACCGCAGAATTTACCTGCCGACCTGCACCAGCAGTTGAAGGATGGCGAACCCGTCATCATCAAGGAAGGCAACGAACAGAATAAAAGCCATTCGAAGAACACCCTGTTGGTTCCATTGATGGTGCTAAATCAGGTGATCGGTGTGATCGGTATGGAGCAGGAAGACCCGGAACACATGTGGACAAATGAAGAAATATCCATCGCCCAAGCCGCCGCAAACCGCGCAGGAATTACCCTGGAAAATGCCCGGCTGCTCAAGGAGAGTCAACGGCGGGAGACAAAGGAACGCGCGATCTTTGATGCAACTGCGCGTATTGGCTCGACCTTGAACATTGGGAATATTCTATACACAACCGCAGAAGAAATTGAACGCATTCTTGGCGACTCGGAAGTCATCCTGCAATTTAATAACGACAATGCTTCTTCAACGAATGAAGAATAAAGATGCCATACAATATTATCAACCCTAATTTATCCCGCCAATATTTCCTGACCTGGATCATATTAAAATGGATCGATCAACAGACAACATAGAGTATTCATATACAAATTGGCGTGCCGCCTTCCTGCGGGTCACCTTAATTGGGGCAAGCATCTTTGGGTTGGTGGCAGTGATCCCCGGCGTACTGGGTGCAACCAGCCCCATTTACGCCTGGCTTTATTCCGGCGCCTATCTGGTATTGTTACTCTTAACCATCCTCCCCGTCCCAAGTTCAATTAAAGCCGGGACAGTGATCAGTTTAGTCTTTGGTCTGGGAGTTTTGGGGCTTACAGAATCAGGAATTCGAGGCGACGCAGCCGCGTTCATGCTGGGTGCAATAACCATTGCATCCCTCTTGTTTTCATGGAAGACCGGCTGGGTGGTTACAGGTCTGGCGATGCTGGCTTTTTTCATCAGCGGCTGGCTGGTGCTAAGCGGCACCATGCTCATTACCAGCAGTGAAGTAACACCCGGGACTGTTGAAACCTGGGCAAGCGGAAGCACCTCTGTATTACTACTTGCTGTTGTGATCGTGAATGGGATCCGCCTGACACAAAATGAATTTGGCAAGGCAGAACAGCGTGCCCAAACAGCGCTAAACGTGCTCCAAAGTGAAAAATCATCTTTGGAACAGCGGGTGGAAAAGAGAACCCGGGATCTAGCCGATGCCAATCAGATCATTGAACATCGCGCCCAAATGTTCCAGGCCATCGCGCAGGTAACCCAGGCCATCATATCCACTCAAAATCTGCAGGACCTTCTGCCACAGGTCACCCAAGCCATCAGCCAGTATTTTGGCTTTTATCACGTCGGTATTTTTTTGATCAATACGAACAAGGATTTTGCCGTTCTAAGTGCCGCCAACAGTGAAGGCGGACAAAAAATGTTGGAGCGCAAACACAAGCTGCGTGTGGGACAGGTCGGCATTGTTGGTTATGTGGCCGGGACAGCCAAACCCCGCATCGCACTCGATACTGGATCTGACGCCATCTATTTTAACAATCCTGACCTCCCGGAAACCCGCTCTGAAATGGCACTGCCCCTCCTTCAAACCGGCGGTCAAATCATCGGAGTCCTTGACATACAAAGCACCGAACCAAATGCTTTTAACCGCGAGGACATTGAAATACTCATCACACTGGCAGACCAGGTATCCATGGCCATTGCCAATGCCCTGCTTTATGAAAAAACGCAGAAAAACCTGCTCGAATCTGAACTGCTTTACCGGGGTGATCTGCAAACCGGCTGGAAAAAATTTACCGCCCACCAAAATATTGCGGGAGTGCGCCGGATCGGAATGAGTACAAACCTGTATCAGGATTCCATGGAACTACCCGGCGCGGAAGAAGTGATAAGGTCCGGATCTGCATACGTGAATAACGGCAAAAAAGCTCAAATTACCATGCCCGTGAAATTACGCGGGGAAATTGTCGGGATGCTCAATATCAAAACAGACGAGGCATCCAGATTGACCGAGGATCAATTAGATATCATCACCGCCATCGTAGACCGGGCTGCGCTATCCATTGAAAGTTCACGCCTGTTGGCAGAAAGCCGCATGGCTGCGGAAAAAGAACGCGCGATCAGTGAAATCTCTGCGAAAATCAGCGCGAACACCGAAATTGAGATGATATTGAAAACAGCTGTTCAAGCACTGGGCAGCCAAATTGGCGATGCTCAAATATCAGTTGAGATCGAGAGCAATGATGAATAAGCCATGCCCGTCAGTAAAAAAGACGCTAAATTTTTGAGGTATTCCTGTGGATAAAAGGTCAAAAACCGCCCGTTTTAATGCAACACAGCTTTACGCCATACTCGGCGCAGGCTTTGGGTTCACATTCCCACTGGCAGGAACCTTTTTGGAAGTTTTATTTTCAGGTCTTCCGATCACCCTGGCGAGTATGCTTCGGGTCCAGCGCACAAATCCATTGTTATGGATCGTTGATACTGCACCTATTGTTATTGGACTGTTTGCAGCGTATGCGGGGCGCAAGCAGGATATTTTAAGCGAAGTCAATGAACAACTGCTTGCGCGTGAAAATGAACTGAAAGCCAATCAAATAAACCTTGAGAAATACGCGAATGCACAGAGAGTGGGTCTGGCGGCAGCCAATGAACGCAATGAGCAGCGCACCGCCAAACTTGAAGCCATTGCGCATATTGCCCGTACCATCAGTTCCATGCAAGTTCTGAGCGAACTGCTGCCACAGATCACACAGACGATTTCAGAAAGCCTTGGTTTCTATCATGTGGGCATCTTCCTGCTGGATGAAAGCAGGGAATACGCCATCCTCTCGGCAGCGAACAGCAAGGGTGGTAAAAAAATGCTCCTGCGAAATCACCGTCTGCTTGTGGGAGGGACCGGCATCGTAGGTTTTGTAACCAGGACCGGACAGCCACGCATTGCACTGGATGTTGGACTTGATACGGCTTATTTTAACAACCCAGACCTGCCAGACACCCATTCCGAGATCGCCCTTCCCCTGCGTGTCGGAAGCGAGGTTTTTGGCGCACTTGATGTGCAGAGTGCTGAAACAAATGCGTTCGCACAAGAGGATATAAACATTCTTTCCACACTGGCTGAACAAGTCAGCATCGCCATTCAAAATGCACGCTCCTATCAACAAACCCAGGAAGCGCTGGCGCAGGCGAAGTCGGCATCGACTCAAATGAGTTATCAACAATGGAGACAGTTCGCTGCCCAAAAGCCGGTGGAAGGTTATACCTTTGATGGCGTAAATACGGAAAAAACCAAGCCATCCAGCGAGGAACACGCTCAGAGTCTTTCCGTTCCGCTTATTCTGCATGGCACCCGCATTGGTACACTCAAACTCAGCACGGCAAATGCAGGCCGGACATGGACGGATGACGAGATCGACATGGCGAAAGCTACAGCGGAACGTGCCACGATCGCACTTGAAAACGCGCGCCTGCTCCAGGAATCTCATAAGAGAGCGGCAAAGGAACGCACCATTGGAGAGATATCCGCCAAGATCGGGAGTCTAAGCAACCTAGAAAACCTGATCAAGACCACCATTCAGGAACTGGGCAACACCCTGCCAAACACAGACATTGCCATTCAAATTTCCAACGAAAGGCCAGGGCAAAAGTAAACCCCAGGAGCATGATATGTTTTCAAGAATAATCGATACTTTTAGAGACGAAGAAGACCACGACCCGGCATTTATCAGGCTGACGCGCAATATCGTTATATTCATTGTGCTGGTCAATGCTGCCGCCCTGCCTTTGGTCTCAAACCAGTCGGGCGAAGGGTCTCTTAAGCTGCCTGTATTGGCCGCACTTACAGTCACGCTTATCCTCGAAATCATTGCCCTGTTTTTTATTTTTCCCGGAAATGTGTATGCGGCAAAAGTGTTGATCCCATTTTCGTCAATCGTTGCGATCACAGCTTTATCCCTTAATGCAAATGGGCTTAACAATCCAATCATCCTGGGGCTGCCCTTTGTTTTGATAATATCAGCACTTCTACTGGGAAGGCGTTCAATTGCATGGACCGTCCCTGGAGTCGTCCTCGCAATTGTCATTATCGCCGTCCTGGATCTCAATAATAAAATTCCCTCCCCGGCGGCGGGGGTGGGTGATGTAATTATTGCGGCTGTGTTCCTGATCGGTTGCGCTGTTGTCATCCAAGCGATGGCAGGCAGGCTCAATCATTTGTCCGGCCGGGCAGGCATTGACGAGCAGATCCCCAAAGGGGGGAATTTGGGAACAAGCGAACCAAACACCTTCCTTGAGAAACAAGTGCACCAGTTGACAGCTGAACTTGAGTCCATCAACAAAAACAACCTGCGACGTGCCCGTCAATATCAGGCAATAGCGCTGGTGAACCAGGCGATCACGTCCATTCATGACCTTGATCGACTACTTCAAACCATCACAGAAGTGATCAGTGAGCAATTCGATATTTATCACACTGGCATCTTTTTATTGGATGAAAATCGGGAGTTTGCAGTCTTGCGCGCCGCAAACAGCATTGGCGGAAAAACCATGCTGGAGCGTGGACACAAATTACAGGTGAGCCAGACCGGTATTGTTGGCTTCGTAACAGCAACCGGACAACCACGCATTGCAATGGATGTCGGCAGTGACGCGGTTTACTTTAATAACCCTGACCTCCCCGGAACCCGTTCCGAAATTGCGCTTCCCCTTTCGAGGGAAGGTCGAATTATTGGCGCACTGGATGTCCAAAGTACTGATCCAAATGCCTTCAACCAGGACGATATGGAGATTTTGAGCACACTTGCAGCCCAGGTATCAACAGCCATCAATATCACCATTGTCAGCGAAATTGCCAAAGTATCACTTGCCGAAACACAAAGTTCATTCAGGAATGCGGTTCAAGAGTCATGGAAGGTGATGCGTCCCACATCCATGGGACTGGGTTATGAACTCAAAAATTCCATTTTGACATCCCTGGATCACGAGCTTGATGGAGCGCATATACGTGAAGCCGTTGCCAATGGAAAGCCCGTCTTTGGTAAAAACGAGAATGCGCCGTCACGCCTTGCGATCCCCATTCATTTGCGCGGACAAGTCGTGGGCGTAATGGACCTGAGCGCAAACAATCAGCGCAAATTAACGACTGACGAAGTTGATATTGCCAAAGCGGTCACTGAACGCCTTTCGCTCGCCATTGAAACCGCGACCTTGATCCAATCCACGCAGCACCGTGCAGACGTTGAACGCCTTACCACTGAAATATCCGCAAAGATCAGTTCCTCCACCCGTTTTGAGACCATCCTGAAAACAGCTGCGGAAGAACTTAGCAAAGCGCTTAGCGGATCGGATGTGCTGGTGCAGATCGAACCGATCTCCATTGAACTGGGAATGGAATAATGACACAGGGTTCAAGATGAAAAATACTTGCTTTGCAAAAATTGTACCGGTGATCTTAATCCTGAACATCCTGACAGGTTGCAGCGTCCTGCAGCCTGTTGAAGCGCCTGACAATGAGCCAATTCGCATGGGATATACGGAGTGGTGGGGCGACTATACGCTCGTGGTAGGAAAGGAAAAAGGATTTTTCCAACAACAAGGTGTGCAGGTGGAACCGATATTTCATGAGGTTTATTCCGAGTACATTATTGACCTGGCTTCAGGCCAGATGGATGGCGCCTTTCTTGCGATGGGAGACGTCATTAACATCAATCATGTTTCCCCCATGAAAGTTGTTGGCGTTACCGATGACGGAGGCGCCGATTCAATTGTCGTCAGCCCTGATATTGAGTCAATCGCCGATCTACAGGGTAAAAAAGTCGGCGTAAGAATAGGTACACAGTACGAATTAATGGTTACAGAAATGTTACGAAGTGCCGGCATGGACAGCAGTGACGTTACCATTGTGGAAGTCGATCCCGAGGAAGTTTTGACGGCGTTAAGCAGCGACCGGGTACAGGCAGTTTACACATGGGAGCCCTTCCTTTCGGAAGCAGTTGCCGATGGCAACAAGGTCATCTTCCCGAATGAAAAAATGCGGCTCTTTCCAGATGTAATCGTATTTCGGCGTTCCGTGGTTGAACAAAGACCCGATGACATCAAGGCCTTCCTGCGGGCATGGTTCCAGACAGTGGAATACCGCATGCAGCACGAAGGAGAGACCCGGGACATTGCCGCCAAATATCTTGAGCTGCGTCCTGAAGAGATCCAACCTGATAACAACCTCAAAATCCTTACATTGAGCGACAACAAAGCCATCTTTGATATCCAGGATAAAAATTCGATCTACACTGTCACAAACATTACCTCTGATTACCTGATCTCGATCGGCGCAGTCACCCAACAGGTTGATCTGCTTGAGCTGATCGACCCAAACTTCCTGCCATAAGCAACGGAACAAGAGACTTCTCATGAATAACCCATCCACCCACCCCCAGAAAGAGGAAGCACGCCGCGAAAGAAATGCGTTGGCGGTCAGTGTGACCACGGGCATTCTATTTCTGGTCATTTCTATCATTTTGGGATCCATTGGATATTTCGAAAACGGGCTCAACGGTTTGTGGGGCGTCGGGGTGACCGGTCTGGTCTCATTGGCTGCATTTTTAAGCGCACTGCAGGTCTCCCGTGGACGCGCCATACCCGGCATTACCATGTTGATCGTAACGATCCTGGTATTGGCTTGCATCCTCCCGTTTATAGCACGCGGGCAGGGTCTTGCGCTTGCCATCATTGTCCTTATTCTGGTAGCGGGAATTGCATCCGTCTCCCTGCCGCCTGCATGGACCAGGGTCGCCATCATCAGCGCCTTCGTCATAGCGATCTTTGTTGTATTAACTGACCTTTATTTACCTTATACCGGGCAGCCAGCCAATCCCATTTATACCAATGTCGCTGCCGGCGTCACATCCTTTGTGTATGCCCTGTTCATTCTCAGGAATTTTAGATCCTACTCCCTGCAAACCAAGATCATCATCGCGTTTATTGTGGTCACAATTTTCCCCCTGTTCATATTAAGTTTCATCAACAGCAGGTTCACGATCAGGACAATTCAAGCGCAAAACGAAACGCAATTATCCTCGCTTGCGATCATTACAGCAGACACGGTTGACGATTTCATCATTACCCAGCTCGATAATGTGTACGCGGATGCGAAGCAGGTATCCTTAACCGAATATCTTGAAGACCCGGCATTTGAGCAAGCGGAACAGAAGGCAAGCCTGACACTGTTGGCGCTGACACGGAAAAGCCCCATTTTTATCCGTTCTGCCGCGGTGTTAAACACAAATGGGATCAATATCCTGGACTCATTTGAAAAAAACCAGGGGCGAAACGAAGCCGATTTTCCCTACTTTACCCGTCCGTTGAAGAATGGACTGCCGTATGTGTCGAATATTACATTTCGAGGGAACAAACCGAGCATATTTTTCAGCGCACCGATCAAAAATGCGGAAGGAAAAACCATCGGCATTCTGCGAATTGAATACCACGCGGCTGTCATTCAATCCTTTGTGCAAAATTTGCAGCAAAAAGACTCTGACACCATTATTTCACTTGTGGATACAAATACTTATTTGCGGACAGCTCATACCGGAAACCGCGACAATCTCTTCAAATCATATAAAGCCTTTACCGAAGTGGAGCTTGTCGCCCTGGAATCAGATGGACGCCTGCCCCTGGACCCACTGCGGGAAACCAACAATGCGATCGTTGAAGGCATAAATAACCTGCAGCAGGAGTCGCTCTTTTATCTTTTCTCTGATGCAAATATCGCCACGGATGTTCACACTGGCGTATTTCTCAGCACACAGCCCTGGGTTGCACTGGTGAGTCAGCCTACCAATGAATATCTTGCCCCGCTCAGAGAGCAACAAAGGACAAACGCCCTGATATCAGTATTGCTGGTTATTTTTAGTGTTGTCACCGGATTCATCGTCTCGCAGGTCTTAACTTCCCCGCTCACTGCCCTGACAAAAATCGCTGAAAAAGTTACCTCGGGCGATCTAACCGCGCAGGCCGAAATACGGACAGAGGATGAAATTGGCGTTCTGGCAGACACATTCAACCGTATGACCAGTCAGTTGTATCAAATGTTGACAGGGCTTGAGCAGAAAATCGCCGAGCGCACAACCGACCTGGAATTATCGCGCCAGCAAAGCATAAAACGCGCCAATGAGCTCCAATCCATCAGTGAGATCTCAAAGATCATTACCGGTGAACAAAAACTCGAGAATCTCCTGCCGCTCATTACCCGCCTTGTCAGTGAGAACTTCAATTTCTATCACACAGGCATTTTCCTGATGGATAAAACAAACCAGTTTGCCGTGCTGCAAGCCGCGAATAGTGATGGCGGCAGGAACATGTTAAAGCGCGGGCATAAACTTGAAGTGGGTGAAAGCGGCATTGTGGGTTATGTGGCGAAATCGGGACTTCCCCGCATCTCTCTTGATGTTGGTCAGGATGCTGTTTACTTTAACAACCCCGACCTGCCCAACACGCGCTCTGAAATGGCGCTGCCCCTCAAAGTACGTGACCGCACAGTGGGCGTGTTGGATGTGCAGAGCGAACGACCGGGTGCTTTTACTGAAAACGATGCGAATACTCTCAGCATTTTAGCCGACCAAATTGCAATTGCCCTGGAAAACGCACAGTTATTCTCTCAAACGCAACAGGCATTAAGCGAAGCACAGGCGCTCTACCGTCAAAATCTACAGGAAGACTGGAAAACCTTCAGCCGCGAAAGAGAGTTTTTGGGCTATCAGCAAAGCCTGACAAGCGGAAAAAGGCTGGAGCAGACCGTGGATACGGATGAAATTCGACAAGCCATTAATCGCGGAGAAGTATTGATATTTCATGAGGACGGGATCACACAAGAGGCATCCATGGTTGTGCCGATCAAGCTGCGCGGACAGATCATCGGTAATATGAATATCAAAGCACCCGTCAAAAACCGCAAGTGGTCGAACGATGAAGTGAACCTTGCCGAAGTGATCTCAGAACGTCTTTCGATCGCGCTTGAGAATGCGCGCCTGATCCAGGAATCCCAGCGCCAGGCAATCAAGGAACAGACCATCAGTGAAGTCACCGGAAAGATCGGCGCATCCATCAATTTAAAGAATGTATTACAGACAGCCGTGGAGGAATTGGGACGCGCCATGCCCGGCTCGGAAGTTGTCATAAAGTTTGAAGAGAACGATTAAAACCTTTTACAAAAAGAGAGCGCCAGTCAGTTTCAACGTAAGGACCTGACAAACAAATTTATTGTGCCTTTATCAGAAAATAAAGCATTTGCAAGGAGTCATTTCGTGGAGAACCAGCCAAGACAACGTTATACCAGTTTGCAATCAACCATCACGATCGGTTTGATTGTGTTTGGAGTTGTTGCCAGTGCAATGGTTACCGGCATATTTTATACAAACTTCAGCAATCAGATTCAGGAAGACATAAAGCTACGCCTGAGGGATATTGCAGACATTGCGGCGGTTCAACTTGACCCGGAAGAACTTGCCACAGTGGTGGATAGAACAGATCTTGAAAACAAGTCCTATATTAAGTACCAAAAAGAACTTTCCGATATTATTAATGCCGGTGAGGATGTCATTAACATCTATACCATGCGGCAGAATAAAGACGGGATCATTTATTTTTACATGGATGCCGGCATCCCGGGTTACGAACCTGACCCTCCCGGGGTAATTCAGTATGAACAACCGACGGACCTGCTGTTGGCAACCTTTTCTGCGCCATCCGGCACGGTGGTGGAAAATGATATTTATACTGACGAGTTTGGATCCGTTCTTTCCGCCTACACACCCATCTATACCAAGGATGGAAGTCTTGAATCCATACTGGGTGTAGACATGAATGCAGAAACGGTCATCAATGCAAGAAAAAACATGATCCGGCAGGTCTTGATCTATTTTGGTATCACCATACCGCTTATCACATTGCTGGCCTGGCTTTTTGGATATCGGCTCTCGCGTCCATCTGTTGTGCTAAGCGGGGTGGTTTCCCAAATTGCACAAATATCTGAATCAAACCTTCAAGCCATCCCAATCTCGCTGGCAGGAGACAGCAAGGAAGCTTTTAACCTGATCCAAATATTCAATACGATGTCCGGCAAACTCCAGAACTTAATTCAAAACCTGGAACAGGGTGTTGCTGAGCGCACATTTGAATTACAAAAAGTAAGTGCCCTCAATGAGAAGCGTGCCAGACAATTTGAATCGATCACCCGGGTCTCAAACGCCATTACATCCGTTCAAAATTTACAGGAATTACTGCCCCTGATCTCGGAAGCAATCAGTCAGAATTTTGGCTTTTACCATGTCGGTATTTTCCTGGTCGAAGCTGGCAACCAGTATGCCGTGCTAAGCGCGGCAAACAGTGAAGGCGGCAGGAAAATGATCCGGCGCCATCATCAGCTCAAGATCGGCGAACAGGGCATCGTAGGATATGTATCCCAAACTGGTAAATCGCGCATTGCATTGAACGTAGGAGAGGATGCAAATTACTTTACAAACCCGGAGCTGCCTGCCACCCAATCTGAGATGGCACTGCCGCTCAAGACGGGGGATGATGTCATCGGTGTATTGGATATTCAGAGCACAGAACTGGGTATTTTTACCGATGAGGACTTTATTACCCTATCCACACTAGCCGACCAGGTCAGTCTTGCCATTCAAAATGCGCGTCTTTTTGACCAAAGCCAAAAAGCGATCGCGGAGTTTGAAGCCATACAACGCCAGTATATACGTGAATCATGGACCCACCTGCCAAAAGAGGAGAAACTAACCGGATATCGCTATTCAACCACCGGTGCCATCCCCCTGAGCAAAGACGTGGAACCTGCCAGGAGCGAAGGCAAGGCAGACCGGCATGAAATCAACGTCCCGATCAGCTTGCACGGCGAAATAATTGGAACCCTGTCTGTGCAAGCCCCTCAAAATGAGCGGATCGGCACAGATAAAATGGATCTGATCAAAGCTGTGGCGGAACGAGTTGCGCTATCTGCTGAAAATGCCCGCCTCTTTGATGAGACAAACCGCCGCGCCGAACGCGAACACCTCGTATCAGACATTACCACCAAGATACGCAGTACCAACGACCCACAGGAAATGATCAAGACCGCCATCGAAGAACTGCGCCAGGCCTTGAGCGCGACAAGAGTTGAGATCGTCCCCAAAAAAATTGCACCCCCACCAGATAAATAGAATTGGAAAAAAACAACCATGACAAAAATTATCGCTATATCCAATGAAAAAGGCGGCGTGGCAAAAACCACAACCACCATCTCGCTTGGGGCTGCCCTTGTTGATCTGGGTTACCGCGTCCTGCTTATTGACCTTGACGCGCAAGCCAACCTCACGCTTGCGCTTGGATTTGAACCAGGAGATTCTGAGTATACATCGAGCAGTATCATGCTGGACAACGCTTCGCTATTAAGCGTACGGCGAAAAACAGATGTGGATAAACTTGACCTGATCCCATCCAGCCTGCGGGTTGAGACCTCCGAGCAGTTCCTGCCGATGCGAACGAATTACACCACCATTCTTAAACGGGCAATTGCCAACACAACTGATATTCAATATGAGTACATCCTGCTCGACTGTCCCACTGCGCTCGGCGCAATCACCCAAAACGCACTCACTGCGGCAGACCTTTTGCTTATCCCAACACAGGCGGAATACTTCTCGGCGTATGCTCTGCGGAATATGATGAATCTCGTCCGCCGTATCCGGGAAGAGGATAACCCGGGTCTTGCGTACCGGATCCTCATCACAATGCTGGATAATAGAAATCGCACACATCGCAATATTCATGACCAACTCCGCTCAACATTTGGCGAAGGAGTATTCAACACGGTTATTGAAATGGACACAAAATTGCGCGAAAGTTCCATAGCAGGCATGCCGATCTCAAGTTACAAGCCCGGCGCGCGCGGTGCCACACAATATCATATCCTTGCCCAGGAGTTAATCGAATATGTCAAAGAAACCGAAAATAGACAAGCGGCTTGACAATTTATTCAAAGGGATTACTCCTGAAGACAGCAACTCAAAACTGAAGGATGAACCTAAGGTTGAGAAAGAGGTGCCGTCTTCGTCCTCTGATTCTGCAACCTCCCAGGGAAAAAGCCTGGCAACAGTATTTAAAGTTAATGAAGCGGGTTTCCCGTTTCCACGGCACACCGGCAGATTGATCCCCCCTGACCCGGTCATTACCCGGGAAAAGGATGATATAAAATCCACTTATGACGTGAATATCCAATCTGGTTATGAAGACTGGGCAACCTTGCGCGTGGTGGATGAAACCAGCAAACGAGAATGGACCCCTGATGAGATCCTGCTGGTAAAACAAGTCTCTGACCAACTATCCATTGCCCTTGAAAATGCGCGTTTGTTTCAGGAAGCACAAAAATTCAAACTCGGAATTGACCGAATTGATAATGCAGTTTTTATTACTGACATTCAGGGCGTGATCCAATACATAAACCCTGGCTTTGAAAAGGTATATGGGTTTACGAGTGATGAAGCATTGGGGAAGACACCGCGCATAATAAAATCCGGACTCATCCCGGATAATCAATACAGGCATTTTTGGGAAAAGCTTCTCAGTGGCGGCACGGTCACCGGCGAAATTGTCAACAAGACCAGGGATGGGCGTCTTGTCTCAATATCGGGGACAAATAATCCGATCCTTGATGAGAATGGAAAAATTCTCGGCTTTCTATCTGTGCACCAGGATATTACCGAACGCAAAAAATCTGAAGAAGCTCTTGCCAAATCTGAAGCAGACTTGCGCGCGCTGTTCTCCGCCATGGAGGATATTGTGCTGGTCTATGACCGGGATGGGCGATATATGCGCATTGCCCCCACCAACCCTTCGCGTCTGGTAAAACCGCTCGAAGAACTGCTTGGACAGTTGATACATGACGTATTTCCAAAAGAAACAGCTGACCGTTTTCTGAGCGCGATCAGAAAAACCCTGGATGACGGGGAAACCAATCAATTGGAATATCCCCTGACCCTGGAGAACAAGACCTTCTGGTTTCTTGCCAACCTGTCAAAACTCGATGAAAACAATGTATTTTGGGTGGCACGTGACATTACCGAGCGAAAAAAATCGGAGGAAGAACTGCGCAAGAGCCAGGAACAATATGCTCTGGCAGCAGAGGGGGCGAATGACGGCTTATGGGATTGGGATATTGCGGCCAACGAGATCTATCATTCCCCGCGCTGGAAATCCATGTTGGGCTATGAGGTAAACGAGTTAACCAGTGGGTTTGAAGATTGGAGAAAATTAATCCATCCCGATGACCTTGACCATGCAACAACCGCCCTCGACAACTACCTGACTGGAAAAGCAGACACATATGATATTGAGATCAGACTTCAGCATAAAGACGGTACCTGGCGCTGGATCCGGGACCGCGGCAAAGCTCTCCGCGATAAAAACGGCAAAGCGGTCCGCATGGCTGGGTCTCACTCTGACGTGACAGAACGAAAAAATGCCGAGGAATCCATCCGGCGCCGCAATGAATACCTGGCCGCATCTTCTGAGATCGGAAAGATCATCACATCCACGCTCGACCTAAACTCGATCTTTGCCCGGACCGTAAACCTGATCCTTGAGCGCTTTAGTTTCTATCATGCGAGCATATTTATTGTCGCAGAAACCGGATTTAACGCCATTTTGCAGGAATCAACCGGTGAAGCTGGCGCAGAAATGAAAAGGAATAGACACGCGCTTCCCTTGAATGACAAATCGATCGTTGGCAAGGTGGCTCTTGACGGAAAAGCCGTGGTTGTAAATGATGTCAAGATCGATCCCTTGCATAAATTTAATCCATTACTGCCCGAAACCCGCGCAGAAGCAGCCATCCCTCTGCGCATTGGGAACCGAATTATTGGCGCAATTGATGTTCAGTCAAAAGAGGCCGGTGCGTTTGAGGAAGATGAGATCACCGTACTGCAAACCCTTGCCGACCAGGTGGCTGTAGCCATTGATAATGCGCGTTCCTTTGAACTTGCGCAGGAGGCGGTCCTGGAAATGCGCGAGATCGACCGCCTAAAAAGCCAATTCCTGGCGAACATGAGCCATGAATTGCGCACGCCGCTAAACTCGATCATTGGCTTTTCGCGTGTGATCATCAAAGGCATTGATGGTCCCGTCACAGAATTGCAACAACAGGACCTGACCGCCATCTATAATTCAGGTCAACACCTGCTTGGGCTGATCAATGACATTCTTGATCTTTCCAAGATCGAAGCCGGCAAAATGGAACTGGCATTCGACGAAGTCAACATATCCGAGATCACGAGCAGTGTCCTTTCCGCCATGAGCGGTCTCATCAAGGATAAGCCGATCCAAATAAAACGTATCATCCAACCAGACCTTCCCACTGTGCGCGCTGATGCGATCCGTGTCCGGCAGGTCATGATCAACATGCTTTCCAATGCGGCAAAATTTACAGATGAAGGCAATATCATCGTGGAAGTGGGACTTCACCCGGATGAGTTGGGGAACAATGAAGTAAGGGTCAGCGTTACAGACACAGGACCAGGGATATCCAAAAAGGATCAGGAGAAATTATTCCAACCCTTCTCACAAGTGGACACTTCACCCACGCGCAAGACAGGCGGCACAGGTCTGGGGCTTTCGATCAGCCAGCACATCATCAACATGCATGGAGGGAGTATTTGGGTCGACAGTGATACAGGCAAGGGGAGCAAATTTACCTTCACGCTGCCACTTTTCCGTGTGCAAAGGGAAAACACCGTCTTTTCCACCGGGAACAAGGTGATCCTTTCCATTGACGATGACCCACAGGTTATCGGTCTTTACGAAAGATATTTACACACCCAGGGATACGAGATCATCCCGTTAACCGATCCATCCCATGCTTTAGAGCGCGTTAAGCAGTTGAAACCATTTGCTGTAACTTTGGATGTCATGATGCCCGGCATCAATGGCTGGGAAGTTCTGGAAAGCCTAAAAAGCGACCCCGATACACGCGATATCCCCGTCATCATCTGCAGTATTATCGAGGATCTCGAAAGAGGGTTTAATCTTGGCGCCACAGATTACCTGGTCAAGCCCATCCTGGAAGATGATTTTGTCGGCGCTCTGGACCGCTTGAATGCCGGCGGTTCGATCTATGATGTATTGGTGATCGATAATAACCCTGAAGACTTACGCCTGATCAATAAAGTATTAAATGACGACGGCAAATACAAGGCCATCCTTGCTGAAGAGGGACGCATGGGATGGGAAATCATTTCCTCAGAGAAACCACCGCATGTCGTGGTGCTTGACCTTTTCATGCCCGATATGGACGGTTTTAAAATCCTGGAAAATATGCAGGCAACTCAAAAACTGCGTGATATTCCGGTGATCGTCATTAGCCGCATGGACCTTACACCAGAACAAAAGTACCAATTGAGTGAATTCGGACAACAGCTGCTGTCAAAAGGCGCCTTCAACGAGGAAGAATTACTTTCTTCCATCCATCGTTCACTGGAACGGGTACAAGCAAGCAATAAATAGGAGGATGCATCACTGTGTCATTTATCATCAAATGTATTGATTGCGGGCACAACGCGCCTTATTACCCGGCATCTGTGTCATGCCCAAAATGCGGCAGCCAATGGCGTGAAGCAGAGTACGATTATGAGCTGATCGGGAAGACCCTCCCTGCCAAACTGGCAGCCCGTCCCTTTGACCTCTGGCGTTATCGTGAGCTGCTGCCTGTGCGCAACCCAAATATAAATTTCTCACTCGGTGAAGGCGGAACACCGCTCATCCGCGCGGTAAATTTGGGCATGATGCTGGGGTGTCCAAATATCTTTATCAAGGATGAACGCCAGGGACCAACTGCTTCGTTCAAAGACAGACAGGCTTCGGTTACGATCGCTGCGCTTAAAGAAGCCGGGATCACAGAGATGGTGGCGGCATCCACAGGGAATGTTGCGATCTCCTATTCGGCTTATGCCTCCCGCGCCGGGGTCAAGTTATGGGCGTTTGTTACCAGCCTGGTGCCGGCAATGAAAATGCGTGAGATCGCGTTATATGGAAGCCAGGTGATAAAAATCACCGGATCCTACGACCAATGCAAACAAGTGGCATCTGAATTTGCCCGTCAACGCCACCTTTACCAGGACATGGGCGCCCGCACCATCACCTGCATTGAAGCCATGAAAACAATTGCCTTCGAAATTGCAGAGCAGCTGACCGTCATTCAAGGACCAGCACCCAATACACCCTGGCGCAGCCCTGACTGGTATATACAAGCCGTTAGTGGCGGCATGGGGCCCATCGGGGTTTACAAAGGATTCCGAGAAATGCAAAACATGGGGTGGGTGGAGGGTATCCCTGCGTTTGCGCCCATCCAGGCAGAGGGCTGTGCACCCATGGTGGACAGTTGGAAAAAAGGGCTGGAAAAAGCAGAGCCTGTCACATCCCCCAAGACTCGCATTGAAACGCTCGCCACCGGAGACCCGGGGCGCACCTATCAAATTCTGCGGGATGAAGTAAACAGCACCAACGGCGCCTTTGAAAGTGTTAGCGATGAGGAAGCCTTCAGAGCCATGCACGTACTGGCAAAGATGGAGGGGATCTCAGCCGAACCCGCAGCCGCTGTTGCCTTTGCCGGGCTATTCAAATTGATCCGCGCAGGGGTTATAAAGTCGAGTGATACCGTAGTGGTGAATTGCACCGGGCATACCATGCCGGCAGAGCCTGGCATTTTGGGGGATAACTGGTCGCGCGATGTAAAACTGATGACCAGTGAAGAAACCCCGCAGGAAGGATTGCTCTCGGCGCTTCGACAGGTTGCCCCCGAACGCTTCCCCAAGATCGCGATCGTGGAAGATACCGCAGAAGCTCGCCGGCTGATCCGACGCATTTTACAATCACAAGGCAATTTCACCATTTTGGAGGCTGGCAATGGACGCGAAGGGTTGGAGCTCATTCAGCGCGAACTGCCGGACCTGGTGGTGCTTGATCTGATGATGCCGGAAATGGACGGGTTTTCCGTGATCGAAGCATTGCGTGCAAAACCCGAAACAGCCACCATCCCCGTGATCGTGGCAACGGCAAAAGAACTTACAACTGATGAAAAGAACAGGCTCAATGGTCAGATACAATCCCTGATGCAGAAGGGCGATTTCCTCAATGATGAGTTTCTTGAAGAAGTAAAAGGATTAATAAAATAATTCGCCTGTTATTTATTTTACCGGTAGTTCAACAAAGGTTGCCGCACAACCATAAATGGCGGCATGCAAACACACAAAACCATTTAGAATTCAGTAGATAGACCCTTCTCCGCTTCCTTATTGACCACAAAGGCTGGTATCTTTGCAAAAGAAACAGACCGCTGGAATTTTAGCCGCTTTCAGTTCAGCAATATTTCTCGGGTTTGCCCCTGTCTTCGGGAAACTCGCGATTACGCTGGGTTTTACCCCTTTTGCGGTTGTGGCACTGCGGACTGGCTTTGCAGCAGGCCTCCTACTCCTGGTCATCGCCTTATTTTATCGGCAATACCTTTATATTTTCCCGGTGGGGCTGCTTGGGTGTGCCCTGGCAGGTGCGATCAACGGACTGGGTTCGCTGTTGTATTATCTTGCATTGCAAAGGCTGGATGCCAGCATTGGGCAATTGCTATATTCCCTTTATCCCTTCTTCGTCGCACTCTGGCTAATTCTTGACCATCAACCCCCGAGCCGCCTGACTTTCTTTCGTGTGGGGCTTGCCACTCTTGCTGTTCTGCTGCTCACAAGCGTACCCAACGGCTCGGCAGACCTGACAGGCGTGCTGATGATGCTTGGGGCGGCTGTGTTGTACGCCATGCACCTGCCCATTAATCAACGGGTACTTTATGAAGTGCCCGCGCCGACTGTTGCGCTTTACACCCTGCTTGCCATGAGCGCGGTGGTCATCCCGGTTTATTTGATATTTGACCGCGCACTGCCTGCACAAGACACCCCATGGTTTCCAATTGCAGGGTTAACTTTTGTAACCATTTTTTCACGAATCGCACTTTTCCTTGGCGTGAAAAAGATCGGCGGGATGCAGACAGCACTATTGGGACTAGCCGAACTTTTGATCGCGATCATCTTCAGCCATCTATGGCTTGGCGAAAACCTGACACCGCTCCAATGGCTGGGGGCAGTTGGACTGGGCTTTAGCCTGGTGCTGGTCATGTTCGAAGATTCGGCTTTACCTGCTTTAAGCGGCAAAACCGGCTGGCTGTCATGGATCCGTGCGCCGGGACTGCCAAAGGATATTTTTGGTCCCTATAAATAAACAAAAGCCGGGGCAGGCTGTTAAATCTGCAGAAATATACCGCCAATAAACGCGATCCCAACACCCTGGTGATGAGGGTGTCCTTTGTTCATCAGCGTTTATCCATGTTTATCCGGTGAAACGTGCATACTCCGTTTATTTGCATCCCCTTCGTATAAATAGCCAGTACCACGGACACTCACCACCCGTTCAGATAAGAGCGGGAACTCATCCAGTTTATGCCGCAAGCGACTGACCAGGGGGCGCAGTATTTCCGGTGCTTCGCGTTGTGAGGTATCGTACCCTTGAACCAACAAAACCAGTTCACGGTGGGAAAACACCTTACCTTCATTCTCGATCAAAATTCGCAGCAGCCTGCCCTCGGCTGGAGTGAGATGCTCCACTTTGTTTTTATGTTTGATCTCGCGGCGGGACAGGTCAACGGTTGTACCGTCTTTAAAAGAGAAAACTTCCACAGTCCTATCCACATCATTGTCAGCGGTTAAGTTGCCAATGCGTGACCGTGCGGCATGGCGCGTCAACCCCTTCTTTACGCTTGCCAAAATCTGGGCAGGAGAGGCAGGTTTTAGCAAATAATCGTGAATGCGCAATCGCAAAGCCTGAATGGCTGTCTCGGTGGAACCAAAAGCAGTGAGCAGAATGACTTCTGTCTCAGGTGATATTTGATTAACCACCTGCACCACTTCCAATCCATCCATGCCTGGCATACGCAAATCCACGATCATTAAATCAATGGGATGCATGCGGATATATTCGACTGCCGCCTGACCATTGAGAGCGGATGTAGCATTGTAGCCTTCCAGCCTGAGAATATCGGTCAGGGATTGGCGCGCAACGGGTTCATCATCCACCACCAGAATATTAGATTTCATTATTATCCTCCTGTTGGTAAAAATATACGAAAACAAGCGCCGGGGCCGTGCTCGGAGAGTAATTCCAACGTGCCTCCATGCGCAATTACAATATTGTAACTTACTGTCAGGCCCAAGCCCGTCCCCCGGTCCTTGGTGCTAAAGAATGGCTCGAAAATATTACCCTGCTTTTCCCTGGGAATCCCCTTCCCATGATCTTGAAAAAGGATCTCAACACCACCGTTTAGTTGACGGGCGGTAATATTCAACACTCCGCCCTCAGGCATTGCATCCATCGCATTCAAGATCAAATTTATGAAGACCTGTTGTATCTGGCTTCCTACGGCCTTGATGGCCGGGATTGCCCCAACAGGATCAACAATGATATTCACATTTGCTTCCGATAATTGCTTGGACATTAAGTTTAAGATATATTGCAGCATTTCGGAAAGGTCTACGTTTTCAAAAGAAGTTGCACCGGGGCGGTAAAAATCCAGCATGCGGCGCACAGTGAGGATCAGACGTTCCAGTTCGGTGCGGGCAAGGCTGAAATACTCGTCTCGTTTTTCCTGTGGTAAATCCTCTCGTCCCGCAAGATGAAGACAGTTCTGGACAGCTTGCAATGGGTTATTGACTTCATGGGCGATGGATGCGCTCAACCGTCCTGCAGCAGCCATTTTCTCAGCTTGCAACAATGCCTCTTGAGATTCTTCGACCTTGCGGACATAATCCAATTGTTCGGCATACAGGCGGGAATTTTCCAGCGCGACAGCGGCCTGACGCGCAAGGATCTGAAAGAGTTCGAGGTCTGCTTCGCGCAGGGGCGGCTGATTTATGTCGCGGGCAGCGCACAAAACCATGCGAAGGTTGAGTCGCAGAATCGGCACAAGGATCACCGCCCCCAAGTCAAGGTCGGCCAGGTTTTTCCTAAGGATCGAGTCGCCAGGTCCATTGGCATTGATCAACAAAGGAGCGGCAGAAGCCTCAACACGGTTTAGTAAATCAAGGAAAGGTTCCGGCAGTTCCCTGCCACGCAAAGCCAGACGGGTGAAATGACCGTCTTCGCCGCGTTGATAACATGCTGAGTGCGGGCATTGCAGATGACCACTGATGGCACTGACGATGAGATCAAGGAGCGGCTCACGACGAGTTTCAGAAAGCAGAGACTCTGTAACAGAAAACAACGGCCGCAAAGCCTGAATGCGGGCAGCGTCGCGCTTTTGCTGGCTGTCGACAAGGGCAAGTTTGACCGCATCCACCAACTCGCTGCCCTTGCTGAACGGCTTGAGGATAAGACCATCCACGCCCTGACGCAGGGCTCGAATGGCGGTTTCCACGGTGCCGTGCCCGGTCATGATGAGCATGGCAGCATCGGGCTGCAAACGCTGGGCATGCTGGATAACCTCAAAACCGTCCACTTCGGGCATACGAATATCAACCAGTAAAAGGTCAATTTTATTTTCTTTGAGATACTCGATGGCTTCGCGCGGGTTGGTTTGAGTTTCCACCTTATAACCCGCGCGCGTGAGCACGCGATTACACAAAAGCGCAATGCCGGGTTCGTCGTCTACAACAAAGATGATGGGAGTCTCCATGTTTAGAGAGGCAGCCAAACGGTGAAGGTGGAGCCCAGGTTCGGCTCGCTTAATATTTCGATGGTACCGCCATGATCGGTGACAATTCCATAGGTAACTGAAAGTCCCAAACCTGTGCCGCCGCGGTCTCCTTTTGTGGTGAAGAATGGCTCGAAAACGCGAATTTGGTCTGTCGGTGAAATACCCACACCGCCATCTTTAACTGACATGACGACCCAGTTGCGGTCACCACGGCAGACTGTGCGGGTGGCTACGGTCAAATCGCCCCCCTGGGGCATGGCTTGCAGGGCATTGTGGATCAGATTGAGCAGAACCTGCTTCATCTGATTGCGGTCCATCGAAACCCAGGGCAGGTTTTGATCAAGGTTTAGTTTCAGAATACCGTTATTGGTTTGGATCAAGTGGCGCGTGAGAGCAATGACATCGGTGACCACCTCATTCAAGTCGGCGCTAGTGCGTATGCTCTCGCCCTGACGTGAGAAATCAAGCAGGCGGCGGACAACATCACTGGCGCGGTGCGCTTCGTGCGCTACCATTTCCAGCTCTTCACGAAATGAAAAATCCTGCGGCATATCCTGCAGCATCAGTTCAGAAAAGCCAGTGACCGTGGTAAGCGGGTTATTCAACTCGTGCGCAATCCCCGCCGCCATTTCACCAACCGCCGCAAGTTTGGCAGCCTGGATCAATCTGTTTTCTGCAAAACGCTGCGCTTCCATGCGCGCATTTAATTCTATCTCAATTGATCGTAACTGTCGGATGGTCTCCTGCAATTTTTGATATTGATTTGCGCTGGTAATGACCGAGGCAAGAATGCCAGCAAGAGACTCGATCGAGGTCAAGTCGTTATGCGAAAATGCGTTCTGCTCGCGGCTTTCCACATCAATAATGCCAAGGATGCTTTCGCCATCCATCAAGGGGACGCAAATTTCAGAGCGTGCCTCCCAGCCTTTGAGGGGCGCGTGCAGTTTTTCCTGCCGGGTATCATTGACCAGAATGCTCTCCCCTGTGCGTGAGACATGCCCTGTAACCCCGCTGCTGGAAAGAAATTCACGTCCTGCAAGAGCGCGCTTGACTGTTTCAGACTGTGTGCCGCCGATACCCTGAATAATTGTCCGCTGTTCTTCATCGATCAGAGAAATTACAGCCAGTTCATATTTAAAATATTGCGCCACCAAATCAGCAGAAATGGAAACCACTTCCTGTTTGTCAGTCAGACCGATGACCTGCTGCACCACTTCATGGATCAAGCCGAGACTGCGGGCGCGTCCTTCGGCTTCTTCACGCAGGCGCGTATATTCGATCAACCCAGCCAGATGACTGGTGATCACCACCATCAAGTGCTCATCGTACTGGCTAAAGGCTTCGGCCCGGAGGTTTTCGATGATCAAGACGCCAATGGCCTGGCCGCGATATTTAAGCGGAACGATCAGCATGGAACGGGCGCCCTTATTGAGCGGGACGAAACCCTCCTGGATCGTATCCACGATACGGCGCGCACGTCCGTCCTTCAGCATGGGCTGAATGGAATGTCCGGCAAGCGTAACACTGACCACGTTTAACTTCCCTTCAAACATGCGGTAGTCTCGCAAGACGCGGCCGTCACTGGAGCGTAAAAAGAGTACGATCAATTCGGTGTTGAAGGCGCGGGAGAGCAGACCGAACACACGCCGCGCAATTTGATCCAGATTTTGGGCGGAGGAGATCGTGAGGACGAAATCGTTAAGCAATCCAAGCCGGCGCAGGTGGGCTGCCATTTCTGAAAAAGTAACCAGGACCTCGACTGAAGGTGAAACGCGTGAAGCGAGGTCGCGCAACTGTCCCAACTCGCCGCGGGAAAATTCCTTTTGGCGCCATAGGATCACAACCCCGATCAGCCGTTGGCCAATGACCAACGGCAGACAGACCCATACTTTTGTACCTGATTTAAGTGAACCGTAGGGAAGGTTATCCCAATTAGGCTGGTCATGCGTAATGACAACGTCAGATAAGGAGCGGTTCACCCGGCGGAGAATTGGATTCTCTTCAATCAGCATGGTTACACCCTTCGCTTTGGCGTCATTCCATTCGGCTTGTATCTCCAAAGATTCACCGCGGCGGATCGCCAGCCATGCTCCCTGACAAGTGGAAAGCTGTACAAAAGCACCCAGCGTTTTTTCGATGGCTAGAGGCAGGTCGGTGGCCAGACCAAATTGCAGGTCAGGCAGGAACGGTTGGCTGGGGGTTATGGAACGGCCAGACAGAAGGGAAGCTGTCAACTTCCAGATCCGCTGGGATTCAATAGACTGCTCGTCTGCGCCGACTAAAATAGCCTGCGATGACCCTGCAATAGGAAAAGTAAAGATACGTTTGGCTTCCAGATCAACATCCTCAGGAATGGAACTGGAACGGGAATACCCCCCGCTTAATGCGCCGCATAACCAGGCATCAATGGATGGCTTTGCCATGAAGCTCATCAATTCATTTTGCGCGGATTTATTAAGATGATACACGGCACGCACCAACCACGCCCCGCCCTCGCGCTCTGCCAGGACAGCCCAAACGGCTGAAGAAAGCTGTACAGCCTCTTTGAGCGAAGATTGAAAACTGCTATCGGTTTGCATGGTTATGCGCCAAATTATATCCGTTCACTATCACTTAATACCTCAAGGGTGTCCAGTCTTGTGGAAAACCAAAACCATGGAAGGCAGAAAGCCACCAGGGAATTATTAAGTTTATGGATTAATACCTGCTTTGTATATTTAAGCCCATTCTTTAGGGCACTACCATATCCTTTATCCGGAAATACTTCCCAGTTCTCCAGAAGCGCCCAGCCACCCGACGATGACAACAAAGTAAATAAACACACAGCAGAGGGAGATCACTGTAAACCCAATTTGAATCCAACCCATCACGATGCCGGCTGTTGCCATGCCATCTCCCGAAGCCATGGGCGGCACAGAACGGGTTTCCTTGCGGGCCGCATAACCTGTCCAGACTGCGATAATACTGGCGACAAAGGGGAAAAAGGTAAATCCCAATATTCCAGCCACCAGACTGATGAGGGCCAGTGTACTGGATGGCAAAACATTATATTGTGGTCTATTTTGTTGGTCCATATACCATCTCCTATTTAACTAAAACTCAGAACTGTTCAACAACGCTTTTAACGCTTCCAACTCCACCTGAGACAGGGTAACCCCCTTGCCCATCTTCTCATGATCCGCCGACCAATCGCGGATATCGTATTTGGGTTCCCTGTCATTCCAACTGATCAGGTTTATTTCCTTTGCCCAGCCCGATGCAGACTTGGACAGCACACCAATATTTTTGAGAATTTCATATTTTATTTCGGACATGAGATATTTCTCCTTAAAAACACTATCTGAACTGCACGGGAGTGCGGAGTGCACCAAGGGTATATTTCTCTCCCAATATTTCCCCAAGTATACCCGAGGCCTATCGGTCGGGAATGAATAAATTGACCATAATCTCATCAGGGAGGCAGTCAGCCCTCCTGCTTAAAAAGAAAGGGATACATAGCCCCGCCAGGGCGTTCAAGGAACACAACCATCCATTAAGGTGTGGGAGTCTCCATGAGACAAATCGTGCCGCAGCCGCCCAGGCAGCCATTTGATGAGCCGCAGACCAGTCTTCCGCCTGAACAAGCCGGTGCAGTACACATTAGAAAAGGAGTGGGGGTTGATGTTGGGGTCGGGGTAGTATCTGCCGTATTTGGGATTAGCCCCAGGTCAGCGTGGAATTCGGGTCGCGTGAAGAATGCCTGTTCAAACCGCAATGGATCGAAACCGGGCGCTTCCACGAACAGCGTGATACGGTCTGTATCGTGGAAAAAGACGCCGGTAAAAGCATAGATCCCGTCCGCATTGGTGGTAGTGATGCCGTTGCAAAGGTAAGGAGATGTATAAGAAAAATGCTCGCACTTGACAGTTGCCCCCTCAATTGGAAGGTTGGAGACTCGGTCAATGATCCTTCCATGGACTGAACCCCAGCCCAAATCTCCAACTGCGGGGATGATCGTTGCCCAGGTTGGAGATGTGCTAATAGGGATGGCAATCAACGTGAACCGCATCGCAGCAGTGAGAGTCAGGCTATCCTCGGGGCAGGGCCAGGTACAGACAGGAGTTCCAGTCAATAGGGCATTCAGGGTTGGTTCCATCGCAGCGGTGAGGGTCAGGCTATCCTCGGGGCAGGGCCAGGTACAGACAGGCGTTCCAGTTAATAGGGCATTCAGGGTTGGTTCCATCGCAGCAGTAAGGGTCAGGCTGTCACTTGGACAAGGCCATTCTTCCCATCCGCAAGTTGAACCTGGGGATGGGGTGGAAGTATTTAGAATGGAAATGGCGGGCACCTCAAATGCTGTTTCCGATGTGGGGGTCCCAATCTCCACCAATATTGCAGGACCACAAGAGACAAATATTAACAGAATCAGGCTGGATGGAAAAAAAAGAAAAATACTGGGGAATATTCTTTTCATAAAACCTTGCCTTTGTTGTATCTGATATCCCTGGCGAAGTACACAGCAGTTAACACAGAATCAGTATATCAAACTGGAATATTAAAACCAAGCCAATTTCACAGGGGGCAACCCTCTACACCATTACAGTATGGGGATCAACCCGAAGAGGATCCACATGAAAAATATGATGGGTGATAATACCCTCGTTAAACAGCGGTACAATCCCTGTCCATGTTTGAAATCACCCAACCTACACGCCGGCTTGATCAAGTGCAAATGGTGCGTACCCCACAAAAAAAGCACAAGAGGTTGCGCTTATGGTTGTTTCCGGCATTAGTCCTGCTGGTTTACTTCCTTGCTCCGTTCAGAACGAACATCCTGCTGCTTGGCACAGATGATTCTCCACAGCGCGGCACAATTGGACGAACAGACACGATGATCCTGACAACCATCGTACCGTTAAAGCCTACCATCGGAATCCTTTCAATTCCACGAGACTTGTGGGTTCCCATCCCCGGGATAGGCGAACAGCGCATCAATACTGCTTATTTTTTCGCCGAGGCGAGCCAGCGCGGGACCGGCGCTCAAGCCTCCATGCTCACCATTCAACAGAGCTTCGATGTGCCGGTGCATTATTACGCAATGGTCCACATGGAAGGAATCGTTACAGTGGTGGATGCGCTGGGGGGCGTGGATATTCAACCTGAACCGGCAACCGGCGGACAGCCCGTGGAAAAACAACACTTGAACGGAGAACAGGTTCTAGCCCTCATCCGAGATCGTTCCATCAGCAACGATTTTGGACGGATGCAGGGTGGACAGAAGGTGATCCAGGCGATCCTTGGTAAATTGCTGCTTCCCTCCTCTCTGCCACATATTCCATCCTTTCTCCTCGCACTCACCGATGTGCTTGAAACCGATATCCCTCTCTGGCAAATTCCCCGCTTGCTATTTTCACTGGCAAGGTCAATTCTCTTCGGAATTGACGGCAGGACCATCACGCCTGAGATGGTGACGCCTTTCCAAACCGAGGGCGGGGCGCAAGTCCTGGCACCGAAATGGGATTTGATCAATCCAGTCATCGAGGAGATGTTCGGAAGGTGATATCTGAAGCTGGAGAAATCCGCCAAATTCCACCCGGGTCAAGCGGCATGTTCCCAAATGGTAAAATACACAAATGACTGACATCATCACCATCATCGGCGGCGGACTTGCCGGCAGTGAAGCCGCATGGCAGGCTGCCCAATGCGGTCTGAACGTACAGTTGTATGAAATGCGCCCATCGACGCCAACTGGCGCACATCTCAGCGGAGATCTTGCCGAACTGGTCTGCTCCAACTCGCTAGGCTCAAATCTTCCTGACCGCGCATCGGGTGTGTTGAAAAATGAACTCAGGCAACTGAATTCGATGTTGTTGGATTGTGCCGAAGCCTCTGCACTACCTGCAGGAGCGGCATTGGCAGTGGATCGGGAAGAATTCGCACACAGGGTCACGGAAAAAATCCAAAGCCACCCAAATATCAAGATCGTGCGCGAAGAGGTGAAAGAAATTCCGCAAACTCCCGTCATCATAGCCAGTGGACCGCTCACTTCAGAGAGTCTTTCCCGGTCCATAGCAAAACTGAGCGGTGAAGAAAATCTTTTTTTCTTCGATGCCATTGCGCCAATTGTGCATGCTGAATCCATTAACCTGGAGGTCGCCTTTCGCGCCTCGCGCTACAATAAGAACGAAGAGGATGAAGGCGATTACATCAACTGTCCATTCACAAAGGATGAATATTACAACTTTGTCGGTGCCCTGAGAAGCGCTGAGCGCATTGAACTGCGTTCGTTTGAAGAAGCAATTCGCGCAGGCGTGAAGGCGGGGCAATTCTTTGAAGGCTGTCTGCCGATCGAGATCATTGCCGAGCGCGGCGTTGATTCCCTTGCTTTCGGACCCATGCGCCCCGTTGGACTTCGCGACCCGCGTACTGGCAGGCGTCCGTATGCTGTCGTACAACTTCGCCAGGACAACCTGGCAGGCAGTCTTTATAACCTGGTCGGCTTTCAAACCAACCTCAAGTTTCATGAACAAAAACGTATCCTGCGAACGATCCCCGGTTTGGAAAATGCAGAGTTCGAACGCATGGGTCAGATGCACCGTAACACTTTTATCGCTTCGCCTAAAATTCTGCGTCCCACCCTGCAGCATATCACCCGCGACGACCTATTTTTTGCCGGTCAGATCACCGGTGTTGAAGGCTACATGGGCAATATTGCCACAGGTTTGCTGGCAGGACTCAACGCCGCGCGCCTGATCGGTGGAAAAACATTGCTCACCCTTCCGCACGAAACCATGCTTGGCGCACTTTGTCATTACATCACCCACTCCGACCTGAAGGACTTCCAGCCCATGAAAGCCAACTTCGGAATTTTGCCCGCGCTGGTTCTCGAAAAAAGAACAGGCAAACGTGAACGGGGTCAACTTTATGCTGACCGCGCTGCCAATGTGTTGAAGGAATACACTTCCAAGACCTTGCAAGATGCCGGAAAATTCATATAGGGAAAATATTCAATTGAATAAACGAACAGTCTTCATTTATCTGCTATTTATTGGGATCTTGTTGATAATCATCCTCGGTTGGTATGCTGTCGCTTTTGCCAGCCCGCCACCCTTCGCTGATCCTGTTTCCTTTGACAGTTCCCGCGCGTATGCCGACGTGCAGACACAAGTCACCTTTGGTCCACGAATACCAGGCACCGAGGGGCATGAACAAATCCGCAAGTGGATCGGCTCTGAGTTGGAATTGGCTGGCTGGGTGGTTGAAGTCCAACAAACAGAACGCATGAATCATCCCATTTACAACATTATTGCAAAAAGAGGGGCCGAATCTCCACAAATCATTCTGGGCGCACATTACGACACGCGCATGTTCGCCGACCACGACCCCACCCCAGGCCGGCAGGCTGAACCCGTACCGGGCGCCAACGACGGTGCCTCAGGCGTGGCTGTCCTGCTTGAACTTGCGCGCACGCTGCCAGAGGAGACCCAACCCGTCTGGCTGGTCTTCTTTGATGCCGAGGATAACGGCAACATCGAAGGCTGGGATTGGATACTGGGTTCACGCGCCTTTGCCGAGGAAATTCCCATCGAGCCACGTGCAGTCGTTATTGTGGACATGATCGGTGACGCAGACTTAAATATTTACCTGGAAAAAAATTCCAACATTGCCATCCGTACTGAAATCTGGTCAACTGCCGAAGCACTCGGCTATGGCGACAAGTTTATCAATGAGGAAAAATTCAGCATGCTGGACGATCATACCCCCTTCCTGGAAGCAGGCATTCCTGCCGTGGATATCATAGATTTTGACTATCCCTACTGGCACACCACACAGGATACCCCGGATAAAGTCTCTGCTGAATCACTGCATGCTGTTGGTGATACACTTTATAATTGGATTGTTGGTATTCCCACTGAGTAAAGGCGGCGACAAATACACTACAACTTCGCTCAGTGCAAATCATCATCCACAAAATATAGCCAAAAGTTCAAACAAGGCGTAAACTTAAGTAATGGCAATACGCGACTCTCTGCAACAGATCCGCACGCACTGGATGGAACGCATCTCATGTGAATTGGCGCATGGGGAAGGTGTGCGCTCGGGTTTTATGGAACAGTTGGAACGCTTTTACGACCTGCTTGAACAAACCATCATTTCAGGTGATACAGCCTGGCTTGACCCCATCCTTTACGACTGGGGTCACTCGCCCACCGAAACCGACCTGGATGAAGGCGGGTATGAAGTATCCTTCGTCATCAACCGCATGATCACACTGACCATTGAGGTTATACGCGAAACCCTGAATGAAAAAGATGCCCTGGAATTAATCGCGGCCGTCATCCCCATTTTTACCCACAGCCTAAGCGTCGTGGTCCGCTATGAAATGGAGACACGCGTGGCGCACATCTCCAATGAGTTGAACAAAACGCAGGATAAACTGCAGCAGTTAGACCGCCACAAGTCCAATTTTATTTCAGTGGCAGCACATGAATTAAAAACACCCCTGACCCTCATTGAAGGCTATACCACCATGATGGCTGACATGGTGGAACAGTCCGGACAGCCAGCCATTGACAGCATGCTCAAAGGAGTGAACACCGGCATCCTGCGCCTGAGCCAGATCATTGACGACATGATCGACGTTTCATTGATCGACAATCATTTGCTGACCCTCCATTTTCAACCGATCTGGATCGGTCATTTGTTGAACCTGCTTGATAATGAACTTAAAAAAGACGTCGCCAACCGTAAACAAACGCTGGTCATCCATGAATTTGATGGAAACGACCTAATGATCTATGGCGACACAGAACGGCTGTACCAGGCGCTTAATAACATTGCAACCAATGCGATCAAATACACACCAGACGGAGGCACGATCACCATTGATGGCCGACTGCTGCCTGGTTTTATTGAAATTACCATCAGCGACACAGGCATCGGCATCTCCGCCGATAATCAAGCATTGATCTTTGAGAAATTTGGACAACTCGGTAATTCCAACCTTCATACCAGTGGAAAAACCAAGTTCAAAGGCGGCGGACCCGGGCTTGGCCTATCCATCGCCCGAGGCATCATCGAAGCCCATGGCGGCACGATCTGGGTTGAATCGGAAGGATATGACGAAGTAAAATTAAAAGGTTCGACCTTCCATATCCTATTCCCGACTCGCACTGAAGCAACCGACCCCATCATCACAAAGTTCTTTGGAACATTTGAACATGCCAAACAAGAATTAGAAACTCCCCTCCCAATACGTGATGGTCTTTCACAGAACTCACCGGAAACACCTTGAGATATTTACCCAAACCTCCATGCACTTTGGTTCATCAGCGCATGGCCGATTAGAAACGGAAACCAGTGGCAAAAAAAAACCCCCAACCAACAAACCCTCCGCGTGAACGCGCCTTTCTTGTCGGCGTGGAAATCCGCGGCAACAACCACCTGCTCTCGCTTGAAGATTCACTTGCAGAACTCGCCCTGCTTGCTGATACCGCAGGCGTGGATGTGGTCGGCGAACTCACCCAAAAACTGGATCGCCCGCATGTTGTAACCTACATCGGTCCCGGTAAAGTGGAGGAGTTAATAGCGCTTGCAGAAGAGACCCTGGCCGATGTGGTGATCTTTGACGATGAACTTTCTCCGCGCCACCAGCGCGAATTACAAAAAGCACTCGGCAATACCCTGCGCCTGATCGACCGCACCGCGCTTATCCTGGACATTTTTGCCCAACACGCCCATACCAGTGAAGGCATGTTACAAGTGGAACTGGCACAGTATGAATACAACCTGCCGCGTCTGACTCGCGCCTGGACCCACCTGGAAAGACAGGCTGGAGGCGGCGGCGGACGGGCTGGATCCACCGGCGGCGTGGGCTTGCGCGGCCCCGGCGAAACACAGTTGGAAGTGGACAAACGCGCAATCCGCAAACGCATCACCCACATTAAGCGCGAACTTGAAAAAGTGGAGGCACACCGCACACGATACCGCGCGCAGAGAAAACGCTCACGGATTCCAACTGTTGCGCTTGTCGGCTATACGAATACAGGGAAGTCCACCTTGCTGAATCAGATTTCCAAGTCAGAAGTGTATGCTGCCGACCAATTATTTGCCACGCTCGATCCCACCACCCGCCGTGTGCAATTACCGGGGGATGACCTGGCGTTGTTTACCGACACCGTCGGTTTCATTCAAAAACTTCCGACCGCGCTGATCGCCGCCTTCCACGCCACGCTTGAAGAAATAGCAGACGCGGACCTGTTGCTGCATATCGTTGACATTTCCCATCCCAACGCGCTCGACCAATTCCGTGCGGTGCAGGAAACTTTAGCCGAAATTGATGCGGATCATATTCCCATGGTCACCGCGTTGAATAAGTCTGACCTGCTGCACTACCCGGAACAGGCGCGCGAAATCCTAAAAGATTTTCCAAAATCTGTTTCCATCTCTGCCATCAATGGGACAGGAATCAAAGATCTGCTGCATCTAATTCGGGAGGAGTTATTCGAATCATACAGCCCGATCCACGTGAGGCTGCCATACAAGCAGGGTGCCTTGATCTCGCTTTTTCACGAACTTGGACAAGTGGAGCGCGTGGAGCATGAACGCGGCGGAATGGTCATGCAGGGACGAATCCCCGGCAGGCTTTTGGCACAATTTGCCCCCTGGCATGCCAAGCCGATCGAGACCCCGCAAACGCCGGACAACTCTGAAGAAGATATGTTGGAGGATGAGTGATGTCAAAATTATTGGACCGCATATCTGAATTCCTGGCGCACCGAAAAGGGCTCCTGCCCATCATCGGGTTGATCTTGATCCTGATCAACTTGCTGATTCAATTCATATTCCCCGCCACTTTTTTGGCAACCTCGAATCTTTTCCTGCATTTCGGTTCAGTCCTTGCGATCTTTGGACTGATGCTGGCATGGGCTTTGTGACGAAATTTTAGAAAGAGGATAAAGTTCGAAACACATTAATAACAAAAAAATAATCCCTCTCACAGTAATCCCCTCCTCCGGGTTATCACGGTATGGTCCAATCCAGACGTTGCATTCTTTAAAGAATTAATAACCAAAAAGAGAATTAATAATATATTGATAAAGACCATATGGAATATATGGATTCATAATCAACAAAACATTAACAGGCGGGATCAGAAAATTGGCGATCAGTACAATATTTATTAGTTTCTTCCATGCACCTTCCGCACGCTCCAGAATTTTCCATGAAATTAATACTGCCATAAACGTCCAGCCAAACAAGCGCGATGTATCCACAGCAAGGAATGTCAGTAATACGCCAGTCAGAAGAATAACCAGTATTTGAAATACTTCCTTGAAGTTCTTTTGGGTGTACAAAAACACAATCGCCCCAATTACGATCCCCCACAGCCCCCTCAAACCAAAAAAGATGCCCTGAATTTCCCTTGCTGGATAATTCATTATCCACATTAGATTTGATGTTTCACCGACTTGCCGCATGGCCAATAAATCAGAAATGCCATCATTGGCAGCCAGAAAGAGCAAAATATAAACCATACATATGATAAGAAATTGAGCAAATCCCTTGACATCAAACAGCAGGAAGGCAAGTGCGAACCAAATGAATATACCAGCCTCATGAGATGCCAGGGAGAGTACGAATAAGGATAGCTTTGCTTTTGTGTCGAGCTTGAATGTAAAAGCCAGAAGAATGAAAATGTTTACTAGGACGTCAGGATATCCCGGGGTTTGGATCTGAAAATTAATAAAACTTATCGTCCCCAACGAGACAAGCTGCCAGGTTGAGACTGAAATTTGATTGGCAACAAACCACAGGCGGAGAAGGAAAATGGATAATAAAGTACAAATGAAAGAAAATATAAGAAAGAACAAACTGCCGCGAAAAAATAGAATATTAGCCAACGCTGGCATTAGGAAACGTTGATGGTAACTTACAGTGGATACCCTTGTGAACATCACAAGACTTGTGTTTGCATATTCTTCAGCCAATCCGTTGATCTCTCCCGGCATAAAAAGAACGCATAAAATAATAAATAAAAATATTACCTGCAGTATGTGACTTCCTTTAAAATGCGTATGACCGACGAATTCAGATTTACGGATACTTTGAATAATAGGGAAAACCAACGCGGTCACGCTGCACAAAAATACAATTCCCCGTATCGGCGTAATGATTGTTGCAATAGTAATTGCATTCTCCTGCAAGAACGGTTGGGCGAAAAAATAGCTTAACCTGGTTTTTTGAACCAAAAACAGGAAGTATTCATTGCTAATCTGAGATAAGATCAATAATCCGATCACGCCGCCCCACCAAGCAACATCTACAACTATTTTTTTTAAATCCAAGTTGAATGACATTTTATTCCATCCTAAATGATTTTAAGAATATCTCACTAGCGCCAAGAAACCTGATTACGCCCATCCAGACTTCGGGAGTCATCCAAATAATCTCCAGAGCCTGGTTATGTCCATTGGGTCTGCACCTGGAAAGTTCCCATTCTTACCATTCCCAGTATTGAATATAAAATTAAGGGACCTGATCAACAAAGGCTGCGAAATTTATTGGCAATTTGAAAGGTCAAAAGAATCCGAAATATAAAACCTCTTAATATCGTCCGCCTTCACATAGATAAACCACAACTCGCGGTCCCCAGAAAATATCAAAGTCAGATCAGAAGCATTAGGGAAAAATTCGGGCTGGTGAGCTGTTTTAAAAATATAACGCCCACCGCCTTGTCCAACCAGATCAAACACCAGCCTGCCCTCATCCATAACTTTATAACCAACCGAGTCGGTAAAATATTCTCCATCACCAGCGGCATAATAACGCGGATAAACTCCCATGCCTTGTAAAAAACTTAACGCATTGGTTTCCAGGGTCATTTGCAAACAAGAGGAATTAAGACCAGACTGGTTCAGCAAATTGGATTCCTGTAATTCTGCAACCAGTTCACTTTGTTGGAGGTGAGGCGGGTATTTGGCTGGAAAAACCTTTTCACTTAAGGGAAGAGACAGGCCAATTCCAAAAAACAATAATCCGAGCATTAAATATTTTGGCCATCGGATGGTTGATGCAGGCACAGTCGTTACATACGGATTTGTTCTTAACCATTCAATAATCATCCAACGCCCGCCATCCAACAAATAAAAGAAACCTGCCAGCAGGGTAAACAAACCGATCATATAGTAAGTGTAGATTGACCAATCCATCGTAACCATAAAACGCTGACCGGAAAGTAATGCGAGTGAGGTCCATAAATTATAGGCAAGATTAAGCATCAACGGCAACAGACCAAGCCAATGATTTCGCACCCATGCAGTTGTTACACCAAGCCCAAAAAGGAAAATATAAAATGCGATCAAGATTGCCTGGGGAAAAGTTGGGGTGCCGTCCCATTCCTCCCAAAACGCGCTGGCAGGCATCCATAACTCACTCATGCTGCCCAGACCATTCCTTATCGGGAATAGAAGAATATTATTGATTGCGTGGTTTAAGAACGAATTGGATATTCCCCAAAAAGCACCCAGGGGATTGGAGGTGACTGCATCTTTTGCAATTTGATTCAGGCGGGCAATATATTCTACATTTGATTCACCAGGAAGAGGCAACGCTTCAGGTTCAATACCGTTCAACCTGCTATAGCGCAAAGCGAGATTAATAATTTGAGATTCGGGGTTGTCAAATATCACCTGTCCGGTTAGATTCCAATTGCGCCATAACCAGGGGGCAACAATAAATGCAATCGTAAGCGTCATCAGAAATACGTTTTTTATTAAAGGTTTAATCTCTTTTGGACGAACAAGAATTGCAAATAAAATGATCACTGGCAGCGCCACAATGGCCTGAGTGCGGATCAACATGGCCGTCCCCAATATTCCGCCAAGCAAAAAACCGGAAAACATGGGCATACCTGCCTTAATCCAACGAACTCCAATTAATAGAAATAGGATTAAAAAAATGGCTGTCGGAATTTCGGAAAGATAAAGCTTGGAATAACTAATATTCCCAGTAAATGGGGACACAAAATTGGAAGTGTAATCACGCAAAATCGCAAGCAGCGCAACTGAAAACCCAATCGGGCGGGAGAAAAATTCCTTTCCGAACAAATAAAGCAAGACAGGAAATAATGCAAGAATCAGAGTTTGAAAAAAAATAATATTGTTATAGTTCTGCCCGAACAACATGTGTGAGAACATAAGAAAGACTACATAAAGCGGCCGCTGCGGTATTCTATTATCACCAAACCCATTCCCCACCAAAGCAG
>JFJP01037072.1_pt1 | contig 50575 bp, 48 predicted proteins | sample 431651 | NCBI WGS metagenome assembly JFJP01 (sample SAMN02602958, study PRJNA72255) | Microbial mat metagenome, whole genome shotgun sequencing project. | biome: fresh water; feature: sink hole; material: water; isolation source: purple microbial (photo- and chemosynthetic) mats found in... | reverse complement strand
TTCCATAACATTCTTATTTTGTTTATCCTGTTCCCAAAAATTAGAAGCCATTTTTAGAACAGCAATTAAATTTGTTGGACTAATCAGTATTATTCCTCTTTCATAAGCATAGTTCCATAGTTCTGGATCCTTTTGAATTGCAATAAGGAATGATGGTTCAATTGGCATGAACAACATTACAAAATCTAACGAATTAATATCAACTAGATCTTGATATTTCTTTTCACTCAATTGTTTTATGTGATTTTTTATTGATATTAAATGCTCATTCAATGCTCTTTCCTGTTTTTCCTGATTATCTGCGGTAACAAATCTCTCGTAAGCAACTAACGAAACCTTAGAATCTATTATAATATTTCTATTATCAGGAAACTTTACAACAACATCGGGCTGAAAACGATTACCGTCTTCGGTTTTGAACGACGGCTGAACAAAATATTCACGATCTTTAACCAATCCCGATTTTTGAAGAATATTTTCCAGAATTAGTTCTCCCCAGTTTCCTTGTGTTTTTGATTCGCCTTTTAGCGCTTTTGTAAGATTATTGGCTTCTTCACTAATCTTATTGCTCGATTCAATCAGGTTACGTATTCGCTCCTGAATAGAAGCTCTATCTTCAATATCTTTTTTATGGGTTTCCTCAACACGCTTCTCAAAATCTTTAATCTTTTCCTGCAATGGTTTTAGTATTGCATCAAGATTCGTTTTGTTCTGTTCTGTAAATTTTCCTGTTTTTTCTTCGAGGATTTTATTGGCAAGATTTTCGAACTCTTTAATAAACTTTTGCTGCAGCTCATCAACCTCCTTTTTTTGTTCATTCAGTCGTTCTGTAATATGCTTAAGATCTGATTCTTTACTAGTAATTAGCTTTTGCAAACTCATTATTTGAGAATCCTTATAATCATTCTCAGTTTTTAAAGCTTGTAAGTTCTCGCTAATCATATTTAATCTCTCTTCTTTTACCTTAATTTCTGTAGTAGTATTGATCAAATCTTGTTGCAGAATTTCAGATTCATCTTTCGATAAACCCATATTTCTGTTAAAAACCAACCTGCTAATAAACCAAGCTGCTGCGAATCCCGCAGCAGCAGCTATAATTATAAATAGGATATTATTCATTTGTTTTGTTATATACTAGAGTCCTGACCAATCATTTGTTCCAGGTTTTTTAAATATTCTTTAAATTTCTCTTTGTTTTTTTTATTTCTTTCTTTATCAATAGTGGTCTCCAAATCTTCAATCGCAATGGTATAACCTATATCACTCAAGTATTGTGCAGCCCTTAATCGTACCTCGGAGTTTTTATCAGTTAGAAGTTGTCTTACCTTTTCTGCTGCAAACCATGGATATTTCTCTTGTAACTCTTCCAAAGCAAGTAAGCGATCCTTTTTTCTTTTCTCATCAAGCTGATTTATAAGATATTCAAAGCGATTAGTATATTCTTTATTATAAAGTATCTCGCTATTAAAATATTCTGGTTTCATCACCAGGTTATTGTAAGTTATTAATTCGCGACCCATAACCCATCGAACCATTCGGGGTAACATCCAGCGCATGCCTGGTGTTGATTCGGGGTGACTAGCAGCGAGAAAAGCTCTCCCTTTTCCAATATTTAAGGTAATAAACAATGTTTGTGAATTTTCACCATATGTGTGATGAATAACATTTTGTAAATTAGAATTAATGCTACTATCTGTATCAAAAATAAGATCACCATGGTAATCAATAAAAGCGCCCAGAGAATCTGTCAGTTCAGGAAAAATGGCAGAACCACGTTCGCTCACATCAATTTTAATTATTCCAGGAGTTCTTTTACTCTTCTTCATCTGGATATTTTGAATACCAAGGAGGTTTATTGTTTCGCAATCATTGTCCAGCTTAGAAAATATATTACTACCGCCGCATATACCTATAGTTCCTTTTCCGCGTTCTACTGTGAAATTACGTATAATCTGTAATACCTTGCCGTTAATAGAATCATTAAGGTCCTCTGAATCTAGCCCTGGAAAAAGTAAAACATCAATATTTTCTAGTTCAGATCTTAAAATATCTTCATCAGTAAGTGTAACGGCAACAATATCGCCATCAATTTTAAGTGCTTCAATAATATTTGCAATATTAATCAGATTTGGATTTGTCGTTTTATAAATTCCAACCGCTATAGTTTCTCGGCTTCTTTCCAGTTTTCTGAAATAGGAACGTTTATTGGTATCATCCTTGCATCCCATTAAACCCACAAGTACCACCAAAACTATTATTGCCAGAGGTATATATAATTTTTTCATGTGATACAATTTTTAGTTAACCAGCTAATAAAAGTACGGATTTATTTTTGAAAACTAAAGTTTTAAATAGACCAAATCAACCCTATTAAATTCCTTGAATCAACCTGAATTCTTTCATTTTTTCATTTGGAAGCGTAAGTGCGAGATTATAATGCTTAATTCTCCATCCATTTTCATATTTCTGGAGTACACCGGATCCTCTGCAAACGCCCATGTGAGTTTCGAGAAGCTCGTCGAACCAAGCTATTTCGCCATTATTTGAAAATTCCCAGTAACGGTTATAGGGTTTAAAGGCCCAAGCAACATCTCTCTGAAAATAAGGCATAGCCCATGTTTCAAACTCATGTTTTAACCACCTCTCTTTTGGATCAGTACCTAAATAAACGGCATTGGAGTCCATACTATTAAAGAACACATCCTCATCGGCTATCGCAGCAGACAGATGCCAGTTGTCCATAACAGCATTGAGTTCAACAATGGCAGACTCTTTGTTAAAAGTAGATTTTTCCGTACAAGCAAATAATACAGCAATAAATACAAGTAGAAATAATGATTTTATCATATTATTAGATTTTAAATTGATGCTACAATTTAATCTATTTTAAAACATCTTATAAAAAATCAATTGTAAAATCAAAAAGTATATTTTTGTCAACCGATCATAACTTCTAAATGAAATTGGAAAAGTATAAATATATCTATTTTGATCTTGACCGAACCCTTTGGGATTTCGATAATAATGCCAAAGAAACATTTCTTGAGATATACCAAAATCGAAACCTCGGTTCAATTTTTAGTTCGTTCGAGACATTTTATACAGCGTATAATAAACATAATGATATTCTCTGGAAAGATTATCGCGAAAACAAAATTGAAAAATCAATTTTGCGTTGGAAGCGATTTGCTTTAACCCTTGAAGAATTTGGAATTTATGACGAAAAGCTTGCCCAACAAATTGGTGATGATTACGTAAATATCAGTCCAACTAAAAAACAGTTGTTTCCTTACACACACGAAGCTTTGTCATACCTAAAAAACAAGTACACGCTTTATATAATTACCAATGGTTTTAGTGAAATCCAATCTGATAAATTAAAAAACTGCAATCTTGATCAGTATTTTAAAGGAATTATTACATCCGAAGATGCTGGTGCACAAAAACCCAGTCCGATAATTTTTGAGCATGCATTAAGATTATCTAATGCCCAAAAAAATGAATGTTTGATGATTGGTGATGATCTCGAAACTGATATTTTAGGTGCAAAAAACACGGGTATTGACCAGGTTTTCTTTAATTCTGATAATATTCAACATAGCGAAGATATTACCTTTGAGATAACATCGCTCAACGAATTAAAAGACATTCTATAAATTAGGTAATATAATCGACTAAAATGGTGCTTCGTTGTCAAAGTTACTATTATGTCCTAATCCAAAAATATCCTTATTCTTCGAATCTTTATCCTTGTTCATCTTTGAACCAAAGGTTAATGCGCCTCCATTCTTAAGACTTTCATCGGCAGTAACAGCAGCATAATCATCCTCATAGTCTTCGAATTTAGCCAACTCATTTCTAAATTTAAGCTTAATATCCGCCAGGGCTCCATTACGATGTTTTGCCAAAATTATTTCGGCCATTCCGATAAGCGAATTTCCATCTTCATCCTCGGTAAGGCCATATTTCTCAGGGCGATGAATAAATAATACCATATCGGCATCCTGCTCAATAGCTCCTGATTCACGCAAGTCAGATAATTGTGGTCGTTTTGTACCGGAACGAAGCTCAACAGAACGATTAAGCTGCGAAAGAGCAAGTATTGGCACATTTAGCTCCTTAGCTATTCCTTTAAGCGACCTGGAAATCAAACTTACTTCTTGTTCGCGATTACCTTTATTATCATTCGTTCCTGTCATCAACTGAAGATAATCGATAATAATAATATCAATTTTTTGCTGACTCATTAACCTACGGCATTTTGCACGAAGCTCAAATACAGAAATAGCAGGCGTATCATCAATATAAATTGGAGCTTCAACCAGTTTTTTTATTCGGTATTCCAATTGCTCCCATTCAAATGGTTCGAGACGACCATTTCTGATTTTATCTGAGGGAAGCTCTGTTTCACTTACAATTAAACGGTTTACCAATTGAACCGAAGACATCTCTAATGAAAACAATGCAACACTTCGGTTATGATCAACAGCCATATTTTTTGCCATAGACAATACAAAGGCCGTTTTACCCATTGATGGGCGAGCTGCGATAATAACCAAATCTGATTTTTGCCATCCTGAAGTAACCCTGTCGAGTTTGGTAAATCCTGATGGAACACCACTAAGTCCATCTTCACGTTTTGCGGCTTCTTCAATTTGACTGATGGCTTCCTGGATAAGAATATTTATTTTTGTAGTTTCCTTTTTAATATTTCCCTCAGCTACCTTAAATAATTCTGATTCAGAAAAATCAATTAGATCATTAACATCCAAACTATCGTCATAGGCTTTCGTTTGAATTTCGGAAGAAACACGAATAAGTTCGCGTTGAATATATTTTTGAGCAATAATACGTGCATGATATTCAATATGAGCAGCCGAAGCTACCTTACTAGTAAGAGTAGTTATATAAAATGGACCACCAACTTCATCTAACTGATCTCTTCTTCGAAGCTCTTCGGTAACTGTAAGAATATCTATAGGCTGCAAGGCTTGCGAAAGATCGAGTACAGCACTAAAAATCTTCTGATGTGAATCTTTATAAAAACTGTCTGGACGAATAATATCCATCACTGATATAATTGCATCTTTCTCAAGCATTATCGCACCAAGAACTGCTTCTTCAAGGTCTAATGCCTGTGGTGGTAATTTTCCGTACTCACTATTGGGAACTGCTTTCTGCACAGCCTTTTTCGTATTTTTTGTATTGGCTACCATCTTCGATTCATTTTTTAGGGAATCAAAGGTAATAATACACAAGTCAAAAAAAACCTTTTTAGAATTATAATTTTAGTGTTTTTTTTAACGACAGTTATTAACAATTGTTAATTATTCTTCATTATTCAACGTATGCTAAAAGACTTCATATTTATTATCCTTTTCATTAATAATTGCTAATTTTATCCATTAAAAATTTATTCATGATTGTATTTCCGAATGCCAAAATAAATATTGGATTAAATGTTGTTGAAAAAAGACCTGACGGATTTCATAATATTGAAACTGTTTTTTTCCCTACGGGTCTCTCCGATATATTAGAAATTAACAACAGTCGAAAGGATTTTTCATTTACTAATACAGGAATAATTATTGAACAAGGTAATGCTGATAATAATCTTTGCTATAAGGCCTATAACCTACTAAAGCAAAATCACTCTATAAATCCTGTAAATATTCATTTACACAAACAAATTCCAATAGGAGCAGGACTTGGAGGAGGATCTTCAGATGGATCATTTACTTTGCAAGCAATTAATAATCTTCAAAACTTAAATATAGATCATTCAATTTTAATTGAATATGCTAAAAATCTTGGAAGCGACTGTCCTTTCTTTATTTTGAATAAGCCTGTATTTGCTAGTGGAACAGGTAATATTTTCGAATCTATAAATATTAATCTAAAAGGATTTTACTTAGTAATTGTTAACCCGGGATTACATATAAATACAGCCAAAGCATATTCACAAATAAAACCTGTAAAACCAAAACAATCACTAAAAAAATTGATTGAAAAACCAGTTGAAAACTGGGAAAATACCATTTTTAATGACTTTGAACCGATCATTTTTAATGATTTTCCACAGATTGAAGAAATAAAGCAGACTTTATATAGCACAGGTGCAGTATATGCATCAATGTCAGGCAGTGGATCTTCTGTTTTCGGGTTATATAAAGACAAACCTCAATTGAAAGAAATCTTTGGAAATCAAGTAATCTGGGAAGAACAATTATAAAAAATCCGGAAATTATTCCGGATTTTTTTATTTTATGAATTACTTTAATTCAATCATCAGATGTCTTTTTGGAATTTTTTCATTTTCCAAAACATGTATTTTCTTAACAGTTCCACCAATTGGAAATATTAATTTATTCTTCATTTTCATCGCGTCAAGAACTAGCATAAGATCACCTTCGTTAACTTTCTGACCCTCGGTAACATGTATTTTTATGACTGTTCCAGGAATTTCAGAATATATTTTCTTAAAGTTAGGTATTTCATAATTAATTCTTTTCTTGTACTTCTCGGTATAAAGTGTTTTGTACTTATCCCCATCAATACAAATTGTACGAAACCGTTCTTTTAAGGATTCCTCTGCATTTATAACCGGTTCTTCGATTACTTCTTTTGTTGTTTTCGATTTTTTAGTCATAATTTTAAAGATTAAAAAGGAGGAATACCATGTTTCTTAATAGGTTTTCTGTCGACTTTATTTTTAGAAACTTCGATACCATGCAATAGGAATTTGCGTGTTTCTTTAGGTTCAATAACAGAATCAACATAACCTTTAGCAGCAGCAACATAAGGATTAGCGAACTTTTCTTTGTATTCCTTAACTTTTTGCTTACGCATTTTTTCAGGATCTTTTGCTTCGGTAATTTCTTTACGGAAGATAATATTAGCAGCACCTTCGGGTCCCATAACTGCAATTTCGGCTCCTGGCCATGCAAAAACGAAATCAGCATTCAGGTGACGTGAATTCATTGCAATATAACCTCCACCATAAGCTTTACGAAGTATAACTGTCATTTTTGGAACATTAGCTTCAGAATAAGCATATAATAATTTAGCTCCATGTCTGATAACTCCGGCATGTTCCTGATCAACTCCTGGCAAATAACCAGGAAGATCAACTAATGTAACAATTGGGATCTGGAATGCATCGCAATAACGTATAAAGCGTGCTGCTTTATCTGATGAATCAACATCAAGAACCCCAGCAAGATACATAGGTTGATTAGCAACAAAGCCAATTGTTTCGCCATTCATACGACCAAAACCAATAACAATATTTCTGGCCCATAATTCCATTATTTCGAAAAATTCCGATCCATCAGTAATTGCTTTAATTACATCACGTACATCATAAGGTTCTTTTGGATTTCCGGGAACAATTTCGTCAATTTTGTATTTACTATGTAATGGTTCTTTTAATTCAAATGGACGTGCCTTTTGGCCATTATTCCATGGAATATAGGTGATCAACTTTTTAATCTGATCGAAACATTCGATTTCGCTTTCGGCGAAGAAATGCGCATTACCAGTAATTTCGCTATGAACTCTTGCACCACCAAGATCTTCCATTGATATCTCTTCACCAAGAACAGTTTTAATAACTTCCGGTCCGGTAATAAACATTTTTGATATATTTTCAACCACAAAAACAAAATCGGTAAGAGCTGGAGAATAAACAGCACCACCAGCACAAGGACCGAGGATAACCGAAATTTGAGGGATAACTCCTGAAGCCATAGTATTACGGTAGAATATCTCACCATAACCGGCTAATGAGTTTACTCCTTCCTGAATACGGGCACCACCAGAGTCGTTAATACCAATGATTGGTACACGCATTTTCATGGCATGATCCATGATTTTGGTAATTTTACGTGCGTGCATCAAGCCCAAAGATCCACCAGCAACTGTGAAGTCTTGGGCATAGATACAAATTGGTGCACCATAAATTGTTCCTGTTCCTGTAATTACACCATCGCCTTGTAAAATTTTTCCATCCATTCCGAAATCGCGAGCCTCATGCTCAACAAAAAGATCATACTCATGAAATGAGTTTTCATCAAGCAGAGTAATGATTCTTTCGCGAGCAGTCATTTTGCCCATGGCAACCTGCTTTTCGATAGCTTTTTCACCACCTCCCTGAAGAGCTTTTTCTCGCTTCATTTGGAGTTCAAGAATTTTTCTTTTCAAAGACATATCTTGTACATTTAGTTAATAATAACCTTTGATAATATCAAAAGCCGTTTTTTAAAAAAAATTTAACTGCAACGTTACAAAATGAATTTTACTAATAAAAATTTATTGGTAACATTCAGCAGACAGTAATTTTAAATTATTGCAAACCAATTCAATAATTCAGCACACTATTCTCAGACATAAATGTAAAAGTAGTAAATTTTAGATTACAAACAAACAGGCTATTTTGGTGCTATACGATAGAGAAACAGGGCAATAAACATATATAAAATATTGGGTAACCAAACCGCTAATAAAGGTTTCATGCTTCCGCTTATTGCAAACATGGTGGCAAATCTCATAAATAAAATAAACGAAAAGCTAAGTAATAACCCTAATCCGACATGCATACCAATTCCTCCTTTAACTTTTCGCGAAGACAATGCAACTCCAATCAATGTAAGAATAAATGTAGAAAAGGGATATGCAAAACGACTGTATTTTTCAATTAATAAGCTAACCACATTATCGGCACCTTGCATCTTCTGTTCTTCTATATAATCATTCAATACAGGCAAACTCATCGTTTCAACAAATTGGGCATAACGCTTAAAGTCTTCAGGTTGCAAGTTTAATACGGTATCAATAGCAACTCCCTGGGTTATCTTTTCATCAATACTATCAATATCGCGTATATAGTAATTTTTAATTGTCCATTTATTGCTGGTTGTATCCCATTTAATATATTCCGACATTAATTTTGATTTCAACTCACCATCCTCGAATCGTTCCATTGAAAACTTATATCCTATGTCACTTTCAATATTATAACTCTGCATATAAATAAAAAGACCTGGTTCAATCTGCCGGTGGATATCACGTTCAGAATTATTAACTGGACTTTTTATATATTTATAAGTAAAATCAAGTCTCACAGAATTGGCAGGTGGAATAACATAGGCCATTAAAACGAAAGAAAACAAAGCAATTATGAAAGCTGATATAAAATAAGGAAGCATAATCCTTCTAAAACTAATACCTGCGCTCAACATAGCTATAATCTCAGTATTATAAGCCATTTTTGAGGTAAAGAAAATAACAGCAATAAATGTAAAAAGTGAGCTGAACAGATTGGCAAAATAGGGGATGAAATTCATATAATAATCGAAAATAATCGCTTTAAGGGGTGCTTCTTTTTCGAGAAAATCCTCAACTTTTTCTGACAAATCAAAAACTACTGCTATACTTATTATTAAAGCAATGGCAAAGAAATAAGTTCCTAGAAACTTTTTAATAATATAAATATCTAACTTTTTAAGCCCGTTTATGCTCATAGTCTTACTGACAGTTTTTCAATCATCATATTTTTCCAACTAAGAAATGAACCTTCGATTATCCTTTTTCGTGATTCTTTAACTAACCACAAATAAAAGCTTAAATTATGTAAACTAGCAATTTGTGCTCCTAATATTTCTTTCGCAATTATCAAATGTCGAAGATATGCTTTTGAGAATTTCATATCCACAAAAGACAAGCCATTTTCATCGATTGGTGAAAAATCATTCTTCCATTTTACGTTTTTAATATTAATAATCCCTTCGCTCGTAAATAGCATACCATTTCGTCCATTACGTGTTGGCATAACACAATCGAACATATCAATTCCGCGGGTAATTCCTTCGAGAATATTAACTGGTGTACCCACTCCCATCAGATATCTAGGCTTATCCTGTGGCAGAATTTCATTCACAACTTCAATCATATCGTACATTTCCTGCTCTGGTTCACCAACCGAAAGTCCACCAATTGCATATCCATCGCGATTATGCGAAACAATTGTTTGGGCTGATTCTATTCGAAGGTCTTTAAATACACTACCCTGTACAATTGGAAAAAAAGTTTGCGAATGACCGTATAAAGGTTCTGTTGAATCAAAATGTTTCAATCCACGTTTTAACCATTTATGCGTTAAATCCATCGAATTTTTGGCATATTTATAATCGCACGGAAACGGCGTACATTCATCAAAAGCCATAATAATATCGGCTCCAATTATTCGCTGAATGTCTACAATATTTTCTGGAGTAAAGAGATGTTTTGACCCATCGATATGAGAACTAAAATGTGCTCCATCGTCTTTCAACTTTCTATTATCGGCCAACGAAAAAACCTGATAACCACCACTATCCGTTAAAATTGGACGATCCCAGCTTATAAATTTATGCAAACCACCTGCAAGGCTCATTGTTTCCATTCCAGGCCTAAGGTACAAATGATAGGTATTTCCAAGAATTATTTGTGCCCCTACATCATCAATTAAATCACGCTGATTAACTCCTTTTACACTACCCGCAGTACCTACGGGCATAAAAATTGGAGTTTGTATTTTACCATGATCAGTTAAAATCTCCCCTGCCCTAGCCTTGGTTTTCGAATCCTTTGCACAAATTTCAAACTTCATAAAAAAATAAATTTCGGCTCAAAGATAACCAAATGTGAATAAATAATTCATTTCTTCAATTCACAATTCTTGTTTTACCCAAAAAACTTTAATAAAATTGCCAATTAATTCAATTTAGAAATATACCAACAGTGAAAATTATCGAAATTATTGCAAATGATCCACTTATATTAATTCCTGGATTATTTTTACTGATGTTTTTAATACAGTTTTTTTATTACAGCTATTATTACTCAAGGATATTATTTGTAAAACAGGTACATAGGGTTACCGGAATAAACGAACCCGTTTCAATTATCATTTGCGCGCGCAATGAAGAAGAAAATCTAAAAAAGAATCTTATAAGTTTCCTTAATCAGGATTATCCGAATTACGAGGTAATTGTAGTTAACGATTGTTCTGAAGACGAATCGGAGTTTTATCTCGATCAATTACAAAAAAAATATACCCACCTTAAGGTTACTACAATAAAGCAAGACGAAAAATTTATACACAGCAAAAAACTTGCATTAACCATAGGGATTAAAGCTGCAAAATACGAATGGCTTTTGCTAACCGATGCCGACTGTTTTGCCGAAAGTCCAAAATGGATCGAAAGGATGCAGCGAAAATTTACCGAAAAAACAGAAATAGTTCTTGGATATGGAGGATTTGTGTATAAAGAAGGTTTGCTAAACAACCTTATCCGTTTTGATGCGCTTTTTATTGCTTTGCAATACTTAACATTTGCCATGGCTCGGAAACCATATATGGGTGTTGGAAGAAACCTGGCCTATAGAAAATCCTTATTCTTTAAAAATAAAGGATTTGCTAGTCATTATAAGATTATTTCGGGTGATGACGATCTTTTTATTAATGAAGCAGCTACAAAAACGAATACCAATTGGGAAATATCTCATGAATCGATAACCAGAACTTTTGCAAAAGAGAGTTTTAATGAATGGTTTAAACAAAAAAAACGTCATACAACAACCAGCAAATATTATACGTTTAGTAATAAAATCAGATTATTTTTTGAGCCTTTCAGCCGTGTGTTATTTTACATATTATTTGTTTTAACACTAATATGGTATACACCTTTTTATCCTTATATATTAGGTGTTTTTGTTTTTAGGATGATTATGCAGTTAATAATTTATAAAGTTGCTATTAATCATTTGAAGGAAAAATATTTATTATTACCTTCGTTGTTTTATGATATAATTTTACCTTTTTTGGGTATTGCATTCTATGTTTCAAATATTTTCTCAACAAAACAGGTTAAATGGAAATAAATCCTAATCTCTCTGAAAAAGGGAAGCACGACTATAAGCTTGTGCTTTTAGCTTTAAAAGGCAATGAAAAAGCTTATGCTGAATTGCTAGACAGGTATAAGGATGCAATTTATTATATGCTACTTAAGATGGTTAATAACAAAAGCGATGCTGAGGATTTAACCATTGAAGCATTTGGGAAAGCATTTAAAAGCATAGAACAATACACCCCTAACTACGCATTTAGTACATGGTTATTCAAAATTGCAACCAATAATTGTATCGATTTTATTCGAAAGAAAAAAGCAAACCTCATTTCGCTTGATCAAAACGCCGACGACCAGGATAATTTAGGCACTCCTTTGCAATCCGACTCTCCTGATCCTGAAGAAGATATGATTAAGAGTCAACGTGTTGCACTAATGAGAGATGTAGTAAGCAAACTTAAACCCAGATACAGAACGCTTATTGAACTTCGCTATTTTCGAGAATTTTCCTACGAAGAAATTGCAGATGAACTTGGCCTTCCCATCGGAACCGTTAAAGCCCAATTATTCAGAGCACGTGAATTACTTTACAACATCCTAAAAAACTGTAATCCAAACATCAAGTAAATCAATGGAATTAATAGAAAAATATTTTTCTAATCTTTCCGGAAGCCAGATTGATCAGTTTAACTCATTACAACACCTTTATTCTGATTGGAATACTAAAATAAATGTAATTTCACGCAAGGACATTGACCATTTATACGAACGGCATGTTTTGCACTCGCTAGCAATAGCCAAAATTATCTCATTTAAGAACGATACGTCAATACTTGATGTTGGAACAGGAGGAGGTTTTCCTGGAATTCCACTGGCTATTATTTTTCCTGAATGCAAATTTCATTTAGTTGATTCAATCGGCAAAAAAATAACGGTTGTTAATGAAGTTTCAAAAGCCCTGCAACTTAAAAATATTACTACAAAACATGCTAGAGTAGAGCAACTTACCAACAAATATGACTTTGTTGTAAGCAGAGCAGTAACTTCATTTCCAGAATTTTATCAATGGGTTAGGCAAAAGATTAATACCACTTCTGTAAATGAGTTAAAAAACGGAATAATTTATTTAAAAGGTGGTGATCTGAACGAAGAACTAAAAGATTTTTTTACCAAGGTAAGAATTATTAGAATAGCCGATTTCTTTGAAGAAGAATTCTTTGAAACAAAAAAAATTGTATACCTACCAATTTAATTTCCGAATTCATTTTGTAGAAAAGAAAAAAACATTACTTTTGCAATTCCAAAATTGAAAATAAAATAACAACATATAAAACGTTTCTAAGATGAAAAGGACATTTCAACCTTCGAACAGGAAAAGAAAAAACAAGCACGGATTTCGCGAGCGAATGGCAACTGCTAATGGTAGAAGAGTACTTGCTTCACGAAGAGCTAAAGGAAGAAAAAAATTAACTGTATCTGACGAGTACACTCAGGATAAATAGTTTTTACAAAATATTTTTATAAAAAGTAAAGGATAATTTTTTATTGTCCTTTACTTTTTTGTTTTTATACCCATATAAACAATTCCAGAAATAATCTGTTTCTGAATAAAATCTTATTAAAAAATACTATTTTTAAACATTCAAAAAAATATACCTTGATTCAAGATTTATTATATCTAAACTCCATTTCGGCTGAGCAAAAAAAAGTTATTGAGAAAGTTATTGAAAATAAAAGACTTTCAATCTCTGAGGGAATGGAATTGTTTAATCTCGATCTGGGCGTTTTAGGAATAATTGCTTCCTCTATAAACTATCAAAAAAACCAGAACAGAGTATATTTCAATAAAAATATCCATATTGAACCTACAAATATTTGCATTTATAACTGCAAATTTTGTTCATACCATCGCAAATTTGGTGAAGAAGGGAGCTGGGAATACTCAATTGATGATATCTTAGAAAAAGTTAGGCCTTATAAAGACAGCGACATTACTGAAATACATATTGTAGGAGGTGTACATCCGCATCGTGATCTCGACTACTATGGATCGATGATACAGCAAATCAAAAACATTCTGCCTCATGTGCATATAAAAGCATTTACAGCTGTTGAACTTGATTTTATGATTAAAAAGGCCGGTCTGAAATTGGAAGAAGGTCTGATTAAATTAAAGGAATATGGTCTTGGCAGTATTCCTGGAGGAGGAGCTGAAATATTCAATTCAGAAATCAGAAAAATGGTTTGTCACGAAAAATCAACTGCAGAACAATGGCTTTTAATTCATGAAACAGCGCATAACGTAGGACTAGCTTCAAATGCAACTATGCTTTATGGTCATATCGAAACACCTTTGCATCGAATTGAGCATCTTGATAAATTACGAGAGTTACAAGACAAAACGAAAGGATTTAATACATTTATTCCTTTAAAATACAAAAAACAAAATAATTCCCTTTCATATATTGGTGAAGTAAATACACTTGAAGATTTGAAAAACTTTGCTGTATCGCGAATATATCTTGATAATTTCGATCATATTAAAGCATACTGGCCAATGCTGGGTAAAGATATTTCTCAAATTTCATTGTCATTTGGAGTTGATGATATTGATGGAACTATTGACGACTCAACAAAGATCTATTCAATGGCTGGGGCCGAAGACAAAAAACCTACCATGACAACCTCTGAAATTATTGATCTGATAAAAAATGCACAGAAATTACCCGTCGAAAGAGACACGTTATATAATATTATTCGCGAGTACTAACCCTTTATTTAGTATAAAATTAATTTTAGTTTATCCATACATAATTTTATATTTGCCATATCGTTAATGTTATTGATGTTTTAATTAAGCTACATCCAAAATGACGTTTTTAAAATTTTTAATAAGCAAGCTATTTCTAAAAAACCTATTATATGCTGTAGCATTGTTATTAGGCTTTTTTCTTATTTTCTTTATCGTAATAAGAATATACACCCATCACGGACAGGCAATTGCTGTACCCGATTTGGCTGGATTAACAGTTGATGAAGCAAAAATATTAACAAAAAAGAACCAATTTAGAATAGAAGTAGCCGATTCTGTTTTTAATAATGATCTTCCGAAGGGCACTATTATTGAACAAAATCCTATGCCAGGATCAAAAGTAAAAAAGAAAAGGAGAGTATTCGTAATTCTAAATGCTGTAAATCCTGAAAGTGTAAAAATGCCAAATACAGTAGGTGTATCGCATCGCCAAGCAGAAGCAATGTTAAAAAACTTAGGACTCGAGATTGGCAAGCTTATTCATGTACCCGACATTGCTATAAATAATGTGCTTAAACAACGATTCAATGGTGCTGAAATACTTGAAGGGGATTTAATTCCCAAAGGCTCAAAAATTGATCTTGTTTTAGGAAGGGGTTTGAGTGATCAAAAAACACAGATACCTAACCTCTTTGAATCCAGGTTAATGGATGCAAAAAGTCGTATCTTACAGTCTGCATTTAACATAGGAGCTGTAATTTATGATCAATCCATTTTGGATGGAACAGACTCAATAAATGCAAAGGTATGGAGACAATATCCTTCGTATGAAGACAATAAATTACTCAATTTAGGATCAACAATTGACATTTGGTTAAGTGTTGATTCTCTTAAGTTTTTAAAAACAGATACACTTTATCTAAATCAGTAAACTATTGAAGCATATTAAGAGTTATATTATTTTTACTTATTTATTATTTATTGGGGTTAATCTTTTAGCACAAGAAACTCTTACAAATCTGATATCCAATCCTGAAATCGAAAAATTGTCAAAGCAATTTATAAAAGCTAATAGTAATACCCCAAAAGCATCTTACGAACTTCCATTTATTGATGATTTTGCAAAATCTAATGGATATCCTGATGCAGAAAAATGGATAGATAATAATGTTTTTATCAATAACTCATTCCCATACGAACCGGTATCAGTTGGTGTAGCAACATTTGATCCACTAAATGAAACAGGCTCGTTATATGCAAATGCAAGCATTGTGCCTTTTGGCGCTGACACATTGACCTCGCAACCTATAAATCTAAATTTTCCCGGTGATACGAGTATTTTTCTAAGTTTCTTTATTCAACCTGGCGGATTGGGTGATATTCCCGAATCAGAAGATAAACTCTATGTCGATTATTATTCGCCCGACTCAGCAAAATGGTTTCCAGTATGGAATGGTAGTTTTAGTAAAACGGATTCATCTCTCACAGAGTATTATTACTACAATTCAACCACAAAAATTACAAAGAATTCAGAAAAACCAACCTTTATAAGCTTTACACCAGTTATTCTTCCTGTTAAAGAGGATCAATTTCTGAAAAACAATTTTCAATTTCGTTTTCGTAACAAAGCCAGTATGGCTAATACAGGAAACACGCCACTTGTTGCAGGCAATAGCGATCAATGGCATATCGATTTTGTGCGACTTGATACTGCCAGAACTATTACCGACACTATTATAGATGATTTGTGTTTCGTTAAGCCTTTAGGATCACTCTTAAATAATTACGAATCACTTCCATGGTCACATTTTTCAAGAGCAAATGCTTTCGAAATGGGCGATAGTATAACAATTGTCTATGCCAATCGTAGCAACAAAATAAGAAACACCGGAAATCGTGAATTTGAAATAGAAGATATATGGGGTGGCACGGGAACTGAAGCATTTACTGGTGGAACAGGAGACAATATTGATCCATTTACTACCGAAACCTATAAAGCAAAGACAAACTATATTTTTCCTTATAATCCAGCAAACGACTCCGCCTTATTTGAGATAAGAAGCTATCTTGTAACCGATACGTTTAAAATTAGGGAACAATATAGGTGGAATGATACGTTGAGATACTTGCAGCGATTTTATAACTACTATGCCTACGACGATGGAACTTCAGAAATGGGTTACGATCTTAGTGGGGATGGTACAGAAAACGGAATGGTTGCTATGCGATTTAAAACTTATAAGAAAGATACCTTAAGAGGAATTCAGATCTACTTTAATCGGTCTTTGGATAATGTGAATGAAAAATATTTTAAACTGGTAATCTGGAATGAAATAGACAATAAGCCAGGCTCTATAATCTATATTAAAGATAATATTAAACCAGTTTTTGAGGATAGTCTGAATAAGTTTACTAATTATATTTTCGATACCACAATAGTGCTGGAAAATAACTTTTATATAGGATGGCAAAAAGTTTACGCTACATCATTAAACGTTGGTTTTGATCTGAATAGAAATAATAAAGATAAGCTCTTTAAAAATTTTGCAGGAACATGGGAATCATCAGTTGTTGATGGAACCGTAATGATAAGACCGATGTTCGGAGAAAAAATTAATGTAGTTACAGATATAACTCAGCCAATAATAAAGGAAAAAATCGATTTTGGAGTTTATCCAAACCCGGCAAAGAATAATATAAACATTGATATCGACATAGATTATTCTTCCGAAATACATTATTCAATTTTTGACATGCATGGTCGTATTTATACTAACCAGCTATATACCAATTCTGACATCGACATATCAGGTTTACCATCAGGCATTTACTATATACGAATAATTAAATCCAACGGACCATCAGGTACAAAAAAGTTCATTGTAATCCGGTAATTAAAGAAGAAATGAAAGAAGAAGAAGTAATCGGGAATGACTTGCCGGAAAATGATGATCAGGAGCTATTTGAGCATTATAGATTAGTTGCAGATCCAGGCCAGAGTTTATTGCGGATCGATAAGTTTTTATCTAATCGAATTGAAAACGCTTCGCGCAGCAAGATACAAAGTGCTGCTGATGCTGATTGTATTTTAGTGAATAATAAACCAGTAAAATCAAACTACAGAGTTAAACCTGGTGATGTTATTTCGGTTGTAATGCCTCATCCGCCAAGAGAAATTGAATTAATACCGGAAAATATTCCTTTAAATATAGTTTACGAAGATGATTTCCTGATTATTGTAAATAAAACACCCGAAATGGTTGTTCATCCAGCCTATGGTCATTACACAGGAACGCTGGTTAATGCATTAATGTATCATTTAAAGGACAATCCCTTATTCAATACCGGAGAAATGCGGCCAGGTTTAGTTCATCGTATTGACAAAAACACATCGGGATTACTTGTTATTGCTAAAACAGAACAAGCTTTAAATAAACTGGCAAAGCAATTTTTTGAGAAAACATCAGAAAGAACTTATAACGCCCTGGTATGGGGCTCTTTCACTGAAAAAGAAGGCACTATTACAGGTAATATTGGACGAAACATCCGAAATCGTAAGATTATGCAGGTTTTACCTGATGATACGCAAGGTAAACATGCAGTTACCCATTATAAAGTATTGGAAGAACTCGGTTATGTTACATTAGTAGAGTGTAAACTCGAAACTGGCAGAACCCATCAGATAAGAGTTCATTTTCAGCATATTGGCCATCCATTGTTTAATGATAATGAATATGGTGGTGATCAAATTTTAAAAGGAACAACATTTACAAAGTACAAACAATTTGTAAAAAACTGCTTTGATATTCTTCCTCGTCAAGCATTGCATGCAAAAACGCTGGGTTTTAAACATCCTGCTACCGGTAAATTTATGCAATTTGACTCCGAATTGCCCAGTGATATGGTACAAGTAATCGAAAAATGGAGACGATATATTTCTGGGCGGGAAATTTAAAGATTGAAAATTTAAAAAACTACAATCTTTCGTTTAATCCAACATCTATTTTTTGTAATTTGCTGTATAATATATTTCATTATGAAATCAAATTCGGTATTACTAAAATCTATTATGATTATGTGTATAGGAATCTTTTGTGGTTGTAATCACTACAAACCATTAAATACAGTATCTTCTGTTGATATTGAAAAGTATATGGGAAAATGGTACGAGATTTCGACTATTCCACAACGCTTTCAGAAAGGTTGTCATTGTACAACTGCCGAATATACTCTTACAGATAAGGATTTTGTAAAAGTACTTAATTCATGCAAAAAAGATTCTGTAAATGGTTCTGTAACTCAAATCGAAGGAAAAGCGTTTGTTGTCAAAAACTCAAATAACTCAAAGCTAACAGTTCAGTTTTTTTGGCCCATAAAAGCAAAGTATTGGATTATTGATCTAGCGCCAGATTATAGTTATGCAGTAATTGGACATCCAAATCGAAAATATCTTTGGATATTATCACGTACAACACAATTGGACGAAAGTACTTATCAGCAAATTATTAGCAGACTAAAAGAACAAGACTTTATAACTGATCTTTTAGTCAGAACTGTTCATTAAACTTTGTTGCAAATTATATCAACCCTCAAATAATTTTTTCATCAATTCAGGCAAACGAGCACCCAAATAACGTTTGTCGTGCTATATTAATTACTTGTCAATAGTTTGGATTCGTTCGTCAGAACGTTAGAACAAAAAGAAAAACAATCCGTAATTATATTCAAAACCAGTATAATAACCGTTATAATATTACAAAAAGATATGACACAACGCAACTTAAGAAAAATTGATGATGAGGAGTGGAGAGAAATTCCTTTTGCTGATAAAAGATATGAGGTAAGCAGTTATGGCCGGGTAAAAAGCTTTTGTTACAGCAAGAATGGAGGGAAAATTCTCAGACCAGGATTAACCAAAGGATTTCATACCGTTACCTTTAAAACCGAAGGCAATAAGAAAACATTCTTGGTTCATAAACTGGTAGCTATGATGTTTGTTAATAAGGACAATGATGAACAAGCCATTGTTATTCATCTCGACTGGAACAAACGCAACAATCATTATTCAAATTTAAAATGGGTTACACGACAGGACGCTTACGATCGAATAATGCCGCGTTTACAGGAAATCAATAAAATTAAAAACAAAGGTATTGTTCGTAACTCAAAACTGAAACCCGAAGATGTTGAACGATTAAAATCGATGCTCGAAAAAGGAATAAAACAGAATGTTATTGCTAAACTGTTCTCGATAAGCGAGATGCAGGTAACAAGAATAAAGAGAGGGGAAAATTGGGCAAAAATCAAGGCAAATGCCTGATTTATTTAAACACGATGAAAAACGCCGCGTTCTGCGGCGTTTTTTTATATGTAATAATCTCTTTGGCAAACTATTTGTATAGCTTTCGACGTTGTTAAATAATAAAATTAAAATCTTACAATTATGAAAAAAGTAATATTAGCCCTGTTAATTTTATTTGTTGCAGGATTATCTTATGCACAGGAAGATGAAGAAAAAATGCAGACTCTTATTAAAGCTCCATCTAAAATAAGAGGTTACGTAGGACCTTTAATGAATTATACAACTATAGATGGAGAATTTGCTTATATTTCGGGATTTACTGCTTCAGGAATCTTTAATGATAAGGTTCTATTCGGTTTCTACAGCCAGACACTCGAAACATCAATGATCTCAAACAATGATAATTATCTTGGAGCAGATATGAATTTTCAGCATCAGGGTATTTCTTTTGGCTATATTATAATGCCAAAAAAAATGTTGCATTTTACGGCAAATTTACTAGCAGGTAGAGGAAGCCTTGAAGTTTATGATGATCTTACCGAAGATTGGGTAAAGGATGATCTAATTTTAAACCTAAACCCGATGGTTGAAGCTGAAATAAATCTATTTCGCTTTTTTCGCGTAGGTGTGGGTGTAAATTACAATTTTGCTTTTGATGTTGATCAGGTTGCAGGTTATAACGATAATGATTTTTCGGGCTTCGGAGGTAATGTAAGCCTAAAATTCGGATGGTTTAAATAGAGTCCTTAAATTGAAATAGAACTAATTAAATCTGCTTGATTACTTAAATTAATGGACTAAAGTCCAAATTTTTAGCAGTTCAATAACCCCAGCCTTAAGGCTAGGGTTATTGTTATCATATTAATGGGTTTTAGCCCATTCTTTAAAAAAAATTATATAAAGATTCTTCATAAGTTCCTTCCACTATATTGCCATAAATCTTATTTTTGATAAATATTAAATAGGGTATAATCACTATGAAAAAGAATATTGCTATAGTTGCAGGTGGCGACTCGTCGGAATATGTTATTTCGTTAAAAAGCGCCGAGCAGATTGCCAAATGGATTGATAAAGAAAAATATAATGTATATACCATTTTAGCCAGAGGTACCGAATGGATTATAAAAAGTGATTCATTTTGCGATCTTATTGTAAACAAAGATGATTTCAGCTTTTCATTAAATAATCAAAAAACCACATTCGATTGTGCCCTAATTACGATACATGGAACCCCTGGTGAAGATGGAAAAATGCAGGGTTACTTTGACACATTGCATATTCCGTATACTACATCGAATGTTTTGGCTTCGGCAATTACATTTAATAAGGTTTTTAGCAAAAATTATCTTAAGCCTTTTAATATTCCCCTCGCTAATTTTATTACCCTTAAAAAGGGAGATATAATTGATGCCGATAAGATTATTGAAGTTACCGGATTACCTTGCTTTGTCAAACCAAATTGCGGTGGTTCCAGTTTTGGTGTTTCAAAAGTTAAAGACAAAGAAAAGCTTTTTGAAGCCATTGAATTTGCATATAAGGAGGATAACGAAGTAATTATTGAAGAATTTTTACCAGGAACTGAACTAACTTGCGGATTACTAAAAACAAAAGAACAAACAATTATTTTTCCACCAACTGAGATTGTAAGCAAAACAGAGTTCTTTGATTACGAAGCAAAATATACCGATGGAATGTGTGAGGAGATAACACCTGCAAGAATTTCTGCTGAGCTTACCCAAGAAATTCAGCAACTCTCATCACAGATTTATGATATCCTTCAACTGAGCGGTATTGTGCGAATTGATTATATATACTCGAAAAACAAATTATACTTTATGGAAGTAAATACAGCACCGGGAATGAGTGCTGCAAGCATAGTACCAAAGCAAGCAGGAGCCATGGGAATAGAAATGAAAGATTTGTTTACTCTTGTAATTGAAGACTCATTAAACCGACATCATAAATAATGGGATTAAAAAAGGTATATACGACTGCCTGCCCACGAAATTGCTACAGCACTTGCTCATTTAAAGTATGGACTGATGACGGGAAAGTTATAAATATTGATCCAGAGCCTTTAAACCTGGCAACTCCTGAAGGTATATGTCTAAAAGGTTTGAGTTATGTTGAGCGTGTTAATTCGCCTAAAAGGATTTTGCATCCATTAAAAAAGATGAACGGCCAATTTATTCAAATTTCCTGGGACGAAGCATTAAACGAAATTGCAGAAAAACTTACCTACTACAAATCTAATTTCAGTCCACAATCTGTATTATTTTATTATGCCAGCGGAATGTCAGGTTTATTAAATTCTGTAAGCATGAATTTCTGGCGAATGTATGGCGGAGCAACTACCGTTTATGGCAACTTATGCTGGCCTGCCGGGTTAGAAGCTACCCGTTTAACCCTTGGTGAAGCCAAGCATAATGTACCATGGGATTTGGAAAATGCCAAACTTATTGTTGTTTGGGGTAAAAATCCTGCTGAATCGAATATTCAGCAAATGATTCCGATTGAAAGAGCGCAGCAGAAAGGTGCAAAATTAATCTTTATCGATCCCCGCAGAACGGCTTCATCAGAAAGATCAGATTTATTGGTTCAGCCGATTCCGGGAACAGATGGAATTCTAGCTTTAGCTATTGCAAAAATACTGATTGAGAAAGATCAGATTGATCATAAATTTATTAAAAACTATGTTTTGGGATTTGATGAATTTAAAAAATCACTCGAAAAAACAACTATAGAAGAGGCAAGTCAGGTATGCGGAGTTTCGGTACCTTTCATCGAAAAACTGGCAAATTTTATTGGAACGATAAAACCAATGACTTTAATTCCGGGTTATGGAATGCAACGCTATTCAAATGGCGGACAAACAACCCGTTGTTTATTAGCATTATCGATTATCACTGGAAATATTGGTAAAATTGGAGCATGCTGGCATTATGCCGATTTGCAGGGAGATATTTTCAGTGATGTAAAAGAACCTTTGAATTATTTTCCACCCAAAAAACCTGATGGTATTTTTCGTCGTGAAATAGCAACTGCAAAGCTAGGTGAAGACATGCTTCGGTTAACAAATCCTGAATTAAAAATGGCTTGGGTAGAAAGAGGAAATCCTGTAACCCAAAATCCGGATAGCAACAAAGTAAAAGAAGCATTCAGAAAACTTGAGTTCAGAGTTGTTGTTGAGCAATTTTTAACCGATACTGCTCAGGAAGCAGATATTGTATTACCGGCAAAAACTATGTTTGAACAATCGGATATTATTTCATCGTACTGGAATCCTTATGTTCAGTTACGACAAAAAGTTATTCAACCACTTGGAGAAGTAAAACCCGAAACAGAAATTTATTATCTGCTTGCAAAAAAAATGGGATTTCCGGATTCCGAGATTGAAAAAAACATTCCCTATCCTTCGGATGAAGCAATTGAACAATGGTTAACCGAGAAACTGAAACCTTTTCCTGAGATTACACTCGAAAAACTAAAACAAGGTCCGGTTTTAACACCAGTTTTGCAGGAAATTGCATTCTCCGATTACAAATTTAATACTCCATCGGGTAAAATTGAGTTGAATTGCGAAACCGCACACAAAAATTGGGGTGTTAATCCGTTGCCAACATACGAGAAAATGGTTGAAGGAAAACAAAGTATAGGTTCAAAATACCCATTTAACCTAATGTCGCCCAATACAAAAAACAGGATTCATTCGCAATTTGGAAATCTTGAAAGCATTAAGGCGGTTGACCCGGAACCATTTGCTACCATTAATCTTGGCGATGCTCAGAAAAAAGGAATTAACGATAATGATATTATCAGGGTTTTTAATGATCGTGGAGAACTAACCATAAAAGCACGAATTGATGCCAGTTTGCGACCTGGAAATATTGTAATTATTAATGGATATTGGCACCAGGAAGGATCGTGTCCAAATGCTCTGTCAAAAGGTCGCGAAACCGATATGGGCCACGGATCAGCTTTTCACGATAATATGGTAGATTACGAAAAGGTAAATAAATAATGGTGCGAAACATTTTCATATTCGATCAGAACAAATGTGTGGGTTGTCATGCCTGCGTTGTTGCATGTATGAATGAAAATGGTTTTCAGTCGCCAAATCAATGGAGAAATATTCTCCAATCTCAGGATTTCCATTTCCCAAATTTACCATTATTCTATCTATCATTGGCATGCAATCATTGTGAAGATGCACCTTGCTTAAAAAACTGCCCTGCCCTCGCCTACTCGCGCGATGAAAAAACAGGAGCTATTATTCATCATCCCGAAAAATGCATTGGATGTAAATATTGCACATGGGCATGTCCGTATGATGCTCCAACGTTTAATGCAAAAATAGGAGTTATCGAAAAATGCACATTCTGTAATCATAGAATTGAGGAAAATTTAAAGCCAGCCTGTGCCAATCAGTGCCCGGTTGGTGCATTGGATTTTGTTAACCTGGAATTTTCAAGAGAAGAATCCATAGAATCAAGCCCTGTTCCTGTTAATGTCGGTTCAAGTATAAAAATCAACAAATTACGAAAGGAAAATGGACCAGAAATGGATTTGAACCTATTTACAGATCAGACAGAACAAATTAAGCATGAACCTAAGAAGAAAATAACTGCACACGAAGAATGGCCTTTGATTATTTTTACAATACTTTCGGCTCTGCTTGTAAGTATTTATGCTGCCGAATTAACAAATAGTTTTACTTTTAGTTATAAAATTACCTATCTGTTTTTTGGGGTCTTAAGTGCTATGCTCAGTATGTTGCATCTTGGAAAAAAAAACAGAGCCTGGCGATCCGTAACAAACATACGCAGCTCTTGGCTTAGCAGAGAAATTGTTTTATTCTCCTTGTTTTTTACCGGAGTATTCTGTGATTTCTTTATTTATGATATCCCCAATTTCATTATCTCGTTTATTGGTATTCTTTTTCTTTTTGCTATAGATATGATTTACAGGCTCGCACACTGGCGTTGGCCAATAAGAATTCATTCAGCACAAACACTATTAATTGGAATCACATTTTATGCATTATTTGTTAACTGGTTTGAGCTATTTGCAGGTATAATTATTTTTAAAACAATCCTTTATATCTATCGAAAGATAAAATACAAGAATCCACAATGGATAATCTCTACCTTAAGAATTACATTCGCATTAGCTGGATTGGTATTATTATATTTTGAACAATCCATTTATTACATCATTGCTACTGTTTTAATTGGAGAAATTAGAGACCGTATTGAGTTTTATAATGAGTTAACCGTTCCTGATCCAAAATTTGAACTCAGTATAACTTAGAAATAAATTAAACCCATCTAAAACAAATTTAGTCTTTGAAAATTTCATAATATTGTCGAATGAAGAAAATGGTACTAAATATTGAAAAATCGACATTACTGCTTATTTCATTATTTATTATTTATATAAACTGTACTAATTTTTCATTAATTACAAATCAACAGAAGCCACTACAGGAAGATCCAAGTCAATATTTTTTAAATGAAAACTTAGATTTATTCTGTTCGACTCTGCAAAAAGAACAGATAACAAATTACATATCAATTAATTACTCCTTGCTTTACAAAAAGCATTTAACTGATTTCTCTTTTCAGGAGAAACTAATTGAATTTCTGAACGAAAATAAGTTATCAGAACTAGTATCTGCTTCTGATATTATTCTGTTTAGCTTTAATTCTATAAAAGTCGTTTTCCCCTTTCATTATTTCTGGTAATTATAATCTTTGAAAATAAAAGTTTTTAGTAAAAATTATCTCTGCTTTACCCAGCCGGAGTAATAAATAATTATATATAATACAGAAATATTTATGGAAACAACATCAATTTTAATCGGAATAATTTGTTTGGCCCTAATAATTGCACCCATTTTCTTACTTAATCTTTCAAGAAAAAGAAAAGGGCAAAAAATACTTTCAAAAATCCAGTCACAGGCAAATAAAAATAATGGTAAAATAACAGAATATGAATACTGGAATAATTATGCAATTGGAATAGATTCCAATGCAAGAAGAGTTTATTATTTCTCATCATTAGACAAAAACAAGGAGTTTCAGGAAGTTGATTTATTGCAGGTTCAGGCTTGTAAAATTTCTAATATTCGAAACACAGAAACAGATAATGAAAGTTTGGTTTTGGAGTTTTCGTTTTTGAATAAATCAACAAACAGTAAGATAGAGTTTTACAACTCTGAACACGATGGTTTAACTATGCACAATGAGTTTCAGATAGCTGAAAAATGGCTAAAAACAATTGAAAAATGTAAAGAAACAATAAAAAAGAAATAAAAAAAGAGCCTCAGTTTAAACTGAGGCTCTTTAATTTTTATAAGCGATTTTTATTTTACTGATTCAAAAGTAAACTTACCTTCACGATAATCATCAATTGGAGCGCATGTACAAATCAGGTTGCGGTCGCCATAACCATCGTCGATACGGCTAACTGTTGGCCAGAATTTGTTTTCGCGAATCCATGCTAATGGAAATGCAGCTTTTTCTCTTGCATATGGTCTGTTCCAATTATCTGCAATAACAACCTCTTGAGTATGAGGAGCATTTTTCAAAACATTGTTTTCTGGATCCACTTTACCATCTTTAACTTCAATAATTTCGTTATATATTGCAATCATAGTTTCAATAAAACGATCTAGCTCTTGTAATGATTCACTTTCAGTAGGTTCCACCATAAGTGTACCATGCACTGGAAATGATAATGTTGGAGCATGGAACCCATAATCCATCAATCGTTTAGATATATCGGTTTCGGTAATGTTTGCCATTGGCTTAAAGTTACGACACTCAAAGATCATTTCATGAGCAACAAAACCAGTTTCGCCTGAATACACAACATCGTAATACTTTTTAAGTGATGCAGCCAGATAATTTGCATTTAGAATTGCCATTTTACTAACACTTGTTAGTCCTTCGCCACCCATCATTTTAATAAATGCGTGAGAAATGGTTAAAACACTTGCACTGCCCCAGGGAGCTGCAGAAACAGCTTTAACACCTTTTTCACCACCAACTTTTACAACAGGATGCGACGGTAGAAATGGTTTCAACTTAGCATTTACTCCAATTGGACCAACACCAGGACCACCACCGCCGTGAGGAATTGCAAATGTTTTATGTAAATTTAAATGGCAAACATCAGCGCCAATAGTTGCTGGATTTGTTAATCCTAGCTGGGCATTCATATTTGCACCATCCATATATACTAAACCACCATTTTTGTGGATTATCTCATTCATTTCCTTAATACGGCTTTCGAAAACACCGTGTGTTGATGGATAAGTAACCATGAAAGCAGCCAAATCATCTTTGTGTTCTTCAGCTTTTTTCTTTAAATCATCAACATCGATATTCCCGTTTTTGTCGCACTCCACAACAATTACTTTCATCCCCGCCATAACAGCACTTGCAGGATTAGTTCCATGAGCTGATGATGGAATAAGAGCAACCGTGCGATGACCCTGACCATGTTCAATATGATACTGACGGATAACCATTAAACCAGCATATTCACCTGCAGCACCTGAGTTTGGCTGGAATGAAATTGCTTCAAATCCGGTAACTACTTTTAGGTCGTCCTCAAGTTCACTAATTAACTGATGGTATCCTTCGGCCTGATCAGCAGGTGCAAATGGATGCATTCCGCCAAATTGTGGCCAGCTCATTGCAAACATTTCAGTTGCAGCATTCAGTTTCATTGTGCATGAACCAAGTGAAATCATTGAATGAGTTAACGAGAAGTCTTTTCTTTCAAGCTTCTTGATATATCGCATCATTTCAGTTTCGGAACGGTATTTTTTAAATACGTCCAAGGTTAAGAAATCGCTCTTGCGTTCGAATTTTTTATCAAAAGCAATAGTCGTTGATGTCTGATTTAATTTTTCAGCATTTTTACCTGCAGCTTTAGCAAAAACATCAATAGCATTGTTTACATCCTGAATAAGAGTTGTTTCATCGGTACTAATACCAATTGTTTTTTCATCGATATAGTTAAAATTGATTTCTTTTTCGAGAGCTAATTTTTTAATATCAGCGACTTTTATACTACCCAGATCGATTCTTAATGTATCGAAAAAGTCTTTGTTTTCTTGTTTATATCCTAATGCCTGTAGTTTCTCATTTAACGTAACTGCCATAGAATGAATATGCATTGCAATACGTTTTAATCCTTCGGCACCATGATAAACTGCATACATTCCGGCCATATTAGCTAATAAAGCTTGCGAAGTACAAATGTTTGAAGTAGCACGCTCACGTTTAATATGTTGTTCGCGCGTTTGCAAGGCCATTCTTAATGCTAATTTATTCTGAGCATCTTTTGAAACACCAATTATACGACCTGGCATGCTTCTCTTAAACTTATCCATTGTTGCAAAGAAACCAGCATGAGGACCGCCATAACCCATAGGTATACCAAACCGCTGAGTTGAACCAATAACGGCATCAGCACCCCATTCGCCAGGAGGAGTTAATAAAACTAGGCTCATAATATCAGCTGCCACTGCAACAGCAATTTCTTTTTCATGAGCTTTGGCAACAAATTCTTTATAATCTATAATCTTACCATCAGCAGCAGGATATTGAACGATTGCACCAAATACCTTATCATTAAAAGCAATATCTGTAAATTTACCTTTCAAAATTTCAATTCCGAGCGGATTTGCACGAGTTTCGATAACATCAATCGTTTGTGGAAAGATATTTTCATCAACGAAGAATATATTTGCTTCGTTTTTAACCTGTGCTCTTGATCGTGAATTATGGAACATGATCATTGCTTCAGCAGCTGCAGTTGCTTCATCGAGTAATGATGCATTAGCAATTTCCATTTTAGTAAGATCCATAACAACAGTCTGGAAATTTAGCAATGCTTCCAATCGACCTTGTGAAATTTCTGCCTGATATGGAGTATATGATGTGTACCAGCTTGGATTTTCGAGAATATTGCGTTGAATTACTGCTGGTAATATGGTATCATAGTAACCCATACCAATAAATGTTCTAAAAAGCTTATTTTTAGAAGCAATCTTCATTAATTTCTGCAGATACTCATACTCACTAATTCCTTTTGGTAAATTAAGTGGCTTTTCAAGACGAATTGTTTTTGGAACAGTTTTATCAATTAGTTCGTCGAAGTTTGAAACCCCGATCTTCTTTAACATTAAATCTATTTCATGATCGCGAGGACCATTGTGACGTTGAATAAAATTATCAAGAGCCATAATTAGGATATTATAATAGTTAGTATTAGAAGTTTAAAAAACATTCAAAATTATAAAATTAGATAAAAGAATCATCATAATAAATATCATGTAATGAATTAAAAATGCATGTTATAAAACAACAATTCATCCTCTTTGTTTAGGGCCCACTATTAATGATTTGTAAAAAACGGGTTGGTGTTTTTTTCAAAACCAATAGTTGTTTTTTCGCCATGACCCGAATAAACCACCACATTTTCTGGTAAAGAAAACAAATTCTGTTCTATTGAATTAATAATTGTATCATAATCACCCCCAGGAAGGTCTGTTCTGCCAATGCTTCCTTTAAAAAGGACATCTCCGACAATAACAAATCCATCTTTTTCGCAATAAAAAGCAATGCAACCAGGTGAGTGGCCGGGAACATGTAATACTTTTAATTTCGTATTTCCAAATTCAATAATATCGTTATGATTAACCCAAACGGTTGGCATTGGTGGTTTCTGAATATTAAACCCAAATGCAATAGCCATGTCATTTGCCCTCTGCAGCAATGGTAAGTCATCCTGATGAGCAATAGATGGTACATTAAACTTTTCAACTAAAAAAGCATTACCCAATATATGATCGATATGACAATGAGTATTCAAAATCTTTTTTACGTTCAGTCCTTTTTCTTCAATAAATGTAATCAATAGGAGCTGCTCATTCGTATCATTACACCCAGCATCAATAACAACACATTCGTTTGTTTCATCAAACAAAATATAGGTATTTTCCTGAAATGGATTAAAAACAAAAGATTTTATCTGAGTCATTCGTTATAATTTTGGTTATTGTTTTCCTTTAAGCATGGGTACAAATGCAAAATATCCATGTTCTGTTTCTTTAAATTCATCTTCGTCGATTCTGTCAATTGTCATCATAACCTGACCTGATGAACCTCCAACAGGAATTACCATTCTGCCTCCGACCTTTAGTTGTTTTAGAAGTTCTCTAGGAATTTCAGGTGCTCCGGCAGTTATAATAATCTTATCAAATGGAGTTTGTGATGGTTGACCAAGATACCCATCACCATAATAAAAATAAGGTTTATAACCCATTTCGTTAAGTATTGTTTTCGCTTTTAAGAAAAGCTCACGGTGACGTTCAATGGTATGAACTTTTGCACCTAACTCGAGCAATATGGCGCACTGATAACCCGATCCGGTACCTACTTCAAGAATTTTATCGTGTTTTTTAACTTCTAACAATTCGGTTTGAAATGCAACAGTATAGGGTTGCGAAATAGTTTGTCCGGCAGCAATCGGAAATGCCTGATCGCGATATGCAAATTCTACAAATCCACTATCCATAAAGCAATGCCGTGGAACTTTTCCAATAGCTTCAAGCACTCGGACATCTTTAATTCCTTTTTCCTTAATCGTTTCAACCAGTTTCTGCCGTAATCCTTTGTGCCTGTACGAATCAACCATTTAATATTCTCCGGGTATTAAAAAATAAAAAACAAAGATAAGAGAACAATTCACAAATTTCAAAGCTCCAATCTAGATTGATAAAACAAGACCATAGTCATTTACCCATTGATAATTGATAATTTGCTAAATAACAACAACATAACACAAACCAATGTTGGTTATTAACACAATAACGTTGATAAATAGCTGTCTGATTGTGAACTGTAATTTTTTAAATGAACTAAGTTTGTAGAAACAACCCTGATTTATTATGAAAATTGGCATAATTGGTATCAATTCATCGACCGAAGAATCGAAAGTTGAACAGCTTAAAAACTCCTTGGAAAGCAATCTTTATGGGATTTTCTCACCTCACAGAGAAGAAATTCTACCCTTAAGCAAACGATTTGATCTTGACCTTTTTTCATCGGCCCATTTACTTTTTGAAACTGTAGATGCTATTTATTTTGCTAATTCTTTAAAGCCAAATATTGAATTTGCAATAAATGCATTAAAAAAATCATGCTATTTATTCATTGAAGATATATCAGAGCTAAGCCTGGAAGAAATAAAACAAATTTATAAAATAGCATTAGAAGCACAAATCAAGATTCATATTAAAAATGCATATTTATTTGCACCTGAATATCTTATTGCGTCCTCATCAATTTCTTTGCCCCAGCTCATTGAAATAAACCAGGAACAAAATTTCTTTTTCAGACCTAAAAACTATTTCTACGAAATTTTCAATGATGTAAGTCTGGCTATAACGACGGCTAGTTCAGGAGTAAAAAAAATATCTGTAAATGCTATCCCTATTGACTTAAATCATTTTAGTCTAATCTATATCCGTCTTGATTTTGACAATGGATGTCAAACAACCATCAAATACAATAACATTTCTAAAGACAAGCAAAATACTGCAACATTTTATCAATCAAATCAACTTATTAAAATTGATTTTTCGAATCACCTTGCTTTGAAACAGGATATAATTCATGGTCAGATAATTACAACAGATTTTAAAACAGAGACAAAATCCTCCATTGATATTGAGTTAAAGCACTTTCTGCACTTAGTTAAAAGTGATAACAATACCAATATTAGTGAAACACCCAACGAATTGTATATGATTCAGGTTACACAAACCATAATGGAAAAGCTTTATCAATTATTAAATCCCACTTTTCTGAATAATAATTAACAGTAGTTTTATTATTTTTACCAAAACAACATTTTTGTTTTATTTGCGTTGTAAATCTTACTTGTTTACTTCAATTTTTTCATGAATAAAACTTTACACACATTAAAGTATATTGCTTTTGATTTTTTATCTGCTATTCTGAGTTGGACAGCATTTTACAGTTATCGCAAGTTATACATTGAACCTCAGAAATTTGGTTACGAAATACCCATCGAATTAACATCACGATTTTATATCGGGATAATCGTAATCCCCTTCTTTTGGATATTTTTATATTACTTAACCGGTTATTATAAAGACATATATCGTAAATCGAGACTAAAAGAACTTGGTCAAACAATTTTCACTACTATTATTGGGGTTATTATTATTTTCTTTACCTCATTACTCGATGATGAAATTGTTTCGTACCAGAATTATTACCGTTTATTTTTTGCATTGCTCATTATTCATTTTATTGTTACCTATATACCTAGATTAATTATTACAACGCAAACCAATAATAAAATTCATAAACGAATTTATGGTTTTAACACACTGATTATTGGGGATAACAAAAAAGCAGTTGAAATTTTTAAGAATATCGAAAACCAAACAGAATCAACCGGTAATAAGTTTATTGGTTTTATAAATCTTATTCAAAAAGAAAGCTATTTACTCGAAAAATATATTCCCAATCTCGGTTCGTTTAATCAAATCAACCAGATTATAAAAGAAAACCATATTGAAGAGATAATAATAGCATTGGAATCGAATGAGCATAAAGAAATTGAAAAGATTATAAACAACCTTCAAACCAACGATGTAATTCTCAAGGCGATTCCGAGCATGTATGATATACTCACGGGTAAGGTAAAAATGGCCCAGATTTATGGAACACCATTAATTCAGATTTCTCATAGTTTGATGCCTACATGGCAGGAACACACCAAGCAAGCTATTGATTTTGTTTTATCATTTATTGCTCTGGTTATCTTATCACCACTCATCATGTTTTTAGCCATTGGTATAAAATTAACTTCAAAAGGGCCAGTACTTTATAGCCACGAAAGAATTGGACGATTCGGAAAACCATTTACCTTGTACAAATTCAGATCGATGGCGGAAGATGCAGAAACAAATGGCCCAGCATTATCTTCAAAAAATGATTACAGGATAACTCCTTTTGGTAAGTTTATGCGTAAATCGAAACTTGATGAATTACCCAATTTTTATAATGTTTTAAAGGGTGATATGTCGTTAGTTGGTCCAAGACCTGAGCGCAAGTACTATATTGATCAGATTATTCAAAAAGCACCACATTACTTGCATTTACAAAAAGTTAAACCTGGAATAACATCATGGGGACAGGTAAAATATGGTTATGCCGAAAGCGTTGATCAGATGGTAGAAAGGCTTAAATACGATATCTTATATATCGAAAACATGTCGCTTTATGTAGATTTTAAGATAATGATTTATACCATATTAACCATATTTAAAGGACAACATATTTAATCACCATTCATTAATTGGGTTAACGCAAATTTATCAATCACTTTATAAATTGGTCCATTTGGAGTTAGAACACTTTCATAAAAGACAATTTCATTAACAAACACTTCCTGAAATTTATAGTCATTGTATTTTTCAATGAGATCATTTAGAATATTTTTCTGTTTAAGATGTTTTATTCTTCCAAGTGTCAAGTGTGGCCTAAATTCCTTCTCTTCAACCTGAAAATCGAACTTCAATAACACGCTATCAATGCATTTTTTTACCTCATACAGTTTATCTACATTTTCGACACCAAGCCATATAACTCTGGGATCGTGAATATTTTTAAAAACACCAAGTCTTTTTAGAGTAAATGAAAACACCTTGGTATCTTTCAATTGTACTCTTAGTTTATTACAAATATCAGCAATCTGATTTTCGCTAGTCTCACCAAGAAAAAACAAGGTTAAATGCATATTATCCGCATTAACCCAATTAATTAATGAGTCTTTAAATTTTATTTTAAGATCAGAAAATAATTTATTATTATCATCCATTAGAGTTGATTTTACAGCAATAAAAGTACGTTTCATAGCTATTACATATTGAAATCAATACAAATTAACCCTATATTTACAATTAGTCAATAAAAAGTAGAAACATTAAAACAGTTTATTATGAAAAAAGTAGCTGTTGTACTATCCGGTAATGGTGTTTTCGATGGATCTGAAATTCACGAAGCTACCCTAACCCTTTACTCGATAGTCAAAAATGGTGGATCCTATGAGATCTTTGCTCCCAATATCGAACAGCACCATGTAATTAATCATATTACAGGCGAAACAATGCCAGAAAAAAGAAATGTACTGGTTGAGTCAGCGCGTATTGCACGCGGGAAAATTAAAGACCTTGCTAGTTTTAAATCAGGTGATTATGATGCACTTATTTTTCCGGGTGGTTTTGGAGTAGCCAAAAACCTTTGCAGCTTTGCTTTTGATAATATTGACTGTAAGGTTAATAAGGATGTTGAAAAAGCAATCCGCGACATGTTTGAGCAGAAAAAACCAATTGGTGCATTATGCATTTCGCCAGTACTTTTGGCAAAAGTACTTGGCCATATTGAACTTACTATTGGACATGACAAAGGTACTGCTGATGCTATTAGAAAATTTGGAGCTACACACAAGGAAACAAATCACGGCGAGGTGGTAATTGATAAGAAAAATAAAATTGTTACCACACCTTGCTATATGCTCGATGCAACCATTGCTCAAATTGGCGATGGGGCAAACAACCTGGTAAAAGCTATTTTTGAATTAATATAAAATATAAAAGCTGCAAACGCAGCTTTTATATTTGTCCATGTTCGATAAGAATAACTATTCTTTCTATATATTGATCAACTCCATCGGCATCATATTCGGTTTTTAAATCAGAACCAAATAACCGGGCAATAGCTTGCCAGAATACAGCAGAAAAACTACCTCGTAACTCCTTAAGTAATGCGTATGAAGTATTTCCCGTTTCTCTATCAATTAATTTTAATAACAACCGACCCTGAGTTATGGTTAGCTTTTTAAGTTGTGGACCAAATTCATCAAGTAATTGTTGTTCAATTGTTTTAGTAAATGCTTTTTGTTCTTTCTCGGTTTTAAGCTTAGCATATTCTCGTTCTAGTTCGTCTAGTTTATCCTTAGCAAGCCGTGCATAGGGATAAACCCTTTTTAAATCGCGTACTAACTTTGTATATCGTCTTGCCTCTTGTTTGCTTTTAAAAATAATCTCTGGAAAAATAACAATTTCTTCCAAATAGATATTAGGGATGGTGTCTCCATCAAGTATTATAGCTCTTGTGACAATAATTGAATCAGAGTTTAAAGTACTATTTTGCGAAAATGACTTGATACCAATTCCAGCAATTAAGATAAATATTATGAGGGCTCTAATTTTCATTTCTCAGAATAAATAATTTACAATATTACGAATGAATTTACAAATTGTTTTGGATTTAGAATTGTTTATATATAATTCGAGAAGAAAGGTAAAACAAAACAGCATTTTTGTTGTATCATTTAGAAATATATTTTTGTATATCTTTAGAACAAATTTCGTACTAATATGGAAGAACACGACCGTGATTATACCAATGGAGAAATAACCGTTTATTGGCAACCATCCAAATGCATTCATTCTACCATCTGCTATACGCGCTTAAGATCCGTTTTTGATCCTGTTAAGCGACCTTGGGTAAATATGAATGGGGCTTCGACAGACAAAATAATTGCAATTGTAAATGACTGTCCTACAGACGCATTAACATTTTCATGGAATAAAGATTTAAAACAAACAGAAACACCTATAAAAGAAGAACCCAAAGAAAACATTGAGATAGAACCATCAACCAGAATCCAGATTATGCAGAATGGGCCAGCCATTATTTCTGGTGATTTTGTAATAAAAGATATAACTGGCAATAAATTAGCCAAAGCAAATACTATTGCGATATGCAGATGTGGTCATTCAAACAATATGCCTTTTTGCGATGGATCACACAACAAGTCAGGTTTTACTGAAAAAAGATAAGGCTAAGTGGAGCAGAAAATAAACCATTCGCAAAATAAGTTTATTAAACTCATTTTACTATCGCTGGGATGTATTTCATTAGGGTTAGGGATTTTAGGGATTTTCTTGCCATTATTACCAACAACTCCATTTTTTCTGTTATCTGCTTCATTGTTTTTAAGAAGCTCAAAAAGACTTTACAATTGGTTACTAAATCATAAATACTTTGGCAATTACATAAAGAACTATCTGTTTCATAAAACAATAACCTTAAAATCAAAAATCTATTCCATTTCTTTGTTATGGATTTTTATCTTATTTTCAACTTTTTATATAGTTACTCATTTAATAGTTAAATTGTTACTATTAGTAATTGCAATTGGTGTAACGGTGCATATTTTATCATTTAAAACCGCAGACAAGAAATGATTACAGTTCTTCTACTTATGTCGGCAGGAATAATTATTGGATGGATTTTTCATTCAAAAGAAAAATTCCTTAAAGCAACAGGCTACTTAACTAATTGGGCAATTTATGCATTGCTTTTTATGCTTGGATTATCGGTAGGTACGAATGAAAAAATCCTTAACAACTTTGGAAAAATTGGTTTTCAGGCAATTACTTTAACATTATTTGCTGTTATTGGAAGTATCCTTTTTGCCTGGCTAACCTATACTCTTTTTTTTAAGAAGCGATGAAAGGAAGTTTAATCATATTGGCTTTTTTTGTTGTAGGTATTTTGGCAGGATTTTATAAGATACTACCAGAACAACTTCTGCAGAATGATTACAGTTTATATGCCCTGTATTTACTAATGTTTCTTGTTGGTATTGGTGTTGGTAGCAACAAAAACGCCATCAACCTGATTAAGGAAGTAAATTTTAAAATAGTATTAGTTCCTGTTTCAATTATCTTAGGTACATTTATTGGCGTTTCCATCTTTTCATTAATTCAGGATAATTTATCATTATTAGAATCTTTGGCTGTAGGTTCGGGATTTGGGTATTATAGTCTTTCCAGTGTATTAATTACAGAGGTTTCGGGCGAAACATTGGGAGTTATAGCGCTGCTATCAAACATTACACGCGAGATAGTAACTCTGCTTCTAACTCCTGTTTTTGCAAGATACTTTGGTAAACTAGCTCCAATTGCATCAGGAGGAGCAACTGCTATGGATACTACATTACCAATAATAACAAAATATATTGGTTCCGATTATGCTATTATCTCAGTTTTTAGTGGAGTAGTTCTTACCATTTTAGTACCATTTCTCATCGCAATTATCCTTTAACCTAGTGACTATCTTTTACTAATTATAAAAATTTATACTCCTCTTTTATTTACATTATACATCAAGTATTATTAATTTTACATCAATCAGCAATGACAAATAAAACAATTAATATGGCTTCAAAAATACAAGTTGATGTCCGTTCAGAGATCGGAGAACTTGAAGGTGTTATTTTGCATACTCCCAGTAGCGAAATAGAGAATATGACACCTCAAAACGCAGAAAGGGCTTTATATAGCGATATTCTTAATCTCTCAGTAGCTAAAAAAGAATACGCTCAGCTTAGTGGTGTGCTGGAAAAAATCACCAAAACTTTTGAGGTCAAAGATCTTCTATTTGATATTCTCGAAAATCAAAAAGTCAAAGAGACATTGGTTCAGAAAATATGTCAGTACGAACAGAAATGCCATTTGAATAAGTATTTACTTTCACTTAATTCAAAAGAACTTGCGCAACAGTTAATCGAAGGGGTTATTCAAGAAAAAGACACCCTAACAAAATACTTAAGTAAAGAACGCTATGAGCTTGCACCATTACATAATTTCTTTTTTACCCGAGATTCGGCAGTAGCGATACTCAATGATGTATTGATTACACGTATGGCTAATACAATTCGTGAGCGCGAATCATTAATAATGGAAGCTATTTTCGATTACCATGAATTGTTCCTGACAAAAACAATAAATCCTTTAAATAGCAACACATTTACTCCACAAACAACTATTGAGGGAGGTGATGTTCTTATTGCTCGTGATGATATTTTATGCATAGGTCAGGGAACAAGAACTACATCGCAAGGAATTGACTTCATCCTTGAAAAACTTGTCAGACAGAAAGACAAAAAATATCATATTCTGGTTCAGGAGCTACCCTATAAGCCCGAATCATTTATTCACCTCGATATGGTATTTACATTTCTTGACAAGGACTCGTGCATGGTTTACGAACCATTGATTTTACAGGCTAATAGATTTGAAACCATCCATATTCAAATTGAAAATGGAAAAGTAACAAAAATTGTTAATGAAGAGAATATGGTTACTGCCCTTAAAAAACTTGGAATGGATTTAAAGCCAATTTGTTGTGGTGGGATGAAAGACAGATGGGTTCAGGAGCGCGAACAATGGCACAGTGGAGCTAACTTTTTTGCTATTGGCCCGGGAAAAGTAATTGGCTATGAACGCAATGCATATACTATTGAAGAACTTAATAAAAATGGGTTTGAAGTTATTAAGGCTGGTGATATTATTAAAAATAAAACCGACATTTCCAACTTAAAAAAATATGTAATTACCCTCGAAGGATCGGAGTTACCAAGAGGTGGTGGTGGAGCAAGATGTATGACAATGCCTATCCGAAGAAAACAAATAAAATGGTAAAAAGAAGAGGATGCTTTCAATGGCATCCTCTTTTTATTAATTATTTTCGCAACAGTTTTTTTTCTTCTTTCCTATTCCCTTTCCACCTAGGAAACCCCATCCACCGCTGCCAAGTAAAAATCCAAATGCATACCAGGCTCCAGTATTATTCTGTGCATAAATAGTGATATCATCTCTGAAAAACATTAGAACAAAATCGATAGGTGCAATAACTCCATGCCATAAACCACCCCAGAATCCAAAGGTATGACCATCGAGGCAAGCTTCAATCACTTCTTTATTTGAACAACTGCTTAACACAACAATTATAAGCAATCCTGCTACCACAAAAAATGTACTACTTATTTTTTTCATAATTTTTAATTATTTGTTGATTCCCATTTATGGTTTAGTTTTTATCTTAGGACAATTGCATCCCTCATGAAAACGATAATAAATACCAACATTCAGGGAAGGATATAGTTGGTTTTTATAATCAAAGGTAAAGTCAAAAGTATCCATATCATTTCCCTTCCAAAAAATATATAAAAAACCTAATTCGGTAAATACACCCCAGTTGGGATTTATCGAAAATTCACGACCAATTCTCAAATCGGTCATAAAATAATTATTTGTAGCTGCATCTAATATAATCCCATTATATGCAAAACCGGGATTAATATACCAGGGTTTTATCTCCGAATGCTTCCTGCTTCCCATAAAATGATAAAGATATCCGGCCCTCGCTGAGATCAAAAAATTATCACCTTCCGGAAGGGTTCCAACAGCAAAACTAAAACCAGACTGATCTTTATGCCATTTGTAGCCAACATTTATATACTCCGGTATACCAAAACCAACGGAAATACTCGATTGGGCTTTAAGCTGATTTCCGTTTAATAATAAAACAGTTGTAACAAATAATATAATAAAGAAAACTTTTGTTCGCATTATTAATTATTGAACGAGTTGTTTAACCAAATCGGCAGCTTCCTGTAAGGTAATTGCCGAATGCACTTTAAGTCCCGATTTATCTATCAACATCTTTCCTTCAGCCGCATTGGTTCCTTGTAATCGAACAATTACAGGAACATTAATTGTTCCTATTGCTTTGTATGCATCCACAACTCCCTGTGCTACACGATCGCAACGAACAATCCCTCCGAAAATATTAATAAGAATTGCTTTTACATTTGGATCTTTAAGAATAATTCTAAAACCTGCTTCAACTGTTTGGGCATTAGCCGAACCACCAACATCAAGAAAGTTTGCCGGATCACCACCCGCAAGTTTAATAATATCCATAGTAGCCATTGCTAAACCTGCGCCATTTACCATACAACCCACATTGCCATCTAACTTTACAAAATTGAGATTATATTTACCCGCTTCAATCTCATTTGGATCTTCTTCGTCTAAATCACGCATAATAGCATAGTCCGGGTGACGATATAATGCATTATCATCAAGGTTAACCTTAGCATCAGCGGCAAAAATTTTATTATCAGAAGTTTTGAATACGGGATTAATCTCAAATAAAGAGGAATCACTTTTTTCGTATGCATTGTAAAGTGCTATTACAAACTTAACCATATCTTTAAATGCAGCTCCATCAAGGCCAAGATTAAATGCTATTTTTCGAGCCTGAAAAGCTTGTATACCAACTTTCGGATCAATTTCTTCCTTAAAAATTAAATGAGGTGTTTTTTCAGCTACCGTTTCGATATCCATTCCTCCTTCAGTAGAATACATGATAATATTTCTACCAGCAGCTCTATTAAGCAACACACTCATATAAAACTCCTGAATCTTACTTTCGCCAGGATAATAAATACTTTGCTCGATTAAAACCTTATTTACCTTTTTCCCTTTAGGTCCGGTTTGATGAGTAATAAGATTCATCCCGATTATATCTTCAGCATATTTTTTAACTTCATCCATTGACTTGGCAATCTTTACACCGCCTCCTTTGCCCCGCCCACCAGCATGTATTTGCGCTTTTACTGCCCATGTTTCAACACCTGTTTTCTCTCTAATTTTTTTGGCCGCCTCAATTGCTTCTTCAACATTTTCGGCAACAATGCCCTCGGGTACAGCTACTCCAAATTGCTTTAATATACTTTTTGCTTGATATTCATGTATATTCATACTATCATTTGTAATTTAGTGTTTTTAGTATTTACGAAATTATCGATTTTTTATACATTTAACCAATTTTTATTACAGAATTTTCCTAATAAAGAAAATGAGAAAACTAAAGAATAGTGAGCTAAACAGGCTTGATGTAAGTGAATTTAAAAATTCAGAAAAAACACCTTTAATAGTAGTTCTTGATAATGTAAGGAGCTTAAATAACATTGGAAGTGTTTTCAGAACTTCAGATGCTTTTCTTATAGAGAAAATATATTTATGCGGAATAACAGCCACTCCACCTCATCGCGATATACAAAAAACAGCTCTAGGAGCCACAGAATCTGTAGAATGGAAGTATTTCGCAAATGCCATTGATGCAATTAATGAATTAAAGGAAAACCAATACAAGATCATTTCCATTGAACAGGTTGAAGGATCAGTTTCACTTGAAAGATTTGAAATTATAGAAAACCAGAAGTATGCTGTAATTTTTGGCAATGAGGTAAAAGGAGTACAACAAGAAATTATTGATAAAAGTGACATTTGTATTGAAATACCTCAGTTTGGAACCAAGCATTCATTTAACATTTCCGTAAGCGCGGGTATCGTCCTTTGGGAATTGTACAAAAAGATCAATTTATAAAAACAAAAAAAAGCGATTCATATGAATCGCTTTTCTATTTCTTCATTATTGATTTATTCAATAATTGCTTTAAAAAGTTCGTTTTCAAAATAGCTTCTGAATTCTAAATCAGTTTTTGCCATTTTTATTAGATCTTTATCTTTTGCAATCGCTGTTTTTAAGCTTTCAAGAACAACGCCTTCGTTACCAATTCTTGCAGCAATAACAGCTTTCAAATAGTAATTCATTGCACAATCTTCTTCAACTGCATCGATAGTTTTCATAGCAGAATCATTTTTACCTGCTAATAACATAGCTAAAGCAGTATTGAATGATTTAGAATCCTGGAAGTAATTAACAGCTGCTTCATAATCGCCATCCATTATTTTTAAAATACCAAGATTATAATTAACTGCTTTACCAGCATCTGTAGCTTCTAAGAAAAATTTCTGAGCATTTTCTTTATCACCGTTTAATAATGCAATTACACCTAAGTTATTGGTAATAATTGGATCACCTGATTTTATTTCATTTGCTTTTTCGAAATTAGCTTTTGCTTCAGCAACATTATTTAACATAATGTTTACATAACCTAAGTTATTCCAAGCTCTGAAACAACCAGGATATTTAACTGCAGCAGCAGTGTAAATTTTTGCTTTTTCTTCGTTTGTTTGAGCTAATTTACCAGCATATAATAATTCTTCAACATTTAAAGTATCAGGTTTATTAATAGCAAAATCTAAAATCTGTTCATCGCTAAATCCTGTTTTTTCAACATTAATAACAATTTCTGATCTTCTTAACTGAGGAAGAATTTCATCAGCTAATACTTTATATGTTGCAGAAATATTTTTTATTTCTTTTTCACGAACGATAGGATCTGAATACATAGAAAGAACTCTTAAAATGATGTCTTTATCCTGTATTGTTGATGCTTCAACTAGTTTTTTAAATCCGTCCCAATCTTCAGCAGTTGATTTCATTTGATAAATAGCAGTTGCATCTTCTTTGCTCATTTTAGTTTTGCCAACTACTTTAGCTAAATACTGATCAGCAGATTTTTTTCTTTCAGCAGACAATTTATCGTTTAAAGCTTCAGGTCCATCTGGTGAAGCATATGATGAAATTTCAATTCCTTTGAATTTTTTATTTGCTGTTTCAAGGCTTTCTTTAACAAATTTCTCAAGTTCTACAACATCCTGAGCAGTTAATTCAGTTTTGCGAACATCTGAACGTTGAATCACATAATGAATATCAGCATTTTTAGATTCAGCATTAATTCTCTGGAAATTATCAGGAAAAGTAATTGATTGAGGATCAACTTGAACTAACAATGGAGTGGTTATAATACCATCAGCAACTTTTAAAGAACCCAATTCTAATGATTTGTCTTTTACAGAAGCAACAACTTTAACTTGAAGCTCACCTTTTCTCATGGCTTCTTCGTACTTGAATTCACCTGGCAATTCAATAGCACCACCTGTTTCAAAGGCAATAACTTTGTTGTTAGCTTCAACTTTTTCGCCTTGATAAGTTTTAGGTTCACCTACAACTTCGCCTCCATCGTATTTATAAATAGGAGTAAACTCACAAATTGCACTTTTATTGAACCATTCGGCAGGAATATCACCATTTATAGTGTATTTTACCATACCTCCATGCACTTCCAATATTTTTGGAGTAACATTATACTTAAGGTTTGAAGCTTCTTCTTTCATTTTATCTAGTCCGCCGCAACTACTTAAAATAATTGCTACGAATAAGAAAGACGCAAAATAATTAATTCTTTTCATAGTTTGATTGATTATTTGTTTAAAATTTTAGTTTATTCATCCAATACAATATACAAACTTACTAATGTTTAATCAAAAAAAAAAAAATACATGGAAAATATTTAACTTTAGTGGGTTAAATAATCTGTCTGTGGATTCCTTTCTTGTATTTTTCCTGAAAAATTACATTTTTAATCTTTTCATAATCGTCTTGATTCTCAACAAAATCCAATGTATTAATATCAATTATTAAAAAAGCAATATCTTCTTGCTTTTTGAAAAAATCAAAATAGCCATTTTGCAGTTTTTCGAGATATTCTTCGCTTATATCCTGCTCATAATCACGTCCTCTTTTCTTAATGTTTTTCTTTAAACGAGGTATGTCCTGATGCAGATAAACATATAAGTCAGGTTTTGGAATTGATTTATAAATGATATCAAAAATCTGTCGATAGAGATTATACTCATCATCCTTAAGAGTTGATCTGGCAAAAATAAGGGATTTCATAAAATAGTAATCGGCCACTGTAATCGTTTTAAATAAATCACGGGAAGTTAACTCTTTATTTAACTGGTGATAACGTTCGGCGAGAAATGATAGCTCGAGCTGAAAAGAGTATTTATCAGGTTCTTTATAAAATTTTGGCAAGAAAGGATTATCAGCAAATTGTTCAAGAATAAGTTTTGCATTTAGTTCAGATGAAATTTTTTTTGCAAAGCTTGTTTTACCTGCACCAATGTTTCCTTCTATTACCAGATAACTTAAATCCACTCAAATTAATTATTAAAAATTAAAGCTGCTTCAAAGATAAACTTCAAAACAGCTTTAAGAAATTTTACATAAAATATTTTATGAACAAATCTTAAGATTATTCAGAATATACTGGTTTCAGGTTTGTATTGTAAAAAAGAAAAGACAATCTGTCTGCAGCCTCATCAATTCTCATTGCAGTAGGTTTACCTCCACCATGTCCTGCTTTTGTTTGAATACGGATTAATACAGGATTTTTGCCAATATATTTTTCTTGCAATGTTGCAATATACTTAAACGAGTGAGCTGGCACAACTCTGTCATCATGATCTGCAGTAATTACCATTGTAGCAGGATAATTTAAACCATTGCTAATATTATGTAATGGTGAATAATGGTAAAGATTTTCAAAGTGAATTGAATCTTTACTTGATCCATACTCATCTACCCAAGCCCAACCAATAGTAAACTGATGATAACGTAACATATCCATAACACCAACCTCAGGAAATGCAACAGCATATAGATCTGGTCTTTGATTAACTACAGCACCGACTAATAAACCACCGTTTGATCCACCTCTAATGGTAAGTTTTTTTGGTGATGTGTAACCTTCATTTATTAAATATTCAGATGCAGCAATAAAATCATCAAAAACATTTTGCTTATTAAGTCCAACTCCAGCTTTATGCCAATTTTCGCCATACTCGCCACCGCCTCGTATATTTGCAAGAGCAAAAACACCTCCATTTTCAAGCAGAATCAATCGCTCTAAGCTAAATGAAGGCAGCTGACTGATATTAAAACCACCATAGGCATATAGCATTGTAGTATTTTTACCATTAAGTTCAAGTCCTTTTTTATGTACAATAAACATCGGTACTTTTGTTCCATCTTTGCTTGTATAAAATACCTGTTTGGTTTCATAATTAGAAAAATCGAAATCCAGTTTAGGTTCAAAAAATGGTTTTATAACTCCTTCATCGGTATTATAAATAAAAACAGTATTGGGCACTGTAAAAGAAACGAACGAAAAGAATACTTCATTTTCTGAGTACACACTGTTTATTCGACCTGCTGTACCAATTGCAGGCAATTCAATATCAGACAAATAATCACCCTTTAAGCTATATATTTCGAGTTTGGTTTGAGCATCTTTTAAATAAGAAGCAATAACCTTCCCACCAGCTAATCGGCAACTTGCCAACACATCTTTCTTTTCAGGGATAATGTCGATCCAATTTCCTATTTCAAGTGTGTTTACGTTAATTCTTACAAGCTTATATTTTGGAGCATTGTAGTTTGTAATTACAATCAGATTATCATCTACATGGTCTAATACTGTATAATCGTAGTTAAAACCTGTTGTTAGTTTTATAAAATTATCTTTTTTATGAAGGTTTTTAACATACAAGTTGTTTCCGTTTGTAGATTGTGTTTCGTAAATAAAAAGATATTTTTCATCTATAGAAACCTGAGCCCGGTAGTTTCTTAATGGATATTCTGGATTTTGATAAATTAACTCATCATTTGAAGCAATTGAGCCTAACTTGTGATAAAATACTTTATGATATTTATTCACACCTGAAAGTTCTGAGCCACTTGAAGGTTCATCGTAACGGCTATAAAAGAAACCATCCTTATACCATGCAATACCCGAAAATTTAATCCATTTAATATGGTCTTCAAGTTCTTTTCCGGTTTCAATTTCTTTAACAAGTATCTCATTCCAATCAGATCCACCTTTTGAAATCTGATAGGCCAGATATTTACCATCATTAGATACAGAATATCCTCCCAAAGCAATTGTTCCATCTTCTGATAAGGAATTAGGGTCAAGTAAGATCTTTGGTTCGTCTGTAAAGGAATTTTGCATATATAATACATCCTGATTTTGAAGACCATTATTTTTGAAGAAGAAATATTTTCCAGCTTTTTTGAATGGGGCTTGCATAGTTTCGAAGTTCCAAAGACTGGTAAGTCGTTCCTTAATTTTGTCACGATAAGGAATCTGTGACAGATAAGAGAATGTTACTTCATTTTGGGCTTTTACCCAGGCTTCTGTTTCCTGCGATTTATCATCTTCGAGCCATCTGTATGGATCACTTACTTCAACTCCAAAATATACATCCTTTTGATCTGCTTTTTTTGTCTCGGGATACTGTATAGTTCGCTTATTGCATGAGATCATTAAAGTAATTGCAATTAAAAAGATTGGAAATGTTTTTCGTATCATAATGGTAGGTTTTATTGTCGTTTGGTTCTATTCGTTTTTATATTAATTAATAAAGATAATTAATTAGTACTAAAAAAAATTAAATTTCTGCCTATAAATTTAATAAAGATATGAGTGTTTTCAAAATGTGTATTAAAGCGATGAGTTTTATAAAAAAAAAGACCTGATTTTCATCAGGTCTTTAAATTATCTAATTTATTCTTCTTTTTTCTTTTCGGGTCTCGGAAGTAATGCTTTTCGCGATAATTTAAGTTTACCGCTACGCTGATCTATTTCGATCACTTTTACTTCTATTTCCTGACCTTCTTTTAAGGCATCTTCAACTTTTTCAAGACGTTTCCAATCTATTTCAGAGATATGAAGCAATCCATCTTTGCCAGGAAGAATCTCGACAAATGCACCGAAAGCAACAATTGATTTAACGATACCATTATATACTTTCCCTACTTCGGGCACTTCAACAATACCATTAATTCTATATAAAGCTTTATCAATAGCTTCGAGGTTATCAGCAAAAATATCAACAATACCTATATCGCCTTCTTGAGTAATTGTAATTGTAGAACCTGTTTTTTCCTGAATATCCTGGATTATTTTTCCACCTGGTCCGATAACAGCACCAATCATATCTTTTGGAATCCTAATCTGAACTATTCTTGGTGTATGTGGTTTATAATCGGCTCTTGGTTCAGAGATGGTTTCAAGTATTTTGTTAAGAATATGCGCTCTGCCCTTATTTGCTTGTTCTAATGCTTTTTTAAGTATTTCGTAAGACAAACCTTCAATTTTAATATCCATTTGGCAAGCCGTGATACCATTTACAGTACCCGTAACTTTAAAGTCCATATCACCCAAATGGTCTTCATCACCAAGGATATCAGACAAAACAGCAAACTTACCTGATTTAGTATCTGTAATTAAACCCATTGCAATGCCAGACACAGGGCGTTTTATTTTTACACCAGCATCCATTAGAGCAAGAGTTCCTGCACAAACAGTAGCCATTGATGATGATCCGTTTGATTCTAAAATATCAGATACAACACGAATAGCATAAGGATTCTCTGCTCCTGTTGGAATCATTCTTTTCAAAGCTCTGTGAGCAAGATTTCCGTGTCCAATTTCGCGACGACCAGTACCTCTGTGTGGGCGTGCTTCGCCGGTTGAAAATGGCGGAAAATTATAATGTAAAACAAACTTTTCGGTACCACGAACCATTACCTGATCTATCATTTTTTCGTCAAGCTTTGTTCCTAGTGTTACTGTTGTTAAGGATTGTGTTTCGCCACGTGTAAAGATAGCTGAACCATGAGCTGCAGGCAGATAATCTATTTCGCTCCAGATAGGACGAATTTCATCAGTTTTTCTACCATCAAGGCGAATTCCTTCGTCTAAAATAAGATTTCGAACAGCTTCTTTTTCCACATCGTGGAAGTATCTTCCAACTAATCCTTCATTAAGCACTTCTTCGGGTTTTTCTGTTTTTAATATTTCAATAAAATCAGCTTTGATTTTATCAAACGCATCAGATCGTTCGTGCTTTGCTTTAAAAGTTTTGGCTGTTTCGTATGTTTTTGAGTAAAGATCTTTTTTAATTCTTTCGCGAAGAACTTCGTCATTAGTTTCGTGGCAATATTCGCGTTTCACAACACCTAATTGCTTGGCTAATTCGATCTGAGCAGTGCACTGAACTTTAATTATTTGATGAGCAAATTTAATTGCCTCTAACATTTCGGTTTCAGAAACTTCGTTCATTTCGCCTTCGACCATCATCACATTGTCGAAAGTAGCAGCAACCATAATGTCTATATCGGCACGTTCGAGCTCGGTAAATGTTGGATTAATAACCAGTTTACCATCAACCCTTGCAACACGTGCTTCGGAGATTGGTCCATTAAAAGGAATATTCGAAACACAAAGAGCAGCAGATGCAGCTAAACCTGCCAACGCATCGGGCATTGCATCTTTATCTGCAGAGATAAGGTCAACATTTACGAATGTTTCTGCATGAAAATTATCCGGGAACAATGGGCGTAATGCCCTGTCTATTAATCTCGAAACAAGGATTTCATAATCAGATGGTCTTGCTTCGCGTTTAAGAAATCCACCAGGGAATCTGCCAAACGATGCAAATTTTTCTTTGTATTCTACTGAAAGAGGCATAAAATCAACATTCTCTTTTGCTTCTTTTGCCGAAACAACAGTTGCCAAAAGCATTGTGCGCCCCATTTTAACTACAACCGATCCATCGGCTTGTTTTGCCAATTTACCTGTTTCAATGGTGATAACACGTCCATCACCCAGATCGATTGTTTTTTCTACTAAATTGTACATATATATTGTATTAAATTAAATGGCATACCTGCCTTATTATAAGAAAAAAGGCAATCTGAAAATTGCCCTTTCTGGTATTATTTACGGATATTTAGATCTTTAATCAAACCACGATATTTCTCTATATCCTGGTCTTTTAAATAATCGAGTAATCTTCTACGACGACCAACAAGCTTAAGAAGAGCTCTTTGTGTGCTAAAATCTTTCTTGTTAATTTTTAAATGTTCGGTTAAATGACCAATACGATGAGTGTAAAGTGCAATCTGACCCTCCGTTGAACCTGTGTTTGTTTCAGATTTCCCAAATTGCTTAAATATTTCCTGCTTTTTCTCTACTGTTAAATAGCTCATACTTTTTATTTATTAGTTTATCTAATCTTGAATATTAAAGATTTGCAAAAGTATCTATTTTTTTCAAATCAGCAATATAAATTGATAAAAAAGTTTGTTTTTTATCCTGTATTCCATTCTAATTCGCATGAATAATAATAGTTTTAATAAATACTCAACCCATTAAAATAATTTTGTTTCCAATCTGACAGTTCAGACAGTTTTTAGTATTGCAGTAATTGTTTTTAAGATGAATCAATGCTTGTGATGAAAGTGAATTATCGGAAGGAATACCAATCTTATTCCATGAATCAATAATACTGTTTTTTTCACTTTTTATTTTTTCAAGAAAATCCAAGGCTCTTTGCTTAATAGTTTCGCTGCCAGTTTGTTTACCATAAACGAACAAAAATGGAATAACAGTATTAATTATTAAAATATCAACAGAACTCTCGCCAAGGCTTTTTTTCTTTTTAACCGATTCTTTATTAAACAAATAATGATTGATCCAGTATTCTGATGGTTCGACAAGCAGAAGTTCTTTTATTTCATCCAAATTCTTCGATTCAATAATCTTCGAAAAAAGAGTTGATGATTTATAAATCAGCATAGCAAACTGGGCAATTCGGATGGTTGGAAAGTTTCCGGGTCGTGACCGCAGAAATTTCCAAAGATGTTTTTCAACTGGCTTTAAACTGAACTTTGACTTTAAAAACAAATATTCCTTTTGTAATGATTTGTAATAATCATCCCCATTAGTATCGTTTAAAAATCCAGCCTGGCCAAAAAGCAATGCTTCAATTTGCAATAAACTGTTTTTATGTTTTGCCAGGTAACTCAGCGGTAATGATTTAGCAAGCAGTTCGAATGGTTCACTATTTAACTTAAACCCGAAATTATGAGCCAACTGAACATAAAAAGCAGTCTCCCAATTATTATTAAATTGATGTAACAAATCATCAATGCGCAGTGATTTTTCCACTAATCGTTCAATCGCTAGTTTGCTTATCCATTGATCAATAATAAAGAAATCAACTTTTGATATGTCCTTCTCACAAGGAATCCATAGTTTGTTTTGAAGCAGATTTTCGTAATTGGCTAATAATTTCTTATCAAACGTTAACTCAAGAGTTGGAATAGACTGTCCATCTGTTCTGAAAATCTCTTTGTCGTGATGATAAACAACCTGCAAAATCACATTGTCGTATGCTTTGTTGGTATTATGATTATGACTGAACCAATCAGATGAATTAATGTGAATCTCGACATTTCCAACCCATACTGTATTATCAATTTTTATTTTGGCATTAAAAAAATCGGGACCTGAATCGAAATTATGTGTTCCTGTTTTAATAATTTCAATATTTTGATCTGAAGTAGATTTGAGTTTTCCGGACATATATAATTTATATTTCCAGATATAATGCAGGAATTCTTCTTTCATAGGCTAATACTTAAGGTAAATTTCTCACCTATAAAAGTAATAAAAGAATTAAAATAGAACGGTAGTGACGCAGATTTTTATGACCTACCCGTATGGCAGGCGGGTTAGCGCAGATAAATAGAAAAATTAAAACCCAGATTTTTGTAATAAAACATCCATTTGTTGTTGCATTTCTCTAGCTTTTTCTGCAGCAACTTTATCAAATTGCTTTGTAATGTCAGCAAAAATGATCGCTCGTGAGGAGTTTACAAGGAGACCGCAGGATTTATTCATTCCGTATTCTGCAACTTGCTCCAAATCACCGCCCTGTGCCCCAACACCAGGAACGAGTATAAAATGATCGGGAACTATTTTACGTATTTCCTTAAACGATTCTGCTTTGGTTGCACCAACCACATACATCATGTTTTCCTTAGTTCCCCATTC
>JFJP01005304.1_pt1 | contig 50590 bp, 40 predicted proteins | sample 431651 | NCBI WGS metagenome assembly JFJP01 (sample SAMN02602958, study PRJNA72255) | Microbial mat metagenome, whole genome shotgun sequencing project. | biome: fresh water; feature: sink hole; material: water; isolation source: purple microbial (photo- and chemosynthetic) mats found in... | reverse complement strand
AGCCTTCTTAGCCGGTGCAGCCTTCTTAGCCGGTGCAGCCTTCTTAGCCGGTGCAGCCTTCTTAGCCGGTGCAGCCTTCTTAGCTGGTGCAGCCTTCTTAGCCGCCACTACTTTCTTTGCGGGAGCGGCCTTCTTTGCGGCCGGTTTTTTTGCAGTTGCCATCATCTTCTCCTTGATCAATAAACAAAGAGCACTTCTTGCAAGTTGGAGAGCAAGAAGCGATTCATGGTGTTGGGATCAACCCCAGCAGCATGAACTCGGGAACATCCAACCAGCAATGCCGATGCAGCAATCGACGGGATGGATGAAATTCTAGAAAACATATTCGCAGATCAGTCCCAGGAAAGAGACCCACCAGACTGATATTCGATGACGCGAGTTTCAAAGAAGTTACGTTCCTTCTTCAAGTCAATCATCTCACTCATCCAGGGGAATGGGTTTTCCTCATTCGGGTACAAAGCATCCAGGCCTATTTGCGTTGCACGGCGGTTCGCGATATAGCGCAGGTAACCCTTGAACATGGACGCATTCATCCCCAAAACGCCACGTGGCATGGTGTCTTCCGCGTAACGGTATTCAAGTTCAACGGCCCGCTCAAACAAATCCCTGATCTCTGCCTTGAATGCAGCCGTCCACAACTGCGGATTTTCAAGCTTTAACTGGTTGATCAAGTCGATGCCAAAGTTGCAATGCATGGACTCATCACGCAAGATGTATTGGTACTGCTCGGCGGCGCCTGTCATCTTGTTCTGGCGACCAAGGGCAAGAATCTGTGTGAACCCGACGTAAAAGAACAGTCCCTCCATGAGACAGGCGAAAACAATCAGCGACTTCAGCAGGGTTTGATCGGTTTCCGGGGTTCCGGTCTTGAAGTTGGGGTCCATGATGGACTCAATGAACGGAATCAGGAATTGGTCTTTGTTCCGGATCGACTCAATTTCGTTGTACGCATTGAATATCTCACTCTCATCGAGTCCCAGCGACTCCACGATGTACTGGTAAGCATGCGTGTGTATTGCTTCCTCAAAGGCCTGGCGCAATAAAAACTGCCGGCATTCGGGTGCGGTGATATGCCGATAGGTGCCCAGTACGATATTGTTCGCCGCCAGCGAATCGGCGGTAACAAAGAATCCCAAATTGCGCTTGATGATGCGACGCTCATCCTCTGTCAGGCCATTGGGGTCTTTCCACAACGCGATGTCGCGCGTCATGTTGACTTCCTGGGGCATCCAGTGATTGGCACAGCTGGCCAGGTATTTCTCCCATGCCCACTTGTATTTGAACGGGACAAGCTGGTTGACGTCGGTCTCACCATTGATGATGCGCTTGTCCGATGCACGCATACGGCGTGGTGCCGCCGACAGCAGGGGTGGCTTGTCCAACACCACGGACAGTTTTTCTGTCGGTATGCGCGAGAAATTTGGCAGCGAGGTGGGCTTGACTTCTTCGTCCCAGGACAACATAGGGGTTTCCGATCAGTGGATTATGAGAGCAGCGAAATGAAATGAAAAGCAATCCTGCATTGCGTGGCCACGATGTGTTGTGTCATAGCATCGCGCCATGCAGTAAGTGCCGGCGTTGATCACTGGCAGGATTCGCAAGTGGGGTCGTCGACACCGCAGAACTTGATGTCTGTTGCAGCAATGCCTGCAAGTTCGATCTGTGTCTGTGCCGCCTTCGCGGCAGCTTCGAGCGCGCTGGAGGTGCGCACGGAGCCAGGCCCATCATTACCAGAAGAGACGGCGTTGAGTCTCCCCGCTGTAACGGTCGATTTCTCGGCGTGGGTAGCCGACATGGTGCGCAGGTAGTACGTGGTTTTCAAACCCCGCAACCAGGCCAACTTATAGGTTTCGTCCAGCTTCTTTCCCGATGCGCCAGCCATATAGATGTTGAGAGACTGTGCCTGGTCAATCCACTTTTGGCGACGCGCTGCAGCTTCCACAAGCCACTGTGTTTCGACTTCGAACGCCGTGGCATATAACTGCTTTATCTCCCGTGGTACACGGTCAATCGGGCTGAGCGAACCATCGAAATGTTTCAGGTCCATCACCATCACGTCATCCCAGAGCCCCAATGCCTTGAGATCGCGTACCAGATAGCCATTGATGACGGTGAACTCTCCGGAGAGATTGGACTTGACGGAAAGGTTTCCGAAGCTTGGCTCGATGGAGGCGTCCACGCCAATAATGTTGGAGATGGTCGCGGTGGGTGCAATTGCGACACAGTTGGAATTGCGCATGCCATCGCTGGCAATTTTCCTGCGCAGAGCGCCCCAGTCCATGCTGGAGGTGCGGTCCACTTCCACAAAACCCCCGCGCTCAGTCTTCAGAATTTCCAGCGTATCCAATGGCAGAATGCCCTGGTCCCACAGGGATCCCTTGTAGCTCGAGTACCGGCCCCTCTCCTTGGCAAGATCACTCGATGCCCAATACGCAAAATAGCTGATGGCCTCCATCGATTGGTCCGCAAACGTGACGGCTGCGTCGCTGGCATACGGAATACGAAGTTCGTACAAGCTGTCCTGAAAAGCCATCACACCCAAGCCCACTGGCCGGTGCCGCATGTTGGAATCGCGCGCCTTCTTCACGGCGTAGTAATTGATGTCGATGACGTTATCGAGCATGCGCATTGCCGTAGCCACCGTCTTCTTCAGCTTGTCGTGGTCGATGCCGCCGTTCTTCAGATGCTGTTTGAGGTTCACAGAGCCGAGGTTGCACACAGCGGTTTCAGTGTCAGAGGTGTTTAATGTAATCTCCGTGCACAGGTTCGAAGAGTGGATGACTCCCGCATGTTGCTGGGGCGAGCGCACATTGCATGCATCCTTGAAGGTAATCCACGGGTGACCTGTCTCAAACAGCATCGTCAGCATCTTGCGCCACAGGTCACTGGCCTGCACCGTCCGATAGGGGGTGATCTCACCACGCGCCGCCTTTTCCTCGTAGGCTACGTAGGCGCGCTCAAAGTTGGCGCCAAACTTGTCGTGCAAGTCCGGGACGCTCGAAGGCGAGAAAAGGGTCCAGTTGCCCTTCTCCATGACCCGTCGCATGAACAGATCCGGAACCCAGTTTGCGGTGTTCATGTCATGTGTGCGCCGACGGTCGTCGCCCGTGTTCTTGCGAAGCTCCAGAAACTCCTCGATGTCAAGGTGCCAGGTTTCCAGATATGTGCAAACAGCCCCTTTGCGTTTGCCGCCCTGATTGACGGCTACCGCCGTATCGTTAACCACTTTCAGGAACGGCACCACCCCTTGCGACTCACCATTGGTTCCCTTGATGTGCGAGCCCAGTGCGCGCACCCGCGTCCAGTCGTTTCCCAACCCTCCAGCGTACTTGGAGAGCAGCGCATTTTCCTTGATGGATTCGTAGATGCCATCCAGATCGTCCGGCACCGTGGTGAGGTAGCAGGAAGATAGTTGTGAGCGTAACGTCCCGCTATTGAACAGCGTTGGGGTGCTGGACATGAAGTCGAATCGGGAGAGCACCTCATAGAACTCAATCGCTCGTGCTTCACGGTCAATTTCGTTGAGAGACAGGCCCATCGCCACACGCATGAAGAACGCCTGCGGCAATTCGATTCGGGTCTTGCCCTCATGAAGAAAATAGCGGTCGTATAGGGTTTGCAACCCTAAATAATCAAAATTCAAGTCCCGTTCCGAATGCAGGGCCGCTGCCAACCGATGCAGGTCAAACTGAAGAAGTCGTTCGTCAAGCAATTCGGCACCAACCCCTCTCTTGATGAAACCAGGAAAGTAGTCCGCATAAGCCTGCTGCATGTCAGCAGGGGACACTTCACGCTCCAACACCTCGCGGGCAATCGTATGAAACAGTAGGCGAGCGGTGGCGAAGGTGTAATCAGGGTCTTTTTCAATCAACGTTCTGGCCGCCAAAATGGACGCTTTGTAGACTTCATCCATGGGCACGCCGTCGTACAAGTTGCGCATGGTCTCTGCCAGAATGGGTTCGGGTCGCACATCTGCGCCAAGCCCCTCGCAGGCGTTGGAAATCAGGAGTTGAAGGTGCTGCGTATCGAGCGCAATGCGTTGGCCGCCTTCCAGCACATGCAATTGCGCAGGTGAGGGGGCCGCTTTTGCCGTTGTTTTGGCGCGTTCCTGCGTGCGGCGCTCACGGTACAAAACGTAGGCACGCGCAATTTCGTGGTGGCCCCCGCGCATCAGGCCCAGTTCGACCTGATCCTGAACATCCTCAATGTGAAACGTTCCGCCGGTGGGGCGTGAGCGAACCAAAGCCCGCAATACCTGTTGCGTCAATTCCTCAACGGTTTCCCGCACACTGGCCGAGGCCGCACCCTGGGTTCCATGAACCGCCAGAAATGCCTTCATCATCGCAACGGCAATCTTGTTGGGTTCAAACGGGACGACGGCACCGTTGCGGCGAATCAAGTGGTAATTCGCCAACACAGGGTTAATCACGTGTGTTGAATCTGATGCGGTTGCGGACCCCAAATTTGCGTTCAAAGACAGGGATGGTAAGTTGGCGACAGAGTGCATTCGAACCTCGGCTAATGCGTTTTGCAGGTTGGTAATCTGGGGAGTGCCGCTGCGTTGCAGGAATCAATAATTGTACAGACGGCGAAAGCAGAACACACTATATATGGTGTGTGATGACCTTGCAAGCCACTACGGGTAGTGTTCTGGTCTTTTTTTGTGATTGGCTGAAGAACCTGTCTACGAGGCGATTGGTATTGCGCCGGGTAGCGGAAACATCAGGACATGTCAGGACTGTCGCGGTTGCTGGGCGTGTCGATTTTCAGGCGCGAGATGCGGTAGCGTATTTGACGCAAACTGAGTCCGAGCAGGTTGGCTGCCAGAGTTCGATTGAACCCCGTTGCCCGCAGCGCGCGTATCAGGATTTCCCGTTCTTCGGCATCCAGGTGATTCTGTAAATCATCTGGCAGGCTGGTTTCGGTGGTGCAAGCGGTGCTGACCGGGTTCAGTGGCTGGATTTGCACTGCCGGGGGGCTTGCGATGTGCATGGCCTCGTCCAAATCGAGTTCGGCTCCGTCGCCCAGCGCGACGGCGCGATGTAAAAGGTTCTCCAGCTCCCGAACATTTCCGAGTAGGGGCAGCTTGGAGAGCTGCGAAATGGCCTGTTCTGATATGGACGGGATTGCGCAGTTCGCCTCCAGTGCAATCTTCCTGAGCAGCGCATCGCACAGCACCGGCAGATCTTCCAGCCGTTCTCTCAAAGGTGGAACAAAGATGTCAATGACATTCAAGCGATAAAAAAGATCCTGCCGAAACCGTCCGGCCGCAATCTCTTCGGCCAGGTCTTTATGGGTCGCGCTAACGATGCGAACATCAACCTGCTCCTCCACATTGGATCCGATCGCCCGTACGCATCGCTCCTGGATGGCGCGCAAAAGCTTGGATTGCATTGCCAAAGGCAGGTCACCAATCTCATCCAGAAAGAGCGTTCCCCCTTTTGCAGCCTGGAAAAACCCGTCTCGATCGTGCGTTGAACCGGTGTACGCGCCTTTGCGGGCGCCAAAGAACTCTGCTTCCAGCAAGTTGTCAGGGATGGCACTGCAATTGACGGCAACCAATGGCCCGGCAAACCGGTGGCTGTTGGCATGCAAGGCGCGAGCAGCCAGTTCTTTGCCTGTGCCGGATTCTCCCCGCACCAGCACGGGAGCCATACTGCGCGAAACTTTGAGAATACGCTCCTTTACGCTGCACATAACGGCAGATTCGCCGACCAGGCGTTCCAGCGCAATTGCTCCGGCGTTTGAATGCTCAATAACGCGTGAAGGATGAGCTGCCGGCGACGTTCGAACGGCGCTGCCCGCTGCGAGTGTGTCTTGCACGGCAGAAGCGATGACGGATCGGAATTGCTTCAAGTCCACCGGTTTTGTCAGGTAGTCAAAGGCACCGGCCTTGAGGGATTCAACGGCATTTTCGGCAGACCCGTGGGCGGTAATGACGACGCAGCGCTCCGGTCTTTGAGCCTGTTTCAGGTACGTCAATAATTCAATACCCAATCCGTCGGGTAGACGCATGTCGGTAATCACTACCGAGAACCGGCCTTGGTTCAAGAGTGCTCGTGCATCTGCGACGCTTCCCGCCGTTTCGACACGGTAGCCTTCCCGCAGCAGTGTCAACTCGTACAAGGTGCGTAGATCTGGTTCGTCATCAATCACCAGGATGCCCAGGTCATGGGGTTGTACGGCATGGGTCATGGCGTGGCAGATACCTTGTCAATGAGTGAGAGGCGATTTTCGTCTGTGCGCAAAAATGCGATGACAAATTCGTTGCCTTCCACCAGTTCAGATCCCATCGTTCGAGTTGCTCGCTGAAAAGTGATGGAAGCACCGTGGCGTTCGCAGAGTTCCCGGCAAATGTAGAGCCCCAGTCCTGTGGATCGACTCTCCGAAGAGAAAAATGGCTCAAAGAGATGACGCTCCACTCCTTGGTCCATGGGTGCGCCATGGCTCCAAACCGACAGGGCGACCAGGGGATCCTCGTCGGCACTGCAACTCAGCTGAATTGCCCTTGAGGCAGGGCTGGCATACCGAAGTGCGTTGTCCAGCAAGTTCACCAGCACGCGGTGCAGATGATCAGCCTCGAAACGTACCAGCACAGGCACCAAAGGAAGATCGAGTGCGAGCTGATTCAAGGTCGGAATCTGGGTGCACCAGTCACTACAGATTTGCGCTACGGCAACGCGCAGGTCCACGCACGCCAGCAGCGCCAGCGGTTCTTCGGGATGGACCCGGGACACCTTCAGAATATCCTCGACGATACGGTCCAGTCGGCGTGCATTTTGGCTGACCATCAGCGTGAGCCTCTTGAGGCGCGGATCAGACAAATCTTCGTCCAGCAATGCATTGGCTTGCGTGATCGCCGCCAAAGGGTTGCGAATTTCATGGGCGACCGCAGTGGACATGCGCCCCATGCTGGCCAGTTTCTCGGTGCGCAGGCGAGCCTCGATTTCACGCTGGTCCTGCAAGAACAATACACAAAGACTTTCACCTTCGTGTCCCTCGGGTGATGCCAGACGCGTGCGGGCGCGGACCCGTCGCGGCCCATGTCCGGAATGCCTGATGCTTACGTCTTCTTCTCTGCCCTGGCCACTGATAACGCTGGTTTGCGTGAGGTTAAGAAGTGGTGCCCAGCCCGATTCCTCGTGAAGGAAGAAGTTCGACGCCATGCGTGCCCGATCGGATCCGAGCAACATGCGGGCTGCCGGGTTAGCTGCACGCACGCAGCCCTTGTCATCAATGATAAGGACGCCATCCGGCAGCGACTCGATGACAAGTTCATTGACCTGGCGCTGGATTCTGGCAGCCAGTTGACTGGTTCGTGCCCGCTGCCCTTCGCTGGCAAGTCGGGTCGCGACTTGGCTCGCCAGCAGTGCTATGGCAAAGAAGCCGACGCCACTCAGTGCGGATTGGGCCAGGAGCGGAGCCGCGTTGGCGGGCGACTCCAGGTGGACCCACAAGTTGCCACCCATTAGCAACATGGTGACTCCGGCAGCCGTGCCAAGCGCCAGCTTCAGGGTACCTAAAACTGCAGTGAAAAGAATCGGAAGACCACACAGTGCCGTGTAGTTGAGGCTACTACCCTGTAGGGATTGGAGCAAAAGGAAGACCAGTATGTCGACCCCGACCCATTGAAACCAAGCGCCCGTAAAGCGGTTACCCAATGGGCGGGCATGGGCGTAAAGCCTGTTTAGCAGTGTGCTGGCGCAATAGGCGGAACTGATTGCAAGCAAGGCAGTGCTGCTGCTGAGATTGATGGTGTACAAGGTCGCTTGCAAGATCACCAAGACTACTCCGAGGGTCAGCCTCGCCGTCATGAAACCCTGCCATAGACGCACCATCTCCTGCGAATCTTCTACTGGCTCGGCAAAAGACTCCATGCCACTCGCGCCAAGCCAGGACTTCGCTGGATTGCCAAGCGCCATCTAAGGCTCCGCTTGCCGCAGGTGTTCCTGGCAGCAATAAACCCCCGATTTGCCCGCGATGGTGTCGCGCGCGGGCACGTGCAACCCGCAGCGGTCACAGCACAGCATGGTAGTGGGCGCGCCAACACTGTCCGATTTAGCCCGCATTTGCGACCGGATGCGTGATGATCGCCAACGCCATGCCAACCAGGCAACTATGGCGAAAATCAGCAAAAACTTCATGGTGCACGACCCAGGACGACCTCAAATACAAAGCGCGATCCCACGTAGGCCATCAAAAGAAAGCTTGTCCCTGTGTACAGCACCTTGGTGGCGCGCTTGCCGCGCCAGCCAAATGTGCGACGCCCGACGAGCAGCGAGGCAAAAGTAACCCAGGCGAGCAAGGAGAAAACCATCTTGTGGTCGCGGTGCCATGCTTGGTGTCTACCATAGAGGGCATCACCAAAGGAAAAGCCGATCAGAAGTGTGATGCTCAGCAGCAAGAAGCCCGCCGATACAAATCGAAACGTAAGCCGCTCCAGGGTCAGGAGAGGCAGTCCTGTATGGGCATCCTCAGCCAGACGAATCCGGCTTTCAGCACGCGACATGAACCACGCGTGGACAACGGCTGTCCCAAACAGACCGTAAGATGCTACGCCGAAGGCCAAGTGCAGCGGCAGCCAAATGGGCGCAGTGTTCGGCAGGGGTGATCCCGGAAATGCGGCGGCTATGAAAACTGCTGCCGCACCAAGACCGCACAAGGTCCAGCGCGTTTGAAGCTGGGGAAAAATATGACTTTCGATCGCGTAGGCGGCAGCTACCAGCCAGGCTGTCACGGACAGCGCCGGAGCAAAGCCAAAATACGCAGGGTCTCCCAGCAATCCCATGGCGATGATCGCACCGTGCAAAAGCCAGGCGGTCGCCACAAAGTTACGCGATGTGGCGCGGCTAAGTTGGTGGACCCATACCGCCGGAATGGCGTACATCAGTGTTGCCAAAAGCGACAGCATCAGGGTTACAGGGGGCGTACTGGCTAAAATCATGCGCACAGTTTAGCGTTTTGCACCCAACCGGCCCAGGCCGGTACTCATTTAAGGTTCCGCGCGCCGGAATACACCCCATGGCTTCAGCACTCTCCGAGAAATTATCCCGTCTTGTCAAGGACCTGCGCGGTCAAGCCCGCATCACGGAAAGCAACGTGGCCGACATGTTGCGCGAGGTTCGCATGGCGCTGCTGGAGGCTGATGTGGCATTGCCGGTGGTGCGTGATTTCATTGCGCGTGTCAAGGACAAGGCACTCGGACAAGAGGTCATGGGTTCGCTACAGCCCGGACAGGTACTGGTGAGCATTGTCAGCAAGGAACTCGCAAACACCATGGGCGAGGGTGTCAGCGATATCAATCTTGCTGCGCAGCCGCCTGCCGTGATTTTGATGGCAGGGTTGCAGGGTGCAGGCAAAACGACCACCACGGCCAAGCTCGCAAAACTCCTCATTGAAAAACGCAAGAAAAAGGTGCTGACCGTGTCGGGTGACGTGTACCGCCCTGCAGCGATCGAACAGTTGAAGACCGTGACGGCACAAGCGGGAGCACAGTGGTTTCCGAGCACGCCGGACCAGAAGCCTCTGGAAATCGGAATTGCAGCCCTTGACTACGCCAAAAAACATTTTTTCGACGTATTGCTGGTCGACACAGCCGGACGCTTGGCCATTGACGAAGCGTTGATGCAGGAAATCAAGGAGCTGCACGCCGCGCTGAAACCCGTGGAGACGCTCTTCGTGGTGGATGCCATGCAGGGTCAGGATGCGGTGAATACCGCAAAGGCGTTCAAGGAGACCTTACCCCTCACGGGAATTATTCTTACCAAACTCGATGGGGATTCACGCGGTGGCGCTGCGCTGTCAGTGCGACAGGTTACTGGCGCTCCGATCAAATTCGCCGGCACCAGTGAAAAGCTCGATGGGCTGGAGGTCTTTGATGCGGAGCGCCATGCCGGTCGCATTCTCGGAATGGGCGATATTCTGGCGCTGGTGGAGCAGGTCACAGCCGGGGTCGATATCGCATCTGCACAGAAGCTGGCGGCCAAAGTCAAAAGTGGGGCCGGATTCGATCTGAATGACTTTCTGTCGCAGATCCAGCAAATGAAGCAGATGGGGGGTCTTTCCAGCCTGATGGACAAGCTCCCTGCCGCCATGACTGCCAAGGCGGGGCATGTCGATATGGACAAAGCCGAGAAAGACATCAAACGCAAGGAAGGAATCATCCATAGCATGACGCCTTTGGAGCGACGCAAGCCCGAACTCATCAAGGCGACCCGCAAGCGCCGAATTGCGGCGGGTGCCGGTGTGCATGTTCAGGAGGTGAACCGCATGCTCAAAGAATTCGAGCAGATGCAGGACATGATGAAGAAAATGAAAGGTGGCGGCATGATGAAACTCATGAAGCGCATGGGCGGGATGAAGGGCATGCCCAAGATGCCTTTCTTATAGGACGGCTTCAGGCCGTCCGACGCATGGCCACACGTGCGGCCGCGAGGTCCCACCCCGCCCAACCGCAACTCTTGAACAGTACCGGGCCACGCTTGCCATTGGTGGCGCCATTCACTACGTCACGCAGGCATGGAACCAGTGTCACGTCGAGTCCTGCCTGCAACAGGTCGCCAGCTTCATGGCAGGCGTCTGGAGTGTCCACAACGATAGTGCCAGAGTTTGCAACGTGCAGGCACAGGTCAGCTCCAAGTTCCCGCATGTGCGGGGTAAAGGCACCCACCGCCGCAATGAAAGTACCGTCAAGAACTGGCGCGTCCAGTACAACGGCATTGGCCGGTGTACTGGTAACCACAATGGAGCATCGTGACAGCTCCTCGTTCGGACAGGTTGTAGTGCGCGCTCGGATGCCAAGACCATGCGCGTACCGACACAATGCTTCAGCGCTTGCCCTACTGCGGGAAGCAATCACCACATCGGTGACCGAAAACTCCTCCACAAATGCGTCCAGGTGCGCGCGGCCCTGTACGCCTGCGCCAACGATCAGCATCGGACCCTCCCGTGGCAGTGCCAGATATTGGGCTGCCACGAGCGACACGGCAGCGGTGCGTCGCGCCGTCACGGTGGGACCATCCAGAATGAGGCGGCGTTCGCCCGTGGTTATGTCAAATACCACCACATCACCCTGAATCGTCGGCAGGCCCGTGCCTGCGTTGCCTGGCGTCCACGTGATGAGCTTGGCTATAGCGGTATCGTTGTCCATCGCAGGCATCACAAACAGGCTTCCCCCGCCAGGCAGACCTTGCACCAGTCGAGCTGGGACTTGCACCGAAGTATCTGTCAAGAGACTCCTGATTGCCACGGCCAGATCGCTGTACGGCAATCGCTGCGCCGTCTGCAGTGCATCCAATGCAGTGCTGCCATCGGGTTGTACGGGCGTTTGGAATGTTTCGCGCATTGGTGCCTCCTCGCATGTGTCGATGCATGTGTCGATGTTCTGATTTTCCAGGAGAGCCAGATAATAGACTCCTGAGCATGTTTAGGCGTCGATAATGATCGGTCAAGCCCACACCTTATGAGAGTTTCACTGCAAGATCTTTACCTGCGGCATGCGTTGTCGGTGTTTGTCGGGGTCAGTGTGGTTGCGATTTCACTGGCCCTGCTGACAACTTGGGAGCTGGTGTCGCGCACCACGCGCGAAAGTGTCATTTCATCGACGGCTGCGGCCAATCTGGCGATTACGGAGATATTTTCTTCAGAGAAATGGCATGAAATTAAACCGCTCTTGCCGCAGGGAAGAGTGACCCCGGACGTGGCGAGGAATAACCCCCATGTGAATGCCATTGACAGTTCGGTGCGAGAGTTCAGCCGCAAAACCGACGTTGTCAAAGTCAAGATCTTCGATCTTCAGGGGCTGACCCTGTATTCCTCCGAGGCCAGACAGATCGGAGAAGATAAGTCACAAACATCGGGGTATGTCTCTGCGCGCGCGGGAAAATCTGTCAGTGAGCTCACTTTTCGGGACTCCTTCAAGAGTTTTCAGGGTGAAGTTCACGATCGCAATCTGGTGTCGTCGTATGTTCCAGTGATTTTGGGAGGCAAGCTTGAAGGTATCCTGGAAATCTATACTGACCGCACCAGCGAGATTGCTGGCACAGAACAACAACTCGGTGATCTACTACTGCGGCTGGTTCCTATATTTGCGGTTCTGTTTCTCGTCCTCCTGTTGTCCTTTTGGCAGACTGAGCGTGCACGCGTGCGACACGAAGCGTCATTGCTCAGTCTTGCCGGTGAAAACCGCGTAGCCCGAGAAGCGGCAGAGCAGGCCAACACCACCAAGTCACAGTTTCTGGCGACGATGAGCCACGAAATCCGTACGCCGATGAACGGAGTCATTGGCATGGCCAACCTCTTGCTCGATACACCGCTGACTCCGGAGCAACGTGAGTTCGCAGGCAATATTGCGGTTTCAGGAGAGTCATTGCTGGCCATCATCAATGACATTCTCGATCTGTCAAAGATCGAGGCAGGACGTATGGAGTTTGAAAGCAAGCCGTTTTCGTTAGCGGAAACCGCAAACGCCATACAAACGCTGTTGGACATTCGCGCGCAGGAGAAAGGTATCAAGTTGGTACTGGATCTCGATCCTCAGGTTGGCGGTACTTTCATGGGTGATGGCCTGCGTGTAAGGCAGATTCTGCTCAACCTTGCCGGGAATGCAGTGAAATTTACCGATCATGGTGAAGTGCGTATTTGTATCTCCCCAAGTGGGACATGGGTGAAATTTGAAGTCAGGGACACAGGCATTGGAATTCCCTCGGAGGCATTAGAGCGCCTCTTTGCCAGTTTTTCGCAAGTGGATGCGTCAACAACACGGCGTTTTGGTGGAACTGGTCTGGGTTTGGCGATTAGCAAGCGGTTGGCAGAAGGAATGGGCGGTGTCATCGGTGTGGATAGCTCGGAGGGGCAGGGCAGCTGTTTCTGGTTTCAGCTTCCACTGCAGAAAACAACGCCAATCGTGCCCGCCGTTGCGATTTCGAGGAAGGAAGCGACGATCGAGACACCGCCAGTGCAAAGCAAGAGCGCGGCACCGTCAACAGCCCACATCTTGTTGGTGGAAGACCACCCGGTGAACCAGAAGTTGGCGCTGGCACTGCTATCACGCTTGGGCTATAGCGCCGATTTAGCCGAAAACGGGCGTTTTGCAGTAGAAGCGGCAAGAGCCAAACCCTACGACCTGATACTCATGGACATGCAAATGCCCGAGATGGATGGCGTAGAGGCGGCACGTCTTATTCGTTCAGCGCAGGGTCCAAACCAGCACACCTACATCATCGCCCTGACAGCCAACGCCATGCAATCGGACAAAGATGCCTGTACTGCGGCTGGTATGAACGACTTTCTCTCCAAGCCATTTAATCGCGAATCGTTGGCCCGGTGCATCAGCAAAGGCCTTGAGAAAGAGGCGATTCAGGGCAATGGCGCAACTTCACCGCGCAGTGTGTAAGTTCGTGTCTCGGTGATCTTCACATCGATGAGTTGACCCTCCAGGCGCGAGGGACCAGCAAAATTGACCACGCGATTGCACTCGGTGCGGCCCATCAGTTCGCCGCTGTCGCGTTTGGAAACACCTTCCACCAGCACACGTTGTACGGTTCCGACGCGGCTGTCGCTGATGCAGGCCATGCTGGTGTTGATGGTGGCTTGCAGGTGCTGCAGGCGGCGCAGCTTTGTTTCGTGTGGCGTGCTGTCAGAGAGGTTTGCAGCGGGTGTACCTGGGCGGGGGCTGAAGATAAAGCTGAAACTGTTGTCAAAGCCGATCTCGTCGATGAGCCTCATCATCTTGTCGAAGTCATCATCGGTCTCACCCGGAAAGCCGACGATGAAATCCGAGCTCATGGCCATGTTCGGGCGGATCGCGCGCAATTTGCGTACTGTGCTTTTGTACTCCATGGCGGTGTAGCCGCGCTTCATGGCCATCAGTATCTTGTCGCTGCCGTGCTGCACCGGCAGGTGCAGGTGGCTTACCAATTTTGGAATTTTCTCGTAGACCGCAATCAGCGAGGGCGTGAATTCGTTGGGGTGGCTGGTGGTGTAGCGCAGTCGCTCGATGCCGGGAATGTCGGCCACATAGGTCAGCAGGGTGGCGAAGTCGGCAAAATCCGAGGTGTCGCCCATTGGTGCGCGCCAGGCGTTGACGTTTTGACCCAGCAGCGTGACCTCCTTCACACCCTGGTCGGCAAGCCCCGCCACTTCTACCAGCACGTCCTCGAACGGACGGCTCACCTCCTCGCCGCGGGTGTAGGGCACCACGCAGTAACTGCAGTATTTTGAACAACCCTCCATGATGCTGACAAATGCAGAAGCGCCTTCGACCTTGGCTGGAGGCAGGTGGTCAAATTTTTCGATTTCCGGGAAGCTGATGTCAACCTGCGGCGTGTTTAGCGCTTTGCGGGCATTGAGCATTTCAGGTAAGCGATGCAGCGTTTGTGGACCGAACACCACGTCCACGTAGGGCGCACGCTTGATGATCTCGGCACCCTCCTGGCTTGCCACGCAACCCCCAACGCCGATTTGCACACCTTTCTTTTTGAGGTGCTTGACGCGACCCAAGTCCGAGAACACTTTTTCCTGTGCCTTTTCGCGCACCGAACAGGTGTTGAAGAGAATCAGGTCGGCTTCATCCACATTCTGCGTCGGTTCGTATCCCTGGGCTGCACCCAGTACATCGGCCATCTTGTCCGAGTCGTACTCGTTCATTTGGCAGCCAAATGTTTTTATAAAGACTTTTTTGGTCATGAAAGAATAGTGATTGCTATCGATTAAGGAGCGGCTTACGCAAGCACTGCGGGCGCTAGAGCCCGAAAACGCCTGGAAGATCTGCAGGGCCGAGGTCAGGGAGAAGCAGGTTGCGACTACTGTGCTTCCGTGGCAGTAAGTATCCAAACGTCGTGAATCTGGCCGTGTGGCTCACGTACGTAGCGAACCGCCAGCGTCCTGCCTACCAGAGTCCCGGAAAGTATCAGCAAGTTGTTGTCACTGCGAATACGGGCACCGGGAGATAGTCGATCAGGCTTGCCGTTTAGCAGCACGTTGGGCGGTTGTGTGATCTCCAGCGTGCCACGCAACGCCTGGGGTGGAATGGGGCGGCCCACAGTCTGGGCCAAAGTTGTTGTCTGCAACAGGGTGATGAGCAGCCCCACGCCAAGGCGGAACGGGGTGATCTGGCCAACAGGATTGCGGCAGCGGTTCATGGTGTGTATCCAGAGGCTGGGAATGACGGCAGTCTAGCACTTACCGGAACTCGCCTATTGTTCGGTCGTGGTTCCGCGTCGCCTACCGCAGTGTTCCGTTGCGCCGGTACAAAGTGCCAAATTGACGCAGGCGTTCTGAGTGGCTCGGCGTCACCTGGCTCCAGGCAAATCGCCACTCCCAATAACCCGAGCGCTGCCCAGGCAGGTTCATTCGGTGCATAGTCTCCAGCCCAAGTACGTCCTGCATGGGAAAGATGGCTGTATCAGCCACACTGGCACTGACAGCACGGATCAGTGCCCAATGGACGTCACTTCCGTCGATTCCAAGGTAGGCTTTGGCATGTTGACGCATCGCTGGAGGTATGTCCGCCCACCAGCCGACAGTCGTGTCGTTGTCATGGGTTCCGGTGTATGCCACGGTATTGGTGTTGTAGTTGTGTGGCAAAAACGGGTTAATGCTGTCCTCGTTCCTGCCTTCCCCAAACGCGAACTGCAGGATGCGCATGCCAGGCATGCCGAACTCGTCACGCAGTGCGGTGACATCGGGTGTAATTACCCCCAGGTCTTCTGCAATGATGGGTAAGTCTCCGAGCGCATTGCGAATCGCGTGGAATAGCGCCGGTCCGGGGCCGGGCAACCAGCGGCCCTTGATAGCCGTTTGCTCTTCCGCTGGTATTTCCCAGTAGCCCGCAAACCCGCGGAAGTGGTCAATGCGGACGATGTCTACCAGATCGAAAACCCTTCGTACCCGCTCAATCCACCAGGCGTATCCTTCGTCAGCATGGACACTCCAGCGGTACAGCGGGTTACCCCAACGCTGGCCTTCCGCACTAAAGAAGTCGGGTGGTACGCCTGCAACCACGTACGCCCTACCGGTGTCATCGAGTTCAAACAGTTCCTGACGCGACCACGCCTCGGCACTCATATAGGCGATAAAGATGGGAATGTCTCCCACAATGCGGACGCCCCGCTCATTGGCGTAGGCGCGCAGGCGCTTCCACTGGCGAAAGAAACACCACTGACAGAACTTCCAGAAATGGATGGCCTGGGCATGCGTTGCCGTGGCTTGCTTGAGCGCTTGAGGCTCCCGCTTGGCCAAGCCCGGGCTCCATTGACACCAGTCTTTCCAGTTCAGCGATTCGGCCAGACTCATGAAAAGTGCGTAATCCTGCAGCCAGCTGGCCTGTGTAGTGCAAAAAGATTCGAAGTCAGCCCGGTCAGAGTGGTTCGAGCCGGTGAGAAAGGTGCTGGCAGCTTTTTTCAGGCGATCAATCCGCCAAGGGTAGACTGCGGCGAATCGAAGTTGCTGTTCTCGGAATTCCTTGTTCGGCACCAGATCCTCAGATTGCAACCAGCCTCGCTGTTGCAACTCGTTGAGATCGATCAACAAGACGTTGCCAGCAAACGCCGAACTGCTCATGTACGGAGAGTTGCCCGGACCGATGCCTCCGAGAGGAAGGATTTGCCACAAAGACTGCCGAGCACCAACAAGCCAATCAACGAAATGGTAGGCAGCAGGTCCAAGATCGCCACTACCATGAGGACCAGGCAGTGAGGTGGGATGCAGCAAGATGCCACTGGCGCGGGGGAGTGTCATGGGTTTCGGGGTGTTGTCGTGTGGGTAGTCAAAAGAGGGCTATTCAACTGCAGCGCAGTATCCGCCGTTACCAACATGGTCAGGCTGTGTGCCGGCAACGTGTAATCGGCACTGCCAGCGCCTTGCCAGTTCGGTCGACCATCTGCCTTGGAACTGTCCAGAACCGCCCGCCATAAGCCTGGCGGCAGAAGAAAGCGCTGGTCGCGACCGCTTGGGTTAAACAGCATGACTATCGGTGATTTTGCGCGTCCAGGGTGGCCTATCAGGCAACCCAGCACACTGTCGCTGGTTTGGCTCCAATCATCACCGTCCATGGCTTGTCCATCGGAGCGTAGCCAAGCCAAGTCAGGAACACCGTGTGCATCGGTGTCGCCCGTATACCACTGGTTGCGAAAGGGTAGCAACTGGCATCGCAAGGAGATGATCCAGGCAGTGAAATTCACCAGATCCGTGTCCTTGTCGGCCCATTGAATCCAGGTGGTATCGTTGTCCAGACAATAGGGGTTGTTGTTGCCACTCTGGGTATGACCCAGTTCATCTCCGGCACACAACATGGGAGTTCCCTGCGCCAGAAGCGTGGTTGCCAATAGTGCACGTTGCAGGCGAGAGCGTAGCGCCAAGACCTGCGGATTGTGTGAAGGTCCTTCTTCACCACAATTGAAACTCTGGTTGTCGCCCTGGCCATCGCGGTTGAACTCCCCGTTGGCCAGGTTATGCCGATCGTTGTAACTTACCAGGTCAGCCAAGGTAAAACCATCGTGCGAAACGACATAGTTCACCGACTCGGCGGGAGGGCGCTGACGTCGTTGACGGTGCTGGTACAAATCGGAGGACCCGCACAATCGCATGGCAAAGTCGCCACGGGTGCGCGCATGGTCGTGGTGACGCACCCAATAACTGCGCATGACATCACGAAACCGGTCATTCCATTCCATCCATCCCATCGGAAAGCTGCCAACCTGGTAACCGCCTGGCCCGGTGTCCCAGGGCTCAGCGATCATCTTCACGCGAGAGAGCACTGGATCTTGTGCGATCGCAGTAAAAAATGCACCACCTCGCTCGAATCCGTGATCGCCCCGCCCAAGAATCGGGGCCAGATCAAACCGAAATCCATCCACGTGCATGACGCTGACCCAGTAGCGCAGGCTGTCCAAAACCAGTTGCAAGACCCGCGTCTGGCGAATGTCAAGGGTATTGCCACAACCGGCGTGGTTCTCATACAGTGCATTGGAGTCCGAGCGCAGCCGATAGTAACTGGCGTTATCCAATCCCCGAAAACTCAACGTTGGCCCGGTCTCGTCGGACTCGGCAGTATGGTTGAATACTACGTCGAGCAGAACCTCCATGCCATGCGCATGAATCGTTTTCACCATGCTGCGGAATTCGTCACGCGGGTTGCATCCGGAGCTGCACGAAGCCAGTGCGGGATTGATGGCAAAAAATGCCAGGGTGTTGTACCCCCAATAGTTGCTAAGCCCCATTTGCGCCAGACGTTCTTCGCTGAGGGCGTAATGCACGGGCAACAGGCTGAGAGCGTTGACCCCCAGGCCCTGTAGGTGCGCGAGGGACGCCTCATGGGCCAAGCCCGCATAGGTGCCTCTTGACTCCTGTGGTATGGCGGCATGGGTACGCGAAAATCCCTTGATGTGCAGTTCGTACAGCACAGTGTCCTGGTGATCTACCAGGGGAGGATGGTCGTCCCCCCAATCAAAGTCGTCCTGAATAACGCGCGCTTTCAACGCCCAAGCGGCGTTGTCGCGGGTATCTATTTCAAGGGGTTGCTGCCGATTGAATCCAAAATGTTCATCGCGCCATTGAAAACTCCCGACGACTTCCCGTGCGTACGGATCGAGCAGAATTTTGTGGGGGTTGAAATGGTGGCCCTGCCGTGGATTCCAGAGTCCGTGGGTACGCAGGCCATAAACCAATCCCGGTCTGGCACCTGGTAGGTAACCGTGCCACACATCGCTAGTGTGTTTGGGCAGTGGCAATCGCGCTCGCTCCACCAAACCCTCGTCGTCAAACAGGCACAGGTCCATCGCTTGCGCGTGTGAGGAAAAGATGGCGAAGTTGACTCCTTGCCCATCCCAGGTTGCACCCAGGGGCCATGGGCGCCCCGGTGACAGGGTGGTGTTGCTCAGGCTTTCCATTCGAGCATGACCGTGGCAAGCGGTGGCAGGGTCAGTACGATCGAGTGCGATTTTCCGTTCCATTTCCGGCGTTCTGCAGTCGTGCTACCAAAAGGCGTACCCACATTACTCCCGCCGTAGTGTGCCGAGTCCGTATTGAGACATTCACGGTACTCTCCTGGCTGAGGCACACCCAATCGAAAATCTGGTCGCACCGTTGGTGTGAAATTACATACCACCACGATGAACGTGCTCGCGTCGTCACCGTATCGAATGAAACTGAGTACGGAATGGTCGGCGTCGGCATGATCTATCCACTCAAAGCCGCTGGGGTTGAAGTCGCGCTGGTGAAGGGCTCCGCAGCGTTTATACAAGTGATTCAGGTCCCGCACTAACTTCTGTACACCGGCGTGCTGCGGATGATCGAGCAGGTGCCAGTCCAGACTCTGGTCGTGATCCCACTCCTTCTCTTGCGCGAACTCACAGCCCATGAACAATAGTTTCTTGCCTGGGTGTCCAAACATAAATCCAAGATAGGCACGCAAATTGGCCATTTGCTGCCAGCGATCTCCTGGCATTTTCGCGAGTAACGATCCTTTGCCGTGTACTACCTCATCGTGTGAAATGGGCAAGACAAAGTTTTCATTGAACGCGTAAACCATCCCAAAAGTCATTTCTCCGTGGTGGTGTTTACGGTAAATGGGATCGCGCTCGATGTATTGCAGCGTATCGTGCATCCAGCCCATATTCCACTTAAAGTGAAATCCTAGTCCGCCAGAATAGGTTGGACGCGACACGGCGGGAAATGCTGTAGATTCTTCAGCCAGCGTGATGGCTTCAGGGCGCTCGGCACCGACTACCTCGTTCATTCGTTTGAGAAATGCAATCGCCTCCAGGTTTTCGCGGCCCCCGTCCTTGTTGGGGATCCACTCACCATGCTTGCGACTGTAGTCCCGGTAAAGCATGGAGGCGACTGCGTCCACACGCAGTCCATCGACCCCGTGCCGCTCCAACCAGTACAAACCGTTGCCAATCAGGAAATTGCGCACTTCCGTGCGGCCAAGGTTGTATATCAGCGTGTTCCAGTCGTTGTGGAACCCTTCCCGAGGGTCAGCATACTCGTAGAGGTGGGTCCCATCAAAATTTCCCAAACCGTGTGCGTCGGTTGGGAAGTGCGCGGGAACCCAATCCAGGATCACTCCAATGCCAGCAGCGTGGCAGCATGCAACGAATCGACTGAAACCATCGGCATTGCCAAAGCGCGAAGTCGGTGCGTACATTCCAACTGGCTGGTAGCCCCAGGAGCCATCAAAAGGGTGCTCGGTAATGGGCAGAAGTTCCAGGTGAGTAAACCCCATGTCTTCGCAATATGCGACGAGCATATGGGCCATTTCGTCCCAGGTTGGCCAACGTTGCTCTCCGGTGGCCGCATCGACGACGCGCCGCCAGGAACCCAGGTGGACCTCGTAAATACTGATGGGTGCATTCAATCCGTTGGCATCGCGTCGCGTTGGCGATGAAGGCAGCAGTGCGGGCATCGGGGCGACCACACTGGCGGTCGCTGGCCGCAACTCGGCCTGGCGCGCGTAGGGGTCCGAGCGGGCAGGCAAGACGTGACCATCGCGCGATCGAATCTCAAACTTGTACTTGGCGCCCATTCCTACACCCGGCAGGAAGATTTCCCAGACACCGCATTCGCGGCGCAATCGCATCGGGTGGCGCCGACTGTCCCAGAAATTGAAGTCACCTACAACGCTGACGGAAGACGCATTGGGAGCCCATACGGCAAAGCTCGTACCTTCGATACCATCGTGCTGGCACTGGTTGGCACCCAAAATTTCATAGGGCCGCAGGTGGGTGCCTTCGCCAAGCAACCACACATCCATTTCGCCCAGTACCGGTCCAAACCGGTAGGGGTCCTCCAGCACCGTGCTGACTCCACTGTCCCAGACGACATCCAGCCGGTAAGACGGCGATGTGGTGGCATTGAGCTTCAATTCAAAGAACCCATCGGGATGCAATTTCTTCATGCTGCCCAATGCGGCCCCACTGCTGCGCTCCAGCACGTGCACCGATTTCGCCGTCGGGAAGAAACCTCGTATTGCCATTTTTCCCTTGCCACTCGCATGGGGTCCAAGAACTGCAAATGGATCGCCATGGCGGGCGCTGCAAATCAACTCGATATCGTTGGCGTGAGACATGTGGCTTTCTTGGAAGGTCTGGCAGGTTGGGTGCGATGCCCGCGTCAGTGCGATGGTTCAATCTTCCAGATCTGACTCGCGTATTCCCGGATGGTCCGATCCGATGAAAATACACCCATACCAGCCACGTTGGCAATGGCGCGTTCACACCACACGGAGCGTTGACGGTAGACTTCGTCGACCTGATTCTGGGTGGCGACATAGGATTCGTAGTCCGCCAGCAGCAAGTAGTGGTCTCCTCCCCAAGGCAGGGATTCCATCAGCGAACGGTACCGTGCGGGCTCTTCCGGCGAGAACTCGCCAGCAGAAATTGAGTTGAGTACCGACTTGAGCGCCGGTATGGACTCGTAGTAACGCATTGGCTGATAGCCCGCCAGACGCAGCGCACGCACCTCTGGAGTTTTCAATCCGAAGATGAAGATGTTCTCATCACCCACGTTCTGCCGGATTTCAATGTTTGCGCCATCGTCAGTGCCGATGGTAAGCGCTCCGTTGAGCGCCAGTTTCATATTGCCAGTGCCCGAGGCTTCAGTGCCAGCGGTGGAAATTTGCTCGGAAAGGTCGGCTCCAGGCATGATGATTTCTGCCACAGAAACGCCGTAGTTGGGGATGAAAACGACTTTGAGTCTGTCGCCGATTCGGGGATCGTTGTTTACCACCGTTCCCACATCATGAATCAACCGGATGATGGACTTCGCGGCATGGTAACTCGACGCAGCCTTGCCCGCAAAAATGACCGTTCGAGGAACCCACTTGGCATCCGGATTGCTGAGTATGGCTTGGTACCGGGTCACCACGTGCAGGAGATTGAGTAGTTGGCGCTTGTACTCGTGTATGCGCTTGACTTGTACATCAAACAGGCTGTCGGGGCTCACGCGGATGCCGGTGGTGCGCTCGATATGGGACGCCAGACGAATCTTGTTGGCACGCTTGGCTGCCATGAACTTTTCCTGGAATGCCGGGTCTTTCTTGAAGGCATGCAAGCCCTTGAGCTGATCCAAATCCAGCCGCCAGCGTGTCCCCAGTGTGTCGTCGAGCAGGCTCGACAGGCCAGGATTGGCCTGCGCTAGCCAACGCCTGGGCGTGACGCCATTGGTCATGTTGGTAAAGCGTTCCGGCCACAGTTCGAAGAATTCGTGAAAGATGGTGAGCACCAGCAAGTCGGAGTGAAGTGCCGACACCCCGTTGATCTTGTGACTTCCAACCACGGACAAATGGGCCATCCGCACTCTGCGTTCACCATGCTCGTCGATCAAGGACAGACGCTCCAGAAACCCGTTGTCACCCGGGCGCTGGCTTGCTGCGAATTCGAGGAACTCTTTGTTGATGCGGAAAATGATTTCCAGGTGGCGCGGCAGAACGTGCTGAATCAAACTCACCGGCCAGGTTTCAAGTGCCTCCGGCATCAGTGTGTGGTTTGTGTAAGAGAAAGTCTTGCCGCAAATTTCCCACGCGGTATCCCACTCCATGCGGTACTCGTCACACAGCAACCGCATCAGTTCAGCCACTGCAATTGCAGGGTGGGTGTCGTTCAGGTGAATGGCGACTTTGTCCGCCAGGTTATCCAGCGTAGGGTTTTCGACAAAGTGGCGCCGGATCAGGTCCTGGATGGATGCGGCCACAAAGAAGTACTCCTGCTTGAGGCGCAACTCGCGGCCAGCAGGCGTACTGTCGTTCGGATAAAGCACCCAGGAAATATTCTCAAATTCGTTCTTGGCATTGGCGGCACGGGCATAGTCGCCTGTGTTGAAGGCGCTGAGGTCAATGTGTGCCGGTGCGACTGCCTTCCACAACCGCAGAGTGCTCACATGGTCAGTGCCATGGCCGGGCACAACCATGTCATAGGCCTTTGCCGCGACCTCACCCGCGTGACGCCATACCGGCATGCCATCAACCTGCTCAACCCAGCCTCCAAATCGCACGGGATACGCGATATCAGGACGCGGAAACTCCCAGGGGGTTCCATCCTGCAGCCAGGGGTCGGGGTACTCTACCTGCGCGCCTTTCATGATGGCCTGCGCAAACATGCCGTACTCGTAACGGATGCCATAGCCGAAGGACGGCAAGCCTACCGTCGCCATCGAATCGAGAAAGCACGCTGCCAGGCGACCCAGGCCGCCATTGCCCAAGGCTGCATCAGGCTCTCGATCGGCGACATCCTCCAACGTCTGTGCATGTTGCACCAACCCCTGTTTGGCGCCAGCGGTCAGATTGAGGGCCGCGAGCGCGTTGCCCAGTGTTCGTCCCATGAGAAATTCCATCGAGAGATAGACCACGCGACGCGCCTTTTCGGCGCGCTCCTTGGCCTGAGTTTCCACCCACCGCTGCGACAGTTGCTGACGCGCGACCTGGGCCACGGCTTGCATCAGGTCGGTACGCGTGGCATTGTCAGCAGCAACGCCCACCGTGTTGAGCAAGTGCTCCTCAATTTGTGCGGCAAGGGCGTGTTTGGCGATCGGTGTACTGGAGCTCACGAGGCGTTCCTTTGAAGGGGTTCGTAAATGGGTTGACGGTAGCCAAAGACCTACCACGTGCAAAACTAGGCGGTGATTTTCGCACGCGGTAACTTTTTGGTAATTTCTCTTGGAAACCGCCCTATAAACATTAAGATGTAGGTGTTTACCCGAGGTAATAACCGAAAAGGATACACCATGAGACCGCAAGAGTTGGCGCAAGGCCTTGAGTTACCGAAAAGTACCATTGCGCTGGTGCTGGCTGGAGGCCGCGGCAGTCGGCTGATGAACTTGACAGATCGGCGTGCAAAACCCGCAGTTCTGTTTGGTGGCAAATTCCGGATTGTAGATTTCGCACTCTCCAACTGCCTCAACTCTGGGATTCGTCGCATCGGCGTCATCACGCAATATAAATCGCACAGCCTGCTGCGTCATTTGCAGCATGGGTGGGCCTTCATGAAGCCGGAGATGAATGAGTTTATTGATCTGATGCCAGCACAGCAGCGTAACGACGATGAGAGCTGGTACACCGGTACGGCTGATGCGGTACATCAAAACCGCGACATACTCGAAAGCTATGACCCGGAATACATCCTGGTGCTCGCTGGAGATCACGTCTACAAGATGAATTACGCGTTGATGTTGGCGGACCATGTGGATAAAGGCCGCGAATGCACGGTTGCCTGCATCGCTGTGCCTCGCGCGGACGCCAGCGCCTTCGGGGTAATGGCGGTCGACGAAAACAGCTTGATCACCGAGTTCATGGAAAAGCCTGCCAACCCGCCGCCCATGCCAGGACGTCCGGACCAGTCTTTGGCCAGCATGGGAATCTATATTTTTAATGCGGCCTATCTGTACCGCGAGCTTGCGCGTGACGCTGCTGATCCTGATTCAAGCCACGACTTTGGAAAGGACATCATTCCCAACGCTGTCCGCCATGGTCAGGCTGCGGCCCATCCCTTCGAATTGAGTTGCGTCGCCGATGGCAGGGATGTCCCGTACTGGCGCGACGTGGGAACCATTGATGCGTACTGGGAGGCCAACATTGATCTCACAGCGACAGAGCCTCTGCTGAACTTGTACGACCAGCACTGGCCGATATGGACCTATCAGTCACAAGTCCCCCCTGCGAAGTTTGTCCACAACACGGGTAACCGTTGCGGAGCGGCGATCGAGTCGCTTGTTTCCGGGGGGTGCATCGTTTCGGGACATGTGAATCGTTCGGTGCTGTTCTCCACGGTGCGAGTTCATTCGTATGCTGAAGTCAATTGGTCGGTATTACTGCACCGTGTGAAAGTTGGCCGCCGTGCACGATTGACGCGCGTGGTGGTGGATAGTGGTTGCACCATTCCGGAAGGCATGATCATCGGTGAGGATGCGGGAGAAGACGCGCGACGTTTTTATCGCAGCGAGAATGGCATCACCCTGGTGACTGCCGAAATGTTGCAGAAAATTCCAGCATGAAAGTCCTGCATGTAGCGGCTGAAATCTATCCGCTGGTGAAAACCGGTGGCCTTGCCGACATCGTGGGAGCATTGCCGCAAGCGTTGATTAGCGCCGGGGCAGATGTTCGCCTGATGTTGCCTGGCTTGCCTGCCATTGTGCAGGGGGTAGAGGTGCAAAGTGTTGTGTGTGTGGTGGGTGCCATCTTTGGTGCGGGTCAGGTCACCATCCGAATCGGCAAGGTGGTCGGAAGCGGTGTAGATGCGTACATTATTGATGCGCCGTACTTGTACAAGCGCCCTGGTAGTCCCTACCAGGGCTTGGACGGCAATGAATGGTCTGACAACGTTCAGCGCTTCGCCCTGCTGGGTTGGGCTGCTGCACACCTTGCTGCCGGAGATTTCGATCCTAGCTGGACTCCGGACGTGCTGCATGCGCACGACTGGCATGCTGCCATGGCCTGCGCCTATACAGCATGTCGTCCGGTAACCACGTCTTCGACGGTTTTCACGGTGCATAACCTGGCGTATCAGGGCGTATTTCCGGTTGATGACTTTCATTTGCTGCATTTACCGTCTCGCATGATGGTGCCTGGCGGGCTGGAATACCACGGGCAGTTTTCCTTCATGAAAGCAGGTTTGAAGTATGCCCACCGCGTGACAACGGTCAGCCCCAACTACGCGCGGGAGATTGCCACCGATGAATTCGGCTGCGGTCTCGACGGTGTCATACGTGCGCGCGGCGCCGCCGTATCCGGCATCCTCAATGGGGTTGACGGCGAGGTGTGGAATCCGACGACGGACTGTTTCATTGCTGCCAATTACAGCGCCGACCAATTTGATGGCAAGGCAATCTGCAAAGCAGCATTGCAACTGGAAATGGGTTTGCACTCCGACCCGCTTGCGCCCCTGTTTTCAGTGGTCAGCCGATTGACGTCGCAAAAGGGTCTGGATTTACTGCTGACTGCGTTGCCCGGTCTGATGGAGGACGCACGTACTGCTGGTACGCAGTTGGTCATTCAAGGCAATGGGGACCCGGTGCTGGAGGCCGCGTTCGCAGGCGCTGCCAAGGCTTATCCGGGCCGCGTTGCTGTACGGGTTGGCTATGATGAACCGTTGGCGCATCGGATCATTGCAGGAGCGGACGCCATGGTGGTTCCGTCGCGATTTGAACCTTGCGGTTTAACCCAGTTGTATGCCCTGCGGTACGGTACCGTACCGATAGTGCGTCGCGTAGGTGGCCTGGCAGACACCGTGATGGACGCCACCCATGAGGCGATGCAGGCAGATACGGCGACGGGCTTCATGTTTGGTCACGCCACGCCTGCCGCTTTGGGACTTGCGCTGGACCACGCAGTCCAGAATTACCGCAACCCCGCGGCGTGGAGTCGCTTGATCCAGCGGGGAATGGCGCAGGATTTTTCCTGGTCGGCATCGGCACAGCAGTATCTTGCGCTGTATCAAGAGGTGATTCGCAGCCGCTGACACCATCCATACACGATTCAGTAACAAAGGGAAAACACCATGAAAGTCACAGCATCGATCTACAAGGCCTACGATATTCGTGGCGTCGTTCCCAGTACCGTCACCGAAGAAGTGGCCGAGGGCATTGGCAAGGCCTTCGGAAGCATTGCAATGGCAAATGGGGAGCGCAGCGTGGCGGTCGGCCGTGATGGACGTCTGAGCGGACCGTCTTTGAGTGCAGCCCTGGTGCGTGGGTTGGTGGCGGCGGGTGTTGATGTCATCGATGTGGGCTGCGTCACAACACCCATGCTGTACTTTGCCGCCACAACCCTGTGTACCAGCGGTATTCAAGTGACTGGCAGCCACAACCCCAAGGACTACAACGGCTTCAAGATGGTGATGGCCGGCCGCGCTATATACGGGGACGATATTCAGGCCATTCGCACCATGATGGAGGATGAATCCTGGATGCTGAAGTCAGGTGGTTCGGTGCGCTCGGTGGATGTAACGCTAACCTATCGGGAGCGCATTGTGTCGGACATTCGTCTGGCGCGTCCGCTCAAGATCGTGGTCGACTGTGGCAACGGGATCGCGGGCGCTTCGGCACCTGACATTTTTCGTGCCATCGGCTGTGAGGTCATCGAATTGTTCAGTGAAGTCGATGGCAACTTTCCGAATCACCATCCGGATCCCAGCAAGCCAGAGAACCTGCGTGATTTGATGGCGGCATTGAAGAGTACCGATGCAGAACTGGGTTTGGCGTTCGACGGGGATGGTGATCGGTTGGGTATCGTGACCAAGCAGGGCAACAACATCTATCCGGACCGTCAGATGATCCTGTTCGCTCGTGATGTTCTAAGCCGCGTTCCAGGCGGACAAATTGTGTTTGACGTCAAGTGTTCGCAACGTCTGGCGCCAGCGATAGAGGCGGCGGGCGGCAAGCCTGTGATGTACCGCACCGGGCATTCGCTCATCAAGGCCAAGATGAAGGAGCTCAATTCACCCCTGGGTGGAGAAATGAGTGGACATATATTTTTCAAGGAACGCTGGTATGGCTTTGACGATGGGACCTACGCAGGCTGCCGGCTTTTGGAAATCGTGAGCCGATCGCCAGATGCAAATGCTGTACTGGATGCATTGCCCACCAGTTTTTCCACGCCGGAAATGAATGTGCGCTGCGCAGAGGGTGAACCTCCCGTCGTGGTGGCGCAGGTCGTCGCGTTGGCCAAGTTTGCGTCCCCGGCTTTGATCAACACCATTGATGGGCTGCGTGTGGACTGGCCAGACGGTTTTGGCCTCTTGCGTTCGAGCAACACAACACCGGTTCTGGTGCTACGGTTTGAAGGGCATACTCCCGAGGCATTGCACCGCATTCAACACGACATGACCGCCCTGCTGCGTCAAGTGAAGCCAGACGCGAAATTTGAAGAAGCCGCGCATTGAAAGACTGGTTGGACCGCTAGGTGCCAGAACCCGCCAGTCGCGCCGCACGCGCCGCCACGAGTTCTGCCCATCGCGCTTTCGACTCGGGGTAAATCATGGTTTCTTCCAGGGCGATGTGCTCGCGGCACAATTCCAGGAATACTTCGGAGTAATGGTTGAACTCTGCAGCATCGAGCCATGTGTTGCCCATCGCAATGGCGCGCAACTGAGGGGACAACTCAATCCAGTTCTCTTCGATCCAGCCATGGTCTTGTTGCAGACCGCGAACGGCGGCAACCAGTTCCGCATTGCCTGAGGCCAGCAGAGGCGGAAAAACCAACTTTTCTTCCTCGGCGTGGTGCGCGCGGGATGTACCCGAAAAGAAAGCCTCGATCGCTCCTGCTTCGTGACGCGCGTGGTCGTCTACACCGTTGGCCTCCATGTGGCTGATCAAGGTAGCAAGGCGGTTCAGATGCGCTGCTATTTGCTGATGGCAAACATCGAGTGCTTCGAAATTAGTGGTCTCTATGACGGCCATGGCAGCTTCTCCAGATTGGTTTGACCCCCCATGGTAAAGGCGGCGGGTCGGGCAACTTTGCGTCAAGTCAAATATTGCGTCAAATCAAGAAAGTGACAAGTGCCGCGTTTCACTAGGGTTACTACTGAGGCCAACGTGAAGGGGGTGGGCTAACAATCGCTATGTACTTCATTTCATAGGCAAGGCGTCCGATTCACGCCACAATCCCAGGAGAGTTCGATGCAAAAGGTATTGCACATTAATCCCGACAAGTGCACGGGATGCATGCAGTGCGAGATGGCCTGTTCTTTCGAGAACTACGGCACGTTCGCCACCGCCAAATCCCGTATCAAAGTATTTGATTTTCACCATACGGGCAAGAAAGTGCCGTACACCTGCACCCAGTGCGACGAGGCCTGGTGCCTGCATGCGTGCCCGGTAGAGGCCATCACGGTAGACAAGGCCACTGGCGCCAAGGTGGTCAACGAATCGACCTGTGTCGGCTGCAAGGTCTGCACCATTGCGTGCCCGTTTGGCACAATCAACTATGTGGAAACGACCGGCAAGGTGCAGAAGTGCGACTTGTGTGGTGGCGAGCCGGCTTGTGCCGATGCCTGCCCGACGGCTGCCATCACTTTTATCGATGCCAACTGGACAGGTCTGGGCAAGATGGCCCAATGGGCTGACAAACTCGGCAATCAACCTTCTGCGGCATAAGGAGAACACATCATGTCATGGGCTGGAAAAATTCTCCGCGTCAATCTGACCGCTGGAACTGTCAAATCCGAACCTCTTAATATGCAATGGGCACGCGACTATGTGGGCTCGCGTGGCCTGGGTACCAAGTACCTGGTGGAAGAAGTGGCTGCCACCGTCGATCCCCTGTCGGCTGACAACAAAATCATCTGGGCAACTGGCCCATTGACGGGCACGCCGGCATCCACGGGTGGCCGCTATACCGTCATCACCAAGGGTCCATTGACGGGCGCCATTGCGTGTTCCAACTCGGGCGGCTACTGGGGTGCAGAGTTCAAGATGGCAGGGTGGGACATGGTGATATTTGAGGGTAAATCCCCCAATCCCGTGTACCTGTATGTCAACGATGACGTGGCCGAGTTGCGCGATGCGTCGCACCTGTGGGGCAAGAGTGTGTGGGACACCGAAGCAGCACTCAAAACCAGTTTGCAGGACCCGCTGACGCGAATCTCCAGTATCGGCAAAGCGGGTGAGAATGGTGTGTTGTTTGCAGCAGTAGTCAATGACCTGCATCGCGCCGCTGGGCGCTCTGGCGTCGGTGCGGTCATGGGGAGTAAGAACCTCAAAGCCATTGCAGTGCGCGGCACCAAGGGTGTGGGCAATATCCGTGACCCCAAGGCATTCATGGCTGCGGTCAAGGCTGGCAAGAAAGTGCTGGCAGAAAATGGCGTCACCGGCACCGGCTTGCCAGCGATGGGGACACAGGTGCTGATGAGCGTGATCAACGAGGTCGGTGCGTTGCCCACGCGCAACCACCGGGACAACCAGTTCGAAGGCGCCAAGGATATTGGTGCGGAAGCAATGGCAACGCCACGCAAGACCGATGGCAAGAAACAGCTGGTTACCAATCAGGCGTGCTTTGGCTGCACCATCGCGTGCGGACGCATCAGCAAGATGGACGAAGGCCATTTCACGATCGAAAACAAGCCGCAGTACCGTGGGGCAAATGGCGGTCTGGAGTACGAAGCCGCCTGGGCACTTGGTGCGGCCAATGGCGTGAATGATCTGGAAGCACTGCAGTACGCCAATCTGTTGTGCAACGAAGAGGGAATAGACCCCATCAGCTTTGGTGCCACCGTTGGGGCGGTCATGGAGTTGTATGACATGGGTGTGCTAACCAAAGAGCAGATTGGCATTGATGCCAAATTCGGCTCGGCACAAACATTGGCGTTCCTTGCGGAAGAAACAGTGAATGGTCGCGGCTTTGGCAAGGAAATTGGCCAGGGCTCCAAGCGCCTGACCGCCAAATACGGTCACCCCGAGTTGTCCATGTCGTCGAAGGGGCAGGAGTTTCCGGCGTACGACGGTCGCGCGATCCAGGGCATCGGCCTGGCCTACGCCACGTCCAACCGTGGTGGTTGCCACCTGCGCGGCTACACCATAGCGTCCGAAGTGTTGGGCATTCCGGTCAAGACCGACCCGCTGGAGTCCGAAGGCAAACCCGATCTGGTGAAAGCGTTCCAGGACGCTACTGCTGCTTTTGACTCCTCCGGCCTGTGCATCTTCACCACATTTGCCTGGGGTCTGCAGGACTTGGCACCGCAAATGCAAGGTGCCTGCGACGAGGCCTACACGATTGAAGAACTGGCCAAGATTGGCGAACGCATCTGGAATATGGAGCGTGAGTTCAACAACCGGGCCGGTTTCACCGCCAAAGACGACAGCCTGCCACCGCGCCTGCTCAATGAAGCTTGCAAGACTGGCCCTGCCAAAGGCAAGGTCAATGAGTTGGCCAAGATGATGCCCAAGTACTATGAAGCCCGCGGCTGGGACGCGGAAGGCCGCCCCACCGCTGCCACCAAAGCCCGCCTGGGCCTGTGAACGCAGGCAAGAAGGAGCGCAGGTTTTTTGGGGTCGGATCACTGGCCGCATAGCGGACATGTGCTCAGACCCCAATAAACCGGAAGCAACGAAACAGCGGTCTGGATGGGCCGCTTTCTTTTTGGAGATCCCCATGACCCACCACGTCATCCTTGGCGCCGGACCCGCAGGAATCATTGCTGCGGAGACCATACGCAAGTTGGCCCCGCAGGACACCATCACCGTAATCGGTGATGAGCCGGAGCCACCCTACTCGCGCATGGCTATTCCCTACCTGCTCATGGACAATATCGACGAGCGTGGAACTTACCTCCGCAAAGGCGCCTCGCATTTTGAAGATTTGAAGGTAAATGTCGTTCAGGACCGCGTCAATAGTGCGCAAGCAGCTACAAAAACAATAGTGCTTGAAAGTGGCAAGTCGATTCAGTTTGACACCCTCCTGATAGCCACTGGTTCGCATCCGGTTGCGCCACCCATCGCCGGTATCAAGTCGGCAGGCGTTCATACATGCTGGACCATGGAAGATGCGCGACACATCATGCAACTTGCGACCAAGGGTGCGCGGGTATTGCAACTGGGTGCTGGCTTCATTGGCTGCATCATTATGGAGGCTCTGGCTGCGCGCGGCGTGCGCCTTAGCGTGGTCGAAATGGGCGATCGGATGGTGCCCCGCATGATGGGCCCGACTGCGGGCGGCATGATTCGGGATTGGTGTGAGGCCAAGGGGGTGCAGGTCTTTACAAGCACCAAAGTGGAGTCCATCACTGCGGGCCAGCCGCTGCAAGTCAAGCTCTCCAATGGCTCTATCGTAGAAGCTGATTTGGTGATTAGTGCTGCAGGGGTGCGACCTGCCATCGGCTATCTGAAGGATTCTGGCATCACGTGCCTGCTGGGGGTGCTGACCGACGAACACTTGCAAACCAACGTGCCGGGTGTCTTTGCCGCAGGCGACTGTGCTGAGGCACTGGATAAAGTGAGCGGCAAAATGATTGTCAGCGCCATCCAGCCCAATGCGGCAGAGCAGGCGCGCGTGGCGGCAGCCAACATGGTGGCCTTTGCGCGTGGCAGCCCATTGACCGCTGAACTCCAGGGAGTAACCCAGATCAATGTGCTCGACACGCTGGGGCTTATCTCCACCAGTTTCGGCGACTGGCATGGCGTGCCGGGTGGGGAGCACGTGGAATGGACGGATGCCAAGGCTGGCAAGCATCTGAGTTTGCAGTTTGATGGCGATGTTCTGGTGGGATGCAATAGCGTGGGTTGGACCGAGCACGTGGGTGTGATGCGGGGGTTAGTGGAGGGACAGGTGCATTTGGGCGAATGGAAAGAGACACTGAAACGCGACCCCACAAAGCTGATGGAGGCCTACCTTGCAAGCGCGCAGGGCCAGCAGGCGTGGAGCGGTGCGCAGGACGAACGACGCCGATAACGCTCCATGAAGATCACACTCAAACTATTCGCCACGCTCACCGACTACCTGCCGGCGGCTTCAAAGTACACCAACATCGTAGAACTGGAAGTGGCGGATGGTGCCACCATCACGCAGGTGACGGACCCTTACCATTTGCCGCCAGCACTGGTGCATCTGGTGCTTGTCAACGGGCGCTATATTGCGCCGGAAAAACGCGCCAGCGAAGTGCTTGTGGAAGGCGATGTACTCGCCATCTGGCCGCCGATCGCCGGTGGCTGATGCAATCCTTCTACCCCGAGAAGTTCGAACGCGAAATGGCCTGTACCGAGGCAGACTGGCTGCGCTGGTTGCCGCAGGCCATTGGCGATCACCACTGGAAGTTGCACAGCGGCGCGGCCGGGGTGCGTATTGGAGATGGTGCGTTGGGACTCAAGTGGCAAGTGGGCGCACCGCGTGTGATCGGGTTGGTGCGCATGCCCCGTTTCCTCGTGAGTTTTCGCTTTGCCGGTCTCACTGAGACGCAGCGCATGGACTTTATGAAACGGTTTGACCTGTACATGCAGCGCGGGGGCGGGTGATGCTGCCTGTGGCTCACGGTGCCGAGTGGCGCTTTTTGCGAGTAAAGCTCCACCAGGGCAAGACCGAGCGCAACGACAGCACCTCGCCGCTGCGGTTGGGTGTGTACCCAGTCAGGCCTCGTAACGTGTCGGCCCAAGACGCACTTTGGAGCACCTCGCGCAATGCAGTGATGGCCGGTTCATCAAGCGCTGACTTCAAGCACACCAGGTGGTAGTTCTCCTTCACCAGGGGTACAAACTCCAACCCCTGCGCCTCGGCCGCCACCGCAATGCCCAGGGCTACATCGGCGTCGGCACCACCCACGGCATGGGCCGCTGCGGTGTGCGATGGCTCGGTCGTCTCATAGCCAACAATGGCGTGCGACGGTAGCCCGCATTGCGCCAACAACTCGTCCAGCACCACACGCGTGCCGGTGCCCAAGGGCCGATTGACAAAGCGCGCCTTGCGCTGCGCTACGTCGTGCAATGTGTGCAGCCCCAGTGGGTTGCCGGGAGCGACCATCAGGCCTTGCATGCGTTGGGCAAAACCAATGATCTTGTGCAGCCCAGGTTTCAAAAGCGGTTTGTAGGTGCGCTCGGCCAGCGAGCCTGGAGCGGGGTGTTGCAAGGTGTGAAACCCTGCCATGACGCATCGGCCCTCATTCAAACCCCGAATAGCGTCCACGCTGCCACAGAACCGGATATCCAGGTGCAGGGGAAGGAGTTCACGGGCCTGGGCGCGCAGCGCCGATAGGGCGTCGTCATGGCTGGCAAAGAGCGTCGCCACGTGGGCTTGCGGGTCGAACGCGACTGCGAAGGCGCGCTCCAGCGCACTGCGCAATGCTTCGATTTGGGGTTCCAGTCGGGCCTGCGCTTGTCGCTCGGCCCATAGCAACTTTGCGCCAAACGGAGTGAGACGCGCGGGCTGGCCTTTTTCCCAGACCAACAGCTCGTTGCCCAAAGTCTCTTCCCAGCGCTTGAGTTCGCCCCATACGTGGCGATAAGACAGCGCCAACGCGCGGGCTGCAGCCGAGATCGAGCCTTCGTTCGAAACAGCAACCAGCAAGTCGATCAACGGGTTGCGCACCTTTGCAGGGCTGGCATCGCGGGAGAGGGTGTAGTGGAGTTGGAGCCTATGCACAGGGATTCATATCGCAGGGGATTTCAGTGGTGGCTACGATACCCCAACTCATGACCACACTTTCTGAAAGTGCCGCGCTGGCGCTCGAACTCATCGCTGGCCGGGACGCCACCCTTCTGTCGATCGTCAGTAGATCGCTGGCCGTCAGTGCCACGGCGTGTTTGCTGGCCTGTGGCGCCGGACTGGTGCTGGGCGCATGGCTCGGCGTGGCCCGCTTTGCCGGGCGCGGCGCCGTGCTGACGGTACTCAACACCTTGCTGGCGATACCTTCGGTGGTGGTCGGGCTGGTTGTCTATCTCCTGTTGTCGCGCTCGGGACCATTGGGCTTTCTCGGCTGGTTGTTCAGCTTTCAGGCAATGGTGTTGGCCCAGACCGTGCTGGTGTTGCCGGTGGTGACTGCATTGACGCGCCAGGTGGTGGAGGACGTGGATGCCGCACACGGTGAGCAGCTGCAATCGTTGGGGGCTGGAACGCTGCTGCGCAGTCTACTGTTGGCCTGGGATGAGCGCTTCGCACTGCTGACGGTGGTGATTGCGTCTTTTGGGCGTGCCATCTCCGAGGTAGGTGCCGTCATGATGGTGGGTGGCAATATTGATGGTTTTACGCGTGTTATGACCACCGCCATTGCCTTGGAAACCAGCAAGGGCGATTTGCCGCTGGCATTGGGACTCGGAATGATTTTGATGGGAGTGGTTCTGGTGCTGAACCTGCTGATCGCCATGGTCAGAAAGTGGCGCGAGCGCGGTGATGCGGGTGCTTTACGTGCTGCTGGCGTCGGGCGGGTAGTTTCCAGTTCGCTATGACGCCCCTGTACACGTTACACGATGTTGGCGTGCGATTTGGCAGCGGGACCGGGGGCGTCGATGCACTGTCAGGTGTGCATTTGCGCATTGCGCCGGGAGAACGGGTGGCGCTGGTGGGCAGTAACGGGTGTGGCAAGAGCACCTTGTTGCGTGTGCTCCACGGGCTGTTGCGACCCAGTTGCGGTCGGATCGATGCCAAACCCGCGGTGCGCCAGGCGATGGTGTTCCAGCGTCCTTATCTCTTGCGTCTGTCTGTTCAGACCAATATTGCGTTGGGTTTGTGGTTGCAGGGGCACTCCTGGCACAGCGCCAAAGCGCGCGCAGGGACGGCGCTGGAGCGGGTGGGTCTGGCCGCACAAGCGTTGCGTAACGCGCGTGTGCTCTCCGGCGGCCAGCAGCAGCGAGTGGCCATGGCCCGCGCGTGGGCATTGTCTCCCGATGTCTTGTTGCTGGACGAACCAACGGCCAGTCTGGACCCGCGTGCCAAGCGCGACATTGAACTACTGATGGAAGAGTTTGCCGATCAGGATCGACCCATGACCCTGGTGTTTGCGAGTCACAACCTGGGGCAGGTCAAGCGCTTGGCCAACCGGGTGATCTACCTGGAGCAGGGCCGGGTTTTGGCTGATTTGTCAGTGGGTGATTTTTTTGGTGGGCAGGTTCTGCAGGCCCATTACCCGGAAGCACATTTGTTTGTCAGAGGAGAACTAACTTGAAAACGTTTATAAGAAATTGGGCCACAACGCACGCCAGGGTTGCGCAAGCAGCTATATTTTCAATAGCACTTGCCATGACTTCCATGGCAGCGGTTGCGCAATCCATTGTGGTTGCGTCCACTACGTCGACCGAACAGTCGGGTCTGTTCGCGCACTTGCTGCCGGCATTCAAGGCAGCGAGTGGCATTGATGTGAAGGTGGTTGCATTGGGTACGGGCCAGGCGATCGATCTGGGGCGGCGCGGCGATGCCGATGTGCTGTTCGTTCATGACCGGGTTGCGGAAGACAAAGTGGTGGCCGAAGGCTTCGCAGTGCAACGCCAGGACGTGATGTACAACGACTTTGTCGTGATCGGCCCGAAGGCAGATCCAGCCAGGATTCGAGGCAATGACATCGTGGAGGCGCTACGGAAAGTTGCCGCTGTCAACGGCCCGTTCATTTCACGCGGCGACAAGAGCGGCACGCATGCAGCCGAACTGCGTTTCTGGAAGTTGGCCGCTCTCGAAGGTGCAACGGGCAGTGGCTATAAGGCGTGCGGTTGTGGCATGGGGCCTGCGCTGAACATGGCATCCGGCATGGGGGCCTACGTCCTGGCGGATCGGGGCACCTGGCTGAATTTCAGCAACCGGGGTGACCTGGTGGTGCTGGTGGAGGGTGATAAACGCCTCTTCAACCAATATGGCGTGTTGCTGGTCAATCCTGCCAAACACCCTCAGGTCAAGGCCGCAGATGGTCAAAAGTTTGTGGACTGGGTCACCTCTGCGCAAGGGCAGGCAGTGATTGCGAGCTACAAAATTGGCGGTGAGCAGTTATTTTTCCCGAACGCCGCCAAGTAAACCGTCACTGGACCGGGGTGACGTCCTGTCCCAGCATCACCCTGGAAATGAGCGTGATCCCGGAGGGAGTCACATGGAATCGCTTGCGGTCTGCTTCCGGGTCGAGGCCCACCTGCATCCCTTCCGGGATGATGCAGTTCTTGTCGATGATGCATTTTTTGAGAATGCAATTGCGCCCGATGCGCACATTTGGCAAAACGATGGAGTCTTCAATCGCGGAGTAACTGTGTACATAGACCCCGGAGAACAGCATTGTGCGCCGCAGGGTTGAGCCACTGATAATGCAACCACCCGACACCATGGAGTCCACCGCATAGCCGCGGCGCTCATCGTCATCAAACACAAATTTGGCAGGCGGACTTTGTGGCTGCCACGTCCAGATGGGCCAGTCGTCGTCGTACAGGTTCAACTGGGGTGAGACATGCACCAGGTCCATGTTGGCTTCCCAAAACGCATCGAGCGTTCCCACGTCACGCCAGTAAGGTGGCTTACCCACTTCGCCGACATGGCTGTCGGCAAAGCTCTGCGCAAAGGTGCGGTAGCGTCTCACGCAGTGGGGGATGACGTCTTTGCCGAAGTCATGGCTGGACTTGGGATCATCTGCGTCGCGTTGCAATTGCTCAAAGAGAAAGCGCGCATTGAAGACGTAAATGCCCATGCTGGCCAGTGCTTTGTCCGGCTTGTTCGGAAGGGTGAGCGGTACCTTGGGCTTCTCTTCAAAGTTGACAACGCGGTTTTGTTCGTCGACCGCCATGACACCGAAGCCCTTGGCCTCTTCCACTGGCACTTCAATGCACGCTACCGTCAGGTCGGCATCACGCTCGACGTGGGCAGCGAGGATGCGGCCGTAGTCCATGCGGTAGATGTGGTCTCCCGATAGGACCAGCACATAGTCGGGGTTTGCGTGGCGGATCTCACGCAGGTTCTGGAACACGGCGTCTGCGGTGCCCCGGTACCACTGCGACTCGTTGACCTGTTGTTGGGCCGGCATGATCTCGATGAACTCACCAAGGCGTCCATCGAGAAAGCTCCAGCCGAGTTGCAGGTGTCGAATCAGGCTTTGCGCTTTGTACTGCGTAGCCACCCCAACCCGGCGAACGCCGGAGTTGACGCAGTTGGACAGCGTGAAATCAATGATTCGGAACTTGCCCCCGAAAGGTACTGCTGGTTTGGAGCGCCAGTCAGTAAGTTGGTGCAAGCGGCTTCCCCGTCCACCCGCCAATACGATTGCAAAGGTGTTGCGCGTCAACTGGCTGACAAAACGTGGATCGCGGTTGAATGCCAAGCCACTATTGGAATCGACTTCGGTCTTCATTGTGTGCACCCAGTTGGCCTATGTTTCGATCCATTCTAGGGTGAACCCGGTGCTCGCAGTGGACGGTTTGGGGTCAGATTGACGTAATCTTGAGTCAGATCAATTGGCGAGGTGGGGTGCTCCTACTTGATATGGCGCCGACGCTGCTCTTCCGACACAAATTCTTCCAGATCAGGGTCCAATGCACTGCGCGCGCTGACGATACCCACTGGCATGCCGTCCACCACGACCGGAACGTGGCGAAAACCGTTTTCATGCATCAGCAGCAGGGCGTAGCCAAAGCTTTTCTCCGGCGTTACGGTGACTGGCGAAGGCGTCATGACATCGCCCAAAGGCGTAGTGCGCACATCCATGCCCCGCGCGATGACGCGAAACACAGCGTCCCGCTCGGTAAAGATGCCCACCAGCTTCTCCTGCGAAACGACAAGAACCGCGCTGACAGACTTCCTCTCCATGAGTTTTGCCGCTTCCACGACGCTGGTCTCGGGCGAGGCCGTAAGAACCTTGCTGCGATCCATGACACTCTTGATGCGTTGGCTGAACATGTTGTGTGACCCCTAGGGGGCCGCAGTTAAAAGTTCGCCAATTATTCGCAACAAAACTCAGCGGGCAATGACCTATGTCAGAAACTATGGACTCCTTTTGGAAAACACCGGCCCAAACCGAGTTGTGATGTCAGCCGTTGACAATGCGGCTGACCAGCGCTTTGGTAAACGACGCAGTATTGCCTGTTCCGCCCAAGTCACCTGTACGTACCTTGTCAAGATTGAGGGTTGCGTCGATTGCGGTACGCAAACGGGTCGCAAGATCAGGCATTTGAACATGGTCGAGCATCATGGCCGCCGCCAGCATCAAGGCTATGGGGTTGGCAATACCTTTGCCAGCGATGTCCGGCGCCGAGCCATGGACGGCTTCAAAAATCGCTGCATCCGCTCCAATATTGGCACCCGGTGCCATGCCCAGGCCACCCACGAGACCGGCGACCAGGTCAGACAGGATGTCGCCAAATAGGTTGGTAGTGACCAGCATATCGAATTGCCAGGGGTTCAGCACCAGTTTCATGGCGCAGGCATCGATGATGACCGTTTCGATCTCGAACTTGCCTTTGTACCTGCTCTCGTACAGATCCAGTCCGGTTTCCAGAAAAATGCCGGTCAGGGCCTTCATGATGTTGGCCTTGTGGACGATGGTGACTTTCTTGCGACCGGTGGTTACCGCGTGCTCAAACGCATATTCCAGCAGGCGGCGACTGCCCTGGCGTGTATTGACCCCGGTGGCCATGGCTACAGCGTGCGGATCTCCGTTGATCGGAACGTAGTGCTCGTGCCCGATGTACAGGCCCTCCAGATTTTCACGCACCACCACCAGGTCAATCTTGTCGAAACGACCACCCGGAATAATGGTACGCGCCGGCCGCAAGTTGGCATACAACTGAAATTCTTCGCGCAGACGCACATTGGAGGAACGATAGCCCCCACCGCTGGGTGTTTCCAGCGGGCCCTTGAGCGCCAGGCGGGTGCGGCGAATGCTGTCCAGCGTGGCCTTGGGCAATGGGTCGCCCTCGGCCGTGACGCCGCCAAGACCGGCAATTTGGCGATCCCATTCAAAGGGGGCTTTCAGCGCATCCAGCGCAGCCAAGGTGGCATCCACAATTTCAGGACCGATACCGTCGCCTGGAATGAGTGTGGCAGGAATGGGTTTGGACATAAGAGGTCTCTCTGTGAAGTCGTCGGCACATGCCGCCGCCGCCTTTTATACCAGCATCGCCCGTGCCAATCGCTTACAGCAGTGCCATACCAAACCGCTCCCAGCGAGGTTGCCAGCTACGCAGAATATCAACCGAAAGCAGTACCCGCTCTGCCTTGCCGATCAACAGGTGGCGTGGTACCAGTCCGATGTACCGCGAGTCCGCGCTGTTGTCCCGGTTATCGCCCAACATCAGGTACTGCCCCTGTGGAACGGTGATGGTTTCAAAATTGTCGTAAGCGACGACACCATCAAGCCACTGGATGGCATGCCGGCTGGTGCCAATATGCTCGTGGTAGCGCTGCGCCGTCCAGGGTGCGTCCGCAGCCATGCCTTCAAAGTGCGACTGCTCCGGTTCGTAGCGGGCTGGCGAGTCGTTGATGATGAGTTGTTTGTGACGCATGGCCACCCGGTCACCGGGCACGGCCAGGATGCGTTTGATCAGCCGTACGCCGTCCCTGGGCGAAGTGAAGGTCACCACATCACCGCGTTGTGGGTCTGCGGTGGGCGCGACAACGTAATCGGTCAGTGGGACCTTGACGTTGTACGCCAGCCGGTTGACCAGAACCACATCTCCTTCGAGGATGTTAGGGTGCATGGAGCCCGAAGGAATGGGGTTCCAGTCCGCTACTGCGGTTCTGAACAAACCCAGCAACATCAGGAACGCCAGAAATCCACGATTTGCACGAATCCACTGTGTCATGGAAGCTGCTTCAGTAGGTGGATCGCAAAGCGGGCGTGCTGGGCTCCAGTGGTACAAAGAACCACAACACCAGATAGGCAACCAACCCGCTTCCTCCAGCCAATAGAAGCAGTACAAAAATCATGCGCCACAGCCATGCGCCCATGCCGGTGGCGGTTGCCAGCCCGCCACACACGCCACCCATCCAGCGGTCCGTGCTGGAGCGGCGCAGGCCGTTGATCGCCTGAAAAACCGACTCGGCAGGTGCAGGCGGCGTCAGTAGTTTGCGCTTGGCGCTTTGGAATTCGTCGGCGCTGAGGCTGCCGCGGTCACGCAGTTGTTCAAGTTGGATCAGTTCGTCAGCAAGGGACATGGAAGGCTCCAGTAGTGGTGGTCTATTCGACCGGGTGCACGTACTTTAGGATGGGGGTTGCACGCCGTCGAGCACCGTGCGACGAATTGCAGAAAATGAACCTCCAAACCTGGCTGGTGGCGATGGGTGGATGGCGCGGCGTTAAGATGAAGTGACTTCCATGTCCAATTCCAGTCTGACTCCAGCCCAAAAGCAATCCATGGTCGCGGCCGCACGCGCCGCGCAGCGCATGGCCTATGCACCTTATTCACGCTACCAGGTGGGCGTCACGGTGCTCGACGAAAACGGCCAGATGCATGCCGGTTGCAATGTAGAAAATGCTGCCTATCCGCAGGGCGTGTGCGCAGAGGCCGGGGCGTTAAGCGCCATGGTGCTGGCGGGCGGACACAAGGTGCAGGCGGTGGTGGTCGTGGGCACCGGTGGTGCGTGGGTAACACCCTGTGGAGGTTGTCGGCAAAAGCTGCGCGAGTTTTGCGATGCCGAAACCCCCATATTCACAGCCAATCAAGAGAACTGGGGCCCAACCTATACGCTGGAGCAGCTGCTTCCGCAGAGTTTTGGCCCTGAGCACTTGCCCTCGGCCTGATCCCCGCTCAAGCCCCAATACGCTGGTAAACCATGGGGTGGGAAGCCGGTGCGATATCACCCACCGTATAGGCTACAAGCACTTCGCCTATAGCCTTCTGCGCCGCTGCGACGTTGCGTGCATGCACCATTGCCAACGGCTGGGTGGCATGGATATGCGTGCCCAAAGGTGCCAATTCCGTGAGTCCCACGGCAAAATCAATGGGGTCGGTGGGTCGGGTCCGACCGCCACCGAGCCCAACGACCGCCAGCCCCAGGGTCCTGCAATCGCAGTTTGTTACGAAACCTTCACGCGGCGCAGGCACTGGAACGACTACCGGCGCTGCCTCCAGGTGTTTCTGCGGATGTTCCAGCAAATCAGCGGGTCCCCCCAGCGCATGGACCATTCTTGCCATGCGTTCGGCTGCGGCACCGGAATCGAGCACGCGCAACAGGGCTGCATGGGCGAGTTCGGTCGTTGCGGTAATGCCGCTGGCCACCAGCATCTCCGCACACAATGCCATCGTCACGGCATGCAGCCGTTTCGGCCTGTCAATACCTTTCAGGTAGTCCAGTGCAAGCCCAACCTCCAGAGCGTTACCGGCACAAGGTGCAAGAGACTCATTCATGTCGGTCAACAGCGCCGAAGTTCGCAGCCCCGCGCCATTGCCAACCTGCACAATGCTGCGTGCCAGCTCGATCGACATTTCCACTGTGGGCATGAAGGCACCGGAGCCCACCTTGACGTCCATCACCAGGGTGTCCAGACCTGCGGCGAGCTTCTTCGACAGTATCGATCCTGTAATCATGGCAATCGATTCCACCGTTGCCGTCACGTCGCGGACGCTGTAAACCCGCTTGTCCGATGGGGCAAGTTCGGCAGTCTGCCCAATGATGGCCACACCAACATCCTTCACCACCTGGCGAAACCGGGAGATGTCGGGCGTGGTGCAGTACCCGGGAATGGCATCAAATTTGTCCAGGGTGCCTCCGGTGTGCCCTAAACCCCGTCCAGAGATCATCGGAACGAACCCGCCACAGGCGGCCACCATCGGCCCCAGCAGTAACGAGACAACATCACCCACGCCACCGGTGGAGTGTTTGTCGAGTACCGGACCTCCTAGCTCCAGCGCGCCCCAGTCCAGCACCTCGCCCGAGTCGCGCATGGCCAGTGTGAAGGCCACCCGCTCGTCCATGGTCATGTCCCGAAAGAAGACCGCCATGGCAAATGCGGCAATCTGTCCCTCGGTAACGCCACCCTGGGCAATGCCATTCACAAAGAAGCGGATTTCTTCCGGGGTCAGCGTTGCGCCATCGCGCTTCTTGCGAATGATTTCCTGGGGTAACACCGAATATTCCTCAAACGCCGTAGGGGATCCAGATATTTTTGACCTGGCTGGCATGGGCTAGCACCATAGGCCCCGCTGCCTGCCGGGCATCGAACCAATCCCGTCCGCGCCCGCCACTGACCCACGTGCGTTTGAGGGATGGCGCTGACAGGCGCTCGACCTCGGCACACCCCCGGGCCGACCCATCGTGTCGCCATACGGCGTCCACATCCGAGTGGCTGGCCAAAGTTTGCGCCAGAGCGTCGGCACTGCCGGTAATTATGTTGATGACGCCGCCGGGCAAATCAGAAGTGTCCAGCACCTGGTACAAATCAATTGCGGACAGCGGATGCGCTTCAGACGGTACTACGACAACGCGGTTGCCCAGCGCAATCGCGGGAGCGACCAGCGAAATCAAGCCCAGCAAAGGGGCTTCATTCGGACAAACAATGCCAATCACGCCAAGCGGTTCATGCAGTGCCACCGTAATGCCATGCATCGGTGGCTGATGCACCAAACCATCGTATTTGTCAGCCCATGCCGCGTAGTGAAACAGTCGCTCTATCGACGCCTCGACCTCGCGCTCTGCATTCGTTGCCCCGGTCATTGCGGCAATGCGCAACGAGAATTCGCCCGAGCGCACGGCCAGATTCTCGGCAATGTAGTACAGCACCTGCGCTCGGCTATGGGCACTCGCGCGAGTCCAGCCCGCCGCCTTGTGCGCCGCTTCTACCGCATTGCGGATGTCTTTGCGATTTCCCTCGCCAACATCCGCCAGCCATTGGCCATCGGGGCCAGCAATGGTGCGGCTGTAGGCCCCATCGGGTCGGGTCTGTTTGCCGCCGATGTACAGCTTGGCGGTTCGGTCGATGGCCGGCGCGCTGCTCGGCATTTGTGTTGGCTGACGGTCGCTTACTGCCACACGCACCGGCGCAGCGGGTCGCGCGTCTTCGCTGACGGGCGTCAGGTACTCCAGCATGCCCTCTTTGCCACCTTCTCTGCCAAACCCGGACTCCCGGTAGCCACCAAATCCACATGCGGCGTCGAACTGGTTTGCGGTGTTGATCCAGACCACCCCGGCCTTGATCTGCGGCGCGATGTCCAGTGCCAGGCTGATGGACTCTGACCAGATACTGCAAGCCAGCCCATACACGGTGTTGTTGGCCAACTGAACCGCCTCGGTAGGCGTGCGAAAACTCATAGCCACCAGAACCGGTCCGAAAATCTCTGTTTGAGCCACCGCCGCAGATGTCGATGCGCCCGTGATCAGGGTGGGCGGATACCAGTTTCCTTTGCCTTGCATAGAACCCGGTGGCTGCCAGATGGCGCACCCTTCAGCGCGAGCCGACTCCACCAGGGCGGTGACGCGTTGCAATTGGGTGGGATCAATGAGCGCACCCATGTCCATGGACTTGTCCAGCGGCGACCCGAGTCGCAGCAGTTGCATGCGCGCTTTGACCTTGTCGAGAAACCGTCCTTCGATCGACTCCTGCACCAGCAGGCGCGAGCCTGCGCAGCACACCTGCCCCTGGTTAAACCAGATGGAATCCACCAGGCCTTCCACGGCGGCATCCAGATCGGCGTCGTCAAACACAATGAAGGGCGACTTGCCACCCAATTCCAGCGACAGCTTCTTGCCACTGCCGGCTGTGGCAGTGCGGATTTTCCTACCTACTTCGGTGGAACCGGTAAACGCCAGTTTGTCGATGTCAGAGTGGTTGACCAAGGCTTCGCCAACTCGACCGTCGCCGGTCACGACATTCACCACCCCCGCGGGCACACCGGCGCGCTGGCACATCTCGGCAAAAAGCAGTGCCGACAACGAGGTGAACTCAGCGGGTTTGAAAACGACCGTATTTCCTGCCGCCAAAGCCGGTGCAATCTTCCAGGCCAGCATCAGCAAGGGGAAATTCCAGGGAACGATTTGCCCGACAACACCCACCGCACGATGGTTGGGGAACTCGTCCGCCAGCAATTGCGCCCATCCGGCGTGGTGGTAGAAGTGGCGTGCGACCAAAGGCAAATCCACATCGCGGGTTTCACGGATCGTCTTGCCGTTGTCCAGCGTTTCCAGTACGGCAAAGAGCCGCGCGTGCTTTTGCAGCAGCCGCGCCAATGCGTACAAAATGCGTGCCCGGCCATGTCCGCTGAGGCCTTCCCACGCAGGTTGCGCAGAGCGTGCAGCGGCTACTGCACGGTCCACGTCCTTGACGGTTGCCTGCGTTATGTGTGCAAGCGCGACGCCATCGGCGGGGTTGACAGATGCAAAGGTTTCGCCTGGGTTGGACCAGGCGTTGCCGATGAACAATCCAAAGCGACGCTGGTGTTGATCGAGCCAGGCAAGCGCTTCGGTGTGGCTCTCGGGGGCAGGTCCGTAATCCATGGTGGCAAGAATGTCGGTTAGTTTTGGCATGGTGGCAACGGGTCGATCGGGGTAGGCTTAGACGGATCAGGGTAGTGCATGTCGATGGCTTGCCGAGTAGTTGCCCGTGACATGGTGCTCAAGCTGACGCTCGATGTCGGTCAGCAAGCTGGATGCCCCGATACGAAACAGGTGCGGATGCAGCCAGTCGTTTCCGAGTTCCTCTTTCATCACAATCAGGTACTGCAACGCTGACTTGGCGGACGATACACCCCCGGCAGGTTTGAATCCAATCTGGAAGCCGTAGCGTTCGTGGTACTCACGAATCGTCCGGACCATGGTGAGGGCCACGGGGATGGTGGCATTGATGCCTTCTTTGCCGGTGGACGTCTTGATGAAGTCAGCACCCGCCATCATGCACACCCACGATGCCTTGGCGACGTTCTCCAGGGTGAGTAGGTCGCCTGTTGCCAATATGGCCTTGACATGGGCCTGGCCGCACGCTGCCCGATAGGCGCGCATTTCATCAAACAGGGACTGCCAGTTTCCGGTGAGCACATGCTGACGGGTGATCACGATGTCAATCTCGGTGGCGCCGGCCGCCACGGACAGCTCGATCTCCCGAAGTTTGGTCTCCAGGCTCGCCAGGCCAGCCGGAAACGCGGTGGATACGGCGGCAATGGGCAGGCGTCCAGCCAGGACACGCGCCGCCGGGCCGATCATCTCGTGGTAGACGCAAACCGCTCCCGTGGTCAGCCCCTGCACGCCCAGCGCATCCATGAGGTCCGAACGCAAAGGGCGCAGTGCCTTCATGCACAACCGTTCCACGCGACCGGGTGTGTCGTCGCCACCCAGGGTGGTGAGATCGATGCATTGAATGGCTTTAATGAGCCAAGCGGCCTGATAGTCCTTCTTGACGGTTCTCCGGTTGACCAGACTGGCTGCGCGCCGATCGGTGGCGTTGCGGTTGACCTTGATTTGATGGATCCAGCCCAGGTCCAGGCCGACAGTCTCGTTGCGCTTCACGAAATGGGGTTGGGTCATAGCAGGTTGCGTCCGTGCTGCAAGGGAGAGATGCCAAGATGGTGGGCGACCGTCTGGCCGATGTCGGAAAAGGTTTCTGAAACTCCGAGAGACTCTTCCCCAATTCCAGGGCCGAATGCCAGGATCGGAATGTGCTCGCGTGTGTGGTCAGAGCCAGGCCATGTGGGGTCACATCCATGGTCCGCAGTGACGATGGCCAGGTCGCCCGGTTGCATCTTCGCAGTGAACTCGGGCAGTCGCTCGTCGAATGCGCGCAGAGCCCTGGCGTAACCGGCGACGTCCCTGCGATGGCCATACAACTGGTCGAAATCCACAAAATTGACAAACGTGAGCGAACCCTCGGGGGCTGATCCGGCGGTCACCATCAACGCTTCAAACAGGGCCATGTTGTCGGCCCCCTTGATGGAGCGCGTAACACCTTGGCCCGCGAAAATGTCGCTGATCTTGCCCAGCGCAATGACCTCGCCACCGTTGTCTTTCACACCGTCCAATAGCGTGGGAGCGGGTGGCGCCACGGCGTAATCATGGCGGTTGGAAGTGCGTTGGTAGTCGCCATTTGCTCCCACAAAGGGTCGCGCAATGACCCGACCAATGTTGTAGGGCTTTACGAGTTCAAACGCCGCCTCGCACAGGGTATACAAACGTTCAAGTCCGAAGTGCGCTTCGTGCGCAGCGATCTGAAACACCGAGTCGGCGGATGTGTAGAGGATGGGTTTTCCGGTGGCGATATGTTCATCCCCCAGGCGGTTGATGATCTCGGTGCCCGAAGCATGGCAATTGCCCAGGAATCCGGGGACACCCGTGGCTCGCTGCAAAGAGTCCGTAAGTTCGGCTGGAAATGAGGGTGCAGCACGGGGAAAGTAACCCCAGTCGAACAGCACCGGTACGCCAGCAATCTCCCAGTGGCCACTCTGCGTATCCTTGCCCGTGGATCGCTCACGGGCCGCGCCATAGGACCCGGAAAATCCTTGGCGCATGTGAAAGCCTGCGGGCCACTGACCACAGGCCATGTGGGCCGCAGCGCCTAGCCCCAACCCTTCAAGGGTGGGTAACTGCAATGGTTCGCCGTTAGCGTTGGCCCACTCGGCAATGTGCCCAAGCGTGTTGGCTCCTGCATCGCCAAACGCGTGGGCATCAGGCGTTGCGCCAATGCCGAACGAATCCAGTAAGAGGATAAAGGCTCTTGCCATGGCAGTGCTATCGGGTCGGGGGCGCCAAGGGAACCCGTTGCATGAAGGCAAGTATCAGCTTCACCATATCGACCGCGCCTAATGCGGCGTACTTCAGTGTCTGCTCGTGCGAAAGGGCAAACGGGGTCATGCCTTCTGCAAGATTGGTGACCACCGATACGCCAACCACCTTGAGCCCGCAGTGGCGCGCCGAAATGACCTCGGGCACCATCGACATGCCCACGAGATCGGCACCCAGGGTGCGCATCATCCGGATTTCCGCCGCCGTCTCAAAGTTGGGCCCCGGGCATGCCAGGTAGACGCCCTCGTGGAGGTTGATTGCGTGTTGCACGGCAGTGGCTTTCAGCAATTGCCGCAACCCATGGTCGTACGCGTTGGCCATGCTGAAGAATCGTGGGCCAAACCGATCGTCGTTCGGCCCGACCAGGGGCGTGCCGGGAAGCAGGTTGATATGGTCGGTGATGGTTACCAGGCTTCCTGCTTCCACTTCAGAGCGCAACGAGCCGGCAGCATTGGTTGCAAACAGCAGTTCACAGCCCAGCAGTTTAAGTGTACGCACCGCGCTGGTCATAACGCCAGCACCGTAGCCCTCGTAAAAGTGTGCGCGCCCCTTGAGGCACGCTATCGGTACGCCGGCCAGCGTTCCCAGAACAAGCTCGCCCGCATGGCCGGCAACCGTGGAGACAGGAAAACCCGGCAGGTCGGAAAACCGGATGACCGTCGGGTCGACTATGTGCTCGGCCAGTGCGCCCAGGCCCGAACCCAAAATGAGCGCCACTGCAGGGAAAAACCCGGGTTTGCGCAATCGGATCGTATCGGCAGCTTCGAAGGCAAGGTTACTCAGCATGGGGATATTCCTTCACACGGCGCGTTGGGAAAACTCATCAAACAAGGCGTCCAGACGCTCAAGATATTGGCGCTTGACACCTGGCTCCAGAAAACTGTGCTCAAAACTGTTGCGGGCAAGCTGGTAGGCGTGTCCCGAGTGCAGACCCAGCGCTGCAAAGGTCTGGGTGAAGTTCTCGTTGATGTAGCCACCAAAGTAGGCCGGATCATCGGAATTGATGGTGGCCACAATGCCCGCGTCGAGCATGGCTCCCAGGTTGTGCTGCTCCAGGGCCGGAAAAACGCGCAATTTCACGTTCGAGAGTGGGCACACCGTGAGCGCAATGCGCTCTCTGGCCAAACGCTGCATCAGCGCGCCGTCCTGAAAAGCTTGTACGCCATGGTCGATGCGCTCCACGCGCAATGCGTCCAGTGCACTCCAGATGTAGGAAGCCGGTGCCTCCTCCCCGGCATGGGCCACCAGGCGAAACCCCAGCGAACGCGCCCTGGCAAACACCTTGGCGAATTTCTCGGGCGGATTGCCAACCTCACTGGACGCCAGGCCGATGCCAACAATCTTGTCCCGCAAGGGCAAGACTTCCTCCAGACACTCAAAGGCGGCCTCTTCACTCAGGTTGCGCAGGAAACACAGAATCAGTGACGCCGTCATTCCAAAACGCTGTGGTGCTTCCTCGCACGCCCGGTGCAGACCGTTGATCACAATCTGGGCCGACTGGCCATGCACGGTGTGGGTTTGGGTATCAAAGAACAACTCGGCGTGCAGCACATTGTCGGCACGTGCACGTGCCAGATATGCGCAAGCCATTTCATAGAAATCCTGCTCGGTTTTCAGGACTCTCGTGCCCTCGTGGTAAATATCCAGAAAGCTTTGCAGGTCATCAAAGACGTAGGCGCGACGTAGCGCTTCCACGGTGGGGTAGGAGAGCGCAACGCCATTGCGTTGGGCCAGGTCAAAGATGAGTTCTGGCTCGAGCGACCCCTCGATGTGCATGTGCAGCTCGGCTTTGGGCATGGCGCGAACGAGTTCAGGTAGCAGTGCGGCAGGAATCGGGGGAGGGTGCATAAAGGCTCCGTGCAAGAGGGTCCACTGTAGCGGAAACCGAGGCACTCCTGGTCTACTGGCTCCTTCACAACACCGCACAACGAGGTAACCGCAATTTGCTACACATTCAGGAGCGTTTCACGCTTATCCTGCGGGCGCTAGAGGCATATTTGGCTTATGAAATTTATGCACAGACCCCGCGCCAGCCAAATGGCGGGGCATGCGTTCTCCGACTCACGCTCGCCGGCACGCACACCTGGGCTGGTAGCGGGCCTAGAGAAATTCACATTACCCGCCCAATACCCGACATCGGGATTGGCAGATCAACGGCAGGGAGCAGCGGCAACAAGATTTCGTCCAATTGACTGAGCCAATTCCCGATCAGCCAGAGTCAGTCACTGTTATGCCACCGCATCACCTCTGCATGGATGTCATGCGCAGAGGTTGGACACGAAAATCCTTCATGACCTGTCATCTGTTTTCCGCGCAATATAGTAGCCGTAGCTGACATACTGCCTGTGACGTTCATAGAGGTCGATCTCGTGTTCTTCCGCAGAAACAAGGGCTTTAGCTGCGTCGCTTGATTTGTGCGCATCCAGAAAAACCGGAAAACGCTTTTGCATTGGACGGTAATAGTCATCAAGCCAGCAATGCTCTGGTAAGGCAAAGTAGCCCAATGGTGTGAAGCCGTTTCGTTCGAGGACTGCCATTTTGGACGAGGCCGTATCGACCTCTGGATACTCCGATTGCCAATGCACCTCAAGCTCGGCAGGCCGACTTTCTGTCAGCCAGGTCAACTCCGACACAGCGATGATGCCGCCCGGCTTGAGCAGCCGACGCCAGTCCTGCACACCTTTTTCAAAACCGATGTTGTAGATCGCACCCTCCGACCAAATGGCATCCAGCGTACCCGGTGTAAACGGGAGCGAGTCCATGGAAGCTGTCTCAGTTGTGATGCGGTCGGCCAAGCCAGCTTGGGCGGCACGTAGCTTGAGCGCATCCAGAAATTCCGGTAGAAAATCGACAGCAATGATTTTGGCATCCAGTTCACTTGCCAGCACCAGGGTCGATGCACCGGTGCCGCAACCGATATCCGCGATTGCCAAGTCACGTCCATTTCGCAGACCGGATAGCTCGATTGCAAGATGAGTCTGTGCATCACCGCCTGGCCCTTGGCGCGCGGCCACAACGTGAAGATCAATCAGAAGTTGCAAGTCGTCCATTCATAATCCCTGCAGTTTTCGCGATCTTAGCGACAAGCTAAGTTCGTTGTTAACAAATGATTGGACACTTTGCACCGATCGGCCATTACGACGGAATGATCGTCTCGTGAATGTCTCTGAGTTAACTGCTAATTTTTTTGGGACGCATGCGTCCGGCCAACTTAAGGCCGTCAACCATGTTCTTTGAAAGCAGCCACAGGTTGACAGCGCCTGCGACAAGTTCCACCGCCTGTATGACATAGAAACTGGTGTCGAAAGTTCCGGACTGCGCCTTTGAGTGCAGATAGATGGCTGATGGCAAGAGTACGAGCAGACCATTGAGTGCGATAAACGGCATGCGTTTCTTTTTGCTCTCCACCAGTCTGCCAGAGCGCCCCGTGGCAAGAGAAAAGCCGCTACCGCCAGTTGCCACCATTGCAGGGATGAGAATCCACATGGCTTGCAAAATCATGCCCTTGACAGCGACTAT